>JABAOE010001819.1_pt1 | contig 19762 bp, 19 predicted proteins | sample 7062141 | NCBI WGS metagenome assembly JABAOE01 (sample SAMN14538627, study PRJNA623070) | marine sediment metagenome | biome: marine biome [ENVO:00000428]; feature: marine pelagic biome [ENVO:01000023]; material: deep marine sediment [ENVO:00002113] | place: India: Gulf of Khambhat ... | reverse complement strand
CGCAGTATCGTCACGGGCCAGCGCGGCAGTATCCATAGCCGCAGTGTCTGCCCGGCATCCACCGGTCCGCTCCAACTCAGCCGGTATGTGTTCCACGACCAGGACGGCCGTCCGGGCCCTGCCTGCACAGTGGCGTTCGGTGCGTATCGAACGTAGCCGGTCTTGCTGACGCCAGTGACTGCAGTTTCTTCGAGTGCACGCGCCTGGTCCGTCGCGACAGCGGCCGGCATTCGCATCTGTTTCGCCGCCGGCGCCTCGGGTTCGGCCCTGCCCGGCTCCATCATCACCCCCTCCTTGGGCATGGCGAGCCCCGCAAAATCCATCGTGAATGCCGGCGCAGCGTATTGCGGTTCGAGCTGCGGATAGATCGCCATGCGAAGCTGACTCGCGAGAAATGGCACCAGCGCGAGGACCAGGAAGGCCGCACTAAGAAACTGGTAACTCCTCACGGTCTGGCGCAATCGCCCGGGTGGTGCCACGCGCATCAACGCAATTGCGGCGAGGAGGTTCAGCCAAAGCCACGAGGGTGAGTTGCTTTCGTGAAAACTGAGAATCAGCGCTACGAGCGCAATGATCCCGGCCGTTCGTCCGAAAAGCCGCCACGCCGCAATCGTGATGATCAGTACCAGGAAAAAGTCCAGTAAATGCCACTGGCTCACCCAGCTGCGGGGAGCATCCTCCGCACCCGGCGCGGCAAACAGTTTGTGACCGGGCGGCAGGTTCAGCGTGGTCGTTACACCGTCAAATCTTGCATGCCAGCCCGTCACCGGCATCGTCTTGCGGGTGTCGGCGCGGCCCAGCGACTCGACATCGACGTCCAGACGGCGCACCTCGATTCCGGACTCACCCTCCTCGTCACCTTTGGTTATCAGGAGATTCTCGCCTGCCTCTGCCGCGCTCAGGAGCGTGAACGGCGTCGCCATGTCCAGGCGCCAGCCGGTATCCATCGTGCCGCTGATCGCATCGCTGACGACAAACCCGTCACCATCGAAATCCAGCCACATTCGCCGGATCAAACGCAGCCTGTTATCGGGCGACACGATGCCGCGGCTGCTTTCATTCAGCGTAAGCGCTTCCCCGGGGCGAATACGAAAAGCAGGCAATTGCTGCCACCGATCGGGTACCTGCACCTGCGCCGGATCCACGGGCGGTAATCCCTCGGCCGCCGTTATGCGAAGGCGGTCATTGGAGCGAAAGCTCCAGATCTCGTCGCCCGGCAGATTCACTTCGGGCTCAGCCAGGGGCACGGTGTCAAGGACATCCGGTCCGCGTGCATGCAGAGTCACGACCCACTGGCCTGGACGGACCTGGACGCGCAAATTGCCATCGGGCTCCAGCCGCGCCGGTAACTGGCTTTGCATCGCCAGCGGCACAAATCCGTCCGGCAGCATCGGTCCGAACAGTTCCTCACGCACGCCACCCGAGACGTCGATCCGCAGTTCCGTGACGAGGCGCGTTGGCACATCGTCGGCAACAAGCCGGTATACCTGGGTCTTTACGGCATCCCGCGCCTGGGTTTCGCGTTGCCGTTCGCCGAGATAGAGCCCGGAATTGTTCCGCTCGGGCCGGCTGATCTCGCGGCCGTCGACACTTAGCGAGACCAGACCGCTGCGCGGGGGCACATGCAACACGGCGGGCCGCTCGTCCCACTCAAAGCTGCCGGCAATACGATACGCTCCCGGACCCAGGCGCACGCTCGGGTGTCCGCCATGTAAAACGACCTCGACACTGCGGCCGTTCGCCGTGACCCGGTGCGGCCAGTAGTCCGTGCTGCCGGGCAGATCCACCCACTGACCGCCGGTATGCACGGTCCATTGTTGCGTAAACCGGCCGCCCTCGGCATCGACGGACAGCGTCAACAGGCCGGGCCATGCGCAGACGAAGTCGCCCGCGTCCGCCGCCGGGCGATCATAGAGAAACGGACATTCCAGATACTCCTTGTCGTGGAGCACCCACGCCTGCCAGTCCTGTAACTCCTGCGGGACATGGGTCTCCGCTGCATGGACGGCAAACGGCAGGAATACGATAAGAATCAGTCTGAGAACTTTGGCCATCGTTCTCTCCTCACGTCGTGTCTCGTCACACTATTCTTAAACGCGGCACACGCCAATCGGGGTTTTCCACGCTCAGTAATGTGGCGGACGCTCGTCCTGAGGCGCATCACCCGGAAGCGCCTCGCCGATAGAGCGCACCCTCTCCACAAGCGAAGCACACAGCTCCTCGAGTTGCATGATTTTTTCCTGTTGTTTTGTGATGACGTCGTTCAGCTCGGCCAGGGTCTGCTCCTGATGGGCCAACTTGGTCTCGATAGTGATAAATCGGTCTTCGGTCATGGTAGCCTCTCGCTTGCCCGTCGCCCGCACGCCGGGCTCCAAAAGTATTTTATGGCACTGATCCGCTTCGAAGACATCTCGCTTGCATTTGGCGAGCAGGCGATTCTCAAGGACGCAAGTCTCGTCATCGACGAGGGCGAGCGTGTCTGCCTGATCGGTCGCAACGGAGCCGGCAAGTCGACCACCCTGAAACTCATCACCGGCGAGCTCGAACCCGACCGGGGTGATATCGTGAAGGGGCCGCACCTCGTGGTCAGCCAACTCGCGCAGACCCTTCCCGAAGCAATGGACCGCTACGTTCGCGATATCGTTCGCTCCGGGCTGACCGATATCGAACGGCTGCTCGAGGAGTACAAACGGCTGTCGGCGCTTGAACTCGACAAACAGGGGCTGGCGGAACTCGAGGCCCTGCACGCCAAGATCGACACTCACGATGGCTGGCACATCGAGCAGCGCGTCGATGAGACGATCTCGGACCTCGGGCTGCCCGCCGACAAGAAGATGAATGAACTCTCGGGAGGCTGGCGCCGCCGCGCGGCATTGGCGCAAGCGCTGGTGCAAAAACCCGATGTATTGCTGCTTGACGAACCGACCAACCACCTCGATATCGCGACGATCAAGTGGCTGGAAGATCGCATTTATTCGTGGCCCGGCGCCGTACTGTTCATCACGCATGACCGGGCGTTCCTGCAGCGCCTTGCCACGCGCATCGTCGAAATCGATCGCACAAAGCTGACCAGCTGGCCGGGCGACTACACGAACTTCCTGCGCCGCAAGGAAAAAGCGCTCGAAGACGAAGCATCCGCCAACGCCCGTTTCGACAAGACGCTCGCCCAGGAAGAGGAATGGATACGCCAGGGCATCAAGGCGCGGCGCACGAGAAACGAAGGCCGCGTGCGCGCGCTTATGAAGATGCGCGAGGAGTACGCCGGCCGCGTCAAGCCCGACGCACGCGCCCGCATCTACATCGAAGAAGCCGAGCAGTCCGGCCGCAAGGTCATTCGCGCCAAGAACGTGAGCTACCGCTACGGCGACGAGCCGCTGATCGAGAGCTTTTCGATCAAGATCAATCGCGGTGACCGTATCGGCCTCATTGGCAACAACGGTGTCGGCAAGACGACCTTACTGCGGCTGTTGCTCGGCGAGCTCTCGCCGCAGACCGGCACGATCAAGCACGGCACAAACCTCGAGATCGGTTACTTCGACCAGCTGCGCCAGACGCTGGACCTCGAGAAATCGGTCGCCTACAACGTCGGCGAAGGCCGGACCTACATCAAGCTCAATGGAAAAGACCGTCATGTCGTAGGCTATCTGAAGGGATTCCTGTTCGGCCCCAAGCGCTCGATGATGCCGGTCAAGGCCCTCTCCGGCGGGGAACGCAACCGCGTCATCCTGGCCAAGCTGTTCACGCAACCAGCCAATCTGCTGGTTCTCGACGAACCAACGAATGACCTGGATATCGAGACGCTGGAAGTGCTGGAAGAAAAACTCTGCGAATACGGGGGGACGCTGATCGTCGTCAGCCACGATCGCGAGTTTCTAGATAATGTCGTGACCAGCACGATCGTCTTCGAGGAAGACGGCCGTGTGCTGGAGTACGCTGGAGGCTATAGCGACTGGGCGCGCCGCGGCCACCAGCTGGCAGAGGCCGACAACCCGTTCGAGGCGGAACAGCGCAAGCGTGCCCATGTGGAGCGCAGGCGCAGCCAGAAACCGACCAAGCTCGGCTACAAGGACCAGCGCGAGCTGGACAAGCTGCCGGCAGAGATCGAGGCAATCGAGGAAACGGTTACGAAATTGCAGGAGGCCGTCGCCGATCCCGGCTTCTACAGCCAGGACGCCGCGGCGGTTCAGGAAAAATTGCGCGCGCTCGCAGAAGCCGAAACGCTGCTGGAGCAGCGCTTCGACCGTTGGCATGAACTGGAATCCCTGCAGGCGAGCCTGCGATCAGAGTAACTGCAGCAGCAGGGCGACAATGCACACCCATGAAACTGTAAAAGCCAGTGTCCGCAACCATGGAATGGCAAGCGCGTAAACGACATAGTGCGTGACACGTGCCCAGAAATAGATCGTGCACGCCATGACCGTCGTTTCGTTAGTGATTGCCAGGGCATGCAGAATCAGTACCACAGGTGCAAAGAGCACAAGATTTTCGACCGCATTGTAGTGCGCTTTCTTCATTCTCTCGGCCCACGGCGCAAGCGGCTTCGGGTCTTCCGGATAACCCACGGCGTCGACGAGTCCGCGAACCATAATCGCATTCAGAATGTAAGGAACCCAGGAAACGGCCGTTAGCGCGATGACCCAGGTAAGCATGGTCAGTTCAGCACTCATCTTTTTCTCCTTCTTATCAACTTCCCAGTGTTGCTTCCGCAAAATAGCGATCGAACGCCCGGTGCACTGTTTCCGCAGAGATACCGATCGCCTCGACGGCTTCGTTGAATTTCTCCATTTCTGCGACTTCCCGGCGGCCGTCCGCGGCGATGACTTTCAAGGCCATCAGCGCGATGTCTTCCTTGTCGCGCTCGGATAGCGTCGGCCCGAGGTCCATCAGGGCCTGGCTGAGCTCCGGGTTTTCGGCCATGTCGGCCATGACGCGCGTCAGCAGCTCCAATGATTCCGCACCCTGCATCTGGAAATGCGCCTCGATGAGATCGATCATTTTGGATGCTTCTTCGGGCTCGATGCGGCCGCTGCCACGCGCCACATAAACCAGGAACGCGGCAACGAGGAATCTCGCATCGTAGGTCTCGGTGCCGTACCTGGTCTCCACGATCAGACGCGTGCCTTCGAGCCGCTTCGATTTGATGGTGTCAATCATCTGCAATCACTCGACTTCGTACCGCTCGCGCATGAGCTTGACGGACATTTTGATCAGTTGGTCGAGCACCGACTCATCGATGTCGTCGAGCTTGCTGATATACAGGCACGACTTGCCGGTCTTGTATTTGCCGAGCTTCTTCATAAGTGACGTAAACGGTGAAAAACCGGGCATGATATAGACGACGAGATTCTGCTTTCGCGGCGAAAAGCCCGTCAGGATAAAGTCGCCTTCCCGGCCGCTGGCGTACTTATAGTGGTATTTCCCGTAACCGACGATGCTCGGTCCCCACATCTTCGCTCGCTTGCCCGTCGCTTTACGCATCATGGACGCCAGCCTTCGGGCATCTCTTCTTTTTTGCGTGTCCTCGATGGCATTCATGAACGCCGTGACACTCGCGCTTGTCGGCTGTGTCTTGTTCTCCGCCACAACCGTTACATTATCCTAAATATGCGACGTGCCGAATAGCCGGTCGCCCGCATCGCCCAGACCGGGCACTATGTACTTGTTTTCATTGAGTTCTTCATCGATCGCTGCCGTGTAGATCCGCACATCCGGATGCTCCTCCTCGACGAGAGCCAGACCTTCCTTACAGGTCACGATGCAGATAACGACGATCTGTCCCGCGCCCGACTTTTTGAGAAGGTCGATCGCGGCAACCGTCGAACCGCCCGTTGCAAGCATGGGATCGATGATGATGCATGTGCCTCCTTTTGTCTGCGGCGGGAAACGCTCGTAATAGCTAACGGGTTTTTTTGTTACCTCATCCCGATACAAACCAACGAAGCCCACCCTCGCGGTTGGCACGAGTTCGAGTATGCCTTCCAGCATGCCGACGCCCGCGCGCAGAATCGGGACGACGACGATATCCGTATCGATCTTCTGGCACTTCGCCACAGCCATCGGCGTCTTAACCTCGACCTCCTTCATCTTGATGTTTTTCAGCGCCTCATAGCAAAGAAACTCTGTAATTTCGGTCGCGAGTTCACGAAACCGTTTGTGGCCGGTTTCCACGTCCCGAATAATTGCAAGTTTGTGCTGCACGCAAGGATGGACAATCTGTTCGTGCATCGAAATTCCCCTTGTTGTCTACGGTCACCTTATTCGGCGGCCGACCATATCGCAAACTCGGTGCCTGCAGGGTCAATAAAATGGAACCGGCGGCCGCCCGGAAATGAGAAGATCTCCTGGCTTATTGTTGCGCCCAGATCCTGAACGCGCGTGTAGTCCCTCTCCAGGTCCTTGGAGTAGAAGACGAGCAAGACGCCGGTTGGCGGTGCGGCCTCCTCTGCTAACCGTAAACCGCCGTCGAGCCGGCCGTCGTGAAAGCTGGAATAGTCCGGTCCCCACTCCTGAAATTCCCAACCGAACATCGCGCCCAGGAAGTCGCACGCTTTTTGCACGTTCGTGACAGGAATTTCCACGTAGTCGATTCGGGATTCGTCACGCTCAATTTCGTCACTCATGGCTCACTCCTCGAGTTCGCGACCGATTGCTTTAAGAAATCCTTTCTTGTCGGCCGGTGAGATCATCACACTGCGGCCTTCGCCGTGGAAAATTCGGATCCTGTCCAGGGACAGCGCCGGCGATGACAGCGGGTTGCGTGTGGCTTTTACCGACCGAATCTCGTCAAGTTTGACCTTCCACCGAAACGGGCCGCACCGAATCGTCAGGACCCCGCGGTCCACAGCATAGGACGTGCCGAATATGACCGCGGCAAACACAGCCATTGCGAGAAGACAGGCAAATATCACAATGACCCTCTCGAAGGACCGGCCGTCCGTGAAAACGACCGCTGTAATTGCAGCCAAAGCTCCGAGATTTGCGGTCAGCATCACCAGCCACACCCACCGGTCTACTTTCGACCTGAATACTTTTCTCGCCATTACGCAAACGTCCTTCCGACCCAGAGACCGATAAAATGTGACAGCACGACAACAAGCATCGCGATGCCGAGGTGCTCCGCTATGATTGCAGCGGGATTGGCTTGCTGCGCTTTGGCCAGAAAATAGCTCAATACGGTAATGACGAGCATGCCCCAGGCGATCGATACGATCACTGCCTGACCGAGCGGCAGCAGTAACAACGGGACTGCAAAACTGAGCGCAAAAACAAACTTGTTGAGAAACGTGGAAATGGTTGCCGCCCACACGTGATGGTGGTCGGAATTCGGATCTGATTCTTCGGCCAGGTGTATACCCAACGCATCCGACATTGCGTCCGCCACGGCGATAACGAGAATGCCGCCCAGCACCGCGGCCATGGAATGCGTTCCCGAATGCAGGCCGGTTATGAGGCCGATTGTCGTGATTACGCCCGAGGTTGCGCCGAAAAATAAACCGGTTCGCACCCCGTCAGACTTCAGGAAATCCATTTAAAATCCTTTCTAAACAGTAAGTTGCATTGCATAGATTGCGACTTGCTCGCCGCTGTCGGGCCATTCGTACATTCTCTCAAAGCTCAGACCGAGTTTCCTGATCAGCCCGATCGATGCTGCATTGTCCGGCGACACGATAGCATTCAGAACCGAAAGGCCGAGATCTTTTCGCGCGTATTCGATAACCGCGCAAGCAGCTTCATAGGCGAAGCCGTTACCGCAGTACTCGGGGAGTGTCGAAAATCCGATATCGGGTTCATCCAGGCCGTCACGCCGAAAAATGCCGCAGATTCCGATCGGCGTATCGCTGTCCCTCAGCGCGATGCGGTACGGTCCGTAGCCGTACGTTTCGTACAACATCATTGGCCCTTCCAGCATAGCCTCGTGCGCCTGTACGACCGTGCGAATGCCGCGATCACCAACGTATCTGATGAATGCGGGATCGTTCCACACACCGAGCATGAGATCGGCATCGTCGAGCGTAAGCCTGCGCAGCCGCAGCCTCGCAGTATTGTCGGGATGCTCTTTAGTCAAAACTCCGTCCGTTCCTCTACCCGGGTCGATATCGAGTAGTTTGCCAATTCCCGCTGTAACTCGTCGAGCGTAAAAAGACTTATACAGGCCACAGCGCCTCTCTCGAGGAACTCGTCTCGAAGCAGTTTTTTAACGAGCACGATCGCCGGCGTGCACGGGATTTCGGGGCCGTGATTGTCCCGGGCCGTCATATACCAGTCGATGCAGAGCGGCTGGCCGTCGTGGTCGTCTCCCGCAATCGTCACTTTCATGCCGCCCCAATCCGAGCCGTGCCTCTGCATGCGCCTGCTTAAACCTGCCAGTCTTCTTGCATGCTTCGACCAGTCGCTGACCAGCTTTATTCGCGTCAACCAGGCCATCGTCCATAGCACGAGTTGCTCGAGCTGCGACCCCAGCGCCGCATGGAACGTCACGGTCTCGATGCCGGGAACGCGGCGGGGCAACAGGTCCAGGTCCGGCACGCTATAAGCCGCTGATAAACGACGTCCCAGTTCCGGAAACTCCTGCCGGCGCAAATCCTGCCAGCCGTATCGCGTCTGCCACCGGCCGTCGACCCACGCCTCGAAGGGCCGGCCGCAGTAACTCAACACGGCGGCAAGCGTTCCTCTTCCGAGCGGTGTCCGCCCCGCGGGTGCGATCGATGTTTCGATGCGCCGTATCCTCGAGAATCGAGCCTCGAAACCCGCGACGACGGCGCTCGATATGCCCGGCAGCGTGCTGGCTCCGGAAATGAGAACGACCCCCGCCTCGCGGGCTTGCTGGTAAAGGCTGCGAAAATTTGCGACGAATTCGCGACCATCCGCCAGGTCTATGTAATGGCACCCCAATTCGATGCACGCCCGTGCCACCCTGTAGTCCTGCCCCTGAAAAGGGCCGGCCGCACTGACGACGCAGAAGGGACTGATTGCGCGCAGCTCCGCTTCGAAATCGTCAGACTCCTGATCCAGCCGTAAGGCCGTTATGCGCGAATCCGGATTGAGATTGAGGATTTCATCAACGAGCACTTCCGCGCGAAACGCATCGCGGCCCGTTACGAGCAGCTCGATACCGGGGACGCAAGCGAGACGTCTGGATATCCTCGCACCAAAGTGACCGGTGCCGCCGAGAATGAGGATTTTTTCGTTCGCGTCCATCCAGGATAACCAATCCCAGTGTAGCCGAAACTCCTAATCTGCGCTGTCGAAGAATTCGACGAGGCCGGTATCCAGGGAATATTCGGCGCCAGCTATGACAAGGCCGTCGTCCCTTTCGAGTCGTGAGATGATCTCGGAACTGTCGCGCAGTCGCCGGACGGAAGCTTCGACGTTGGCCCGCACGGCTTTCTCCATGAGGCAATCGGGATCATCTCCCTGGCCATCGGCGACAAGGGCCTCGATCGTCGGCCGTATAAGGTCGACGATGCTGTCCAGGTTGCTCGACTCACTGGGTCCCCGCGGCTTTTCCACTGCGGCCTCGACCGCGCCGCACCGGGTATGGCCGAGCACTACGACGAGCCGGGTACCGAATTTGGATGCCGCGAATTCGATGCTGCCGATCTGTGACGGCTGGGCAATATTGCCTGCGACCCGAACGACAAAAAGGTCGCCCGGTCCCTGGTCGAATATGATCTCCGCCGGCACGCGCGAGTCGGAGCAGCCCAGTATGATTGCGAAAGGTTGTTGCCCGCGGGCCAGCTCCCGCAGCCTCGCCTCGTCGCCGGCCTGTTGGACCATGCGGTTCGACATGAAGCGCCTGTTACCTTCGCGCAGGCGCTCGAGTGCATCTGTTGTCGAAATCACCTGGGAAGACCCTCCCGGAAGCGGCTCGTCATCCCAGGCTCCGGATACCAATCGCCTCGCGAATCTGGTCGAGATACGGTGCGGAAATCTCGCGAGCGCGGTCTGCGCCCTTCTGTAGTTCCCGCTCGACGACCGCCGGATCGGCGATCAGACGTTCGTATTCCTGCCGCGCAGGTTTGATCAGGTCGTTGATGTATTCGAACAGGACCTGTTTCATTTCACCCCAGGCGATGCCCTCTGCGTAGCGCTTCTCGATGTCTTTAATCTCGTCCTCGGTCGCGAATGCCGTATAGATGTCATACAGCGTGCTATCGCCGGTGTCTTTGGGTTCGCCGGGCTCGAGGCTGTTAGTCTTGATCTTCATGATCAGCTTCCGCAGCCGCTTCTCGTCGGCAAAAAGCGGAATGGTGTTGTTATAGCTCTTCGACATCTTGCGCCCGTCGAGCCCCTTCAAAACGGCCGTGTTCTCTCCGATTACGGCCTCGGGAAGGACGAAAACCTCACCATAGTGATGGTTGAAACGCTGCGCGATATCGCGCGCCATTTCGACATGCTGCTTCTGGTCCTGGCCGACGGGAACTTTCGTCGATTTGAACATGAGAATGTCCGCAGCCATCAGGATCGGATAGCTGTACAGCGCCATCGTGACACCCTTGTCCGGGTCCTTGTTGCCGCTCTCGACATTCGCCTGGACCTGCGCCTTGTAGGAATGTGCGCGGTTCATGAGCCCTTTCGCAGTCATACCGTGCAGAATCCAGGTCAGTTCCGGTATCTCCGGAATATCCGACTGCCGGTAGAAATACGCATGTTCCGTATCGAGGCCGAGCGCCAGCCACGCTGCCGCAATCTCGAGCGTTGACTGGCTGATCTTGTCCGGGTCCTCGTTTTTCGCCAGCGAGTGGTAATCGGCCAGAAAATAAAAGTGCTCTGTCGAGAGATCCTTGCTGGCCTCGATGCCCGGCCTTATGGCACCGACATAATTGCCGATATGCGGGGTTCCGGTCGTCGTGATACCGGTGAGGAAAACGTCCTGACTCATTTAGTATCCTGCCGCCTGTCCGTCCTTGCGCACTTCCGAGGCGCCATAGTACACGCCTTTGGCGGCATCCCACATGATTGCCTGATAGCCCCCGAAACTCCCGTCGCTCGGACCAAGCGTATGCCCCATCGCCTCGAGTTCCTCTCTGACATCGGAGCTAAACCCACGCTCCAGGTGGACCACCCCGCCATCCGACATGATCTCCCCCGTAGGTTGGGACGAATGTTTGTGCCGAATGCGCCCGGCGTCTCCAGCTTCCTGCAGGTTCATCCCAAAATCGACCATATTGATTATGATCTGCGCATGCCCCTGTGGCTGCATGGCGCCGCCCATCACACCAAAGCTCATGAGCGGCTCGCCATCTTTCATGACGAACGCTGGAATGATCGTGTGAAACGGCCTCTTACCTGGCTCCAGCGTATTGGGCTGATCCTCAACGAGCAGAAACAACTCGCCGCGATTCTGCAGCACGAAACCGAGGTCGCCCGGCGTCATTCCTGATCCCATGCCGCGATAGTTGCTCTGTATCAGCGAAACCATGTTGCCTTCGCTATCCGCGACCGTGAGGTAGACCGTGTCACCGTCTTCGAGATCGATATCGCCCGGCGGATATTCCTTTGCCGCGGTGTCCCCGGATATCAACTTGCGCCTTTCCGCCGCATACTCTTTCGAGATCAGCGTTTCGACGGGGATATCAACGTAGTCCGGATCGGCGTAATAACGGGCCCGATCTTCATAGACGAGCTTCTTTGCCTCTACAAAGGTGTGGACGTATTCCGCGCTGCCGAATCCCATCGCAGTGATGTCGAATCCTTCGAGAATATTCAGCAGCTGCAATGCGGCGATACCCTGGCCGTTCGGAGGCAATTCAAACAACTCCCAACCACGATAGGTCGTCGATAATGGTGTAACCCACTCGGATTTGTGTGCAGCGAGATCCTCGTATCTCAACAGTCCGCCATTCTCGATCATGTACGAGTCAACACGCCTGGCAATATCGCCTATGTAGAATTCGTCGCGCCCTTTGTCCGCGATCAGTTCATAGGTATCAGCGAGACGCGGATTCCTGAAGACCTCTCCTTTCTTTGGCACGTCGCCAGACGCCATGAACGTATCGGCAAAGCCAGGGTAATGACCTATACGATCCCTGTTGGCCACGAAAAGATGTGCGACGAGTTCGGAAACCGGAAATCCTTCCCTGGCATATCCGATCGCCGGCGCCAGTACCTCCCGCATTGGCAACCTGCCGTAGCGGCCATGTAGCTCGAACCAGCCATCGACGGCACCAGGAACCACCACCGGCAACGGTCCAAATCGCGGGACCATGTCTATGCCGTGCTCCCTAAAATACTCGAGCGTCATGAGTGCCGGCGCTCGACCGGAAGCGTTCAGTCCCACAAGCTCTTTCTTATCCGCATCCCATACGATGGCAAAGAGATCGCCGCCGATGCCGTTACCCGTCGGTTCGACGAGACCCAGCATCGCATTTGCGGCGATGGCGGCATCAACCGCACTGCCGCCGGCCTTGAGAATATCCAACGCCACCTGCGTCGCGAGTGGCTGGCTGGTGGCCGCCATTCCATGGACGGCAATCACTTCCGAGCGCGACGCAAAAGGGCGTCCCGTCAAACGGTCGTAACCAGGCTCGGTTCCCGCCATGGCCATACCTCCAAGCAAAATCGCAGCGGCTCCAAACGAGCCAACGAAGCGGTTCATCGTCATGCCTCGAATAAACGGCAGGGGCGCCCATGATGCCAGATTGTGCGGTGATTGAAACGCGGTATGATGCTTCGCTATGGACGCGGCATATTCCGACAAAAACACGGCGCTCGGCGCACTGTATCCCGCCCATATCGAGGCGCTCTGCGCGCGTCACGATCGCGCGCTGGAAACCTCGGGAGCAGCCCATGCCGTCATTTTTTCGGGTGCGCTGAAATATGCGTTTCTCGACGATCGGGACTACCCGTTCAGGGCGAATCCGCATTTTTTGAGTTGGGCGCCGCTGCCCGCGCTTCCTCTCTCTTACATTGTCTACACGCCCGGTGAATTGCCGATGCTCGTGTACTACCAACCCCACGATTACTGGCATCCTGTGCCGGGCGCTCCGGAGGGCTACTGGACCCGCAGTTTCGATATTCGCGTCGTGCGCTCGCTCGATGACGTCGCAGAACACCTGCCCGATGATCGCGAGAAGTGCATCCTGATCGGAGAGATCGACGAGGATGCACACGCGTTTGGCATCGAACGCATCAATCCGACGACCGCGGTGAACATCCTGCACTATGCCCGCGGACAAAAGACTGCCTACGAAATCGCGTGCATGCGGCTCGCGTCGCAACGCGGCGCATTGGGTCACCAGGCAGCCGAGGCCGCGTTTCGCAGCGGGCTGTCCGAGTACGAAATCCATCGCGCCTATTGCAAGGCGGTAAGCCACACCGACAACGAACTGCCTTACGGCAATATTGTTGCTCTTAACGATCACGGGGCGGTCTTGCACTACACGCATTTCGACCGCGAGCCGCCGTCCCCGATCCGTTCATTCCTTATCGATGCCGGCGCCCAGGTAAACGGCTACGCATCGGACATCACGCGCACCTACTCTTTCGATGACGAGAGGTTTGCCGAACTGATCGAACGCATGGACGCCGCACAGCTCGAAATTATCGGCAAGATTCGCGCGGGACTCGACTATGCCGAGTTACACGTCGAAGTGCATCGCATGCTTGGAAGATTGCTGGCCGATGCGGGCATCGTCAGCGGCGATCCTGACACGCTGCTCGCGACCGGGGTATCGGCCGCGTTTTTTCCGCACGGCCTCGGCCACTTGCTCGGTGTGCAGGTGCATGACGTGGGAGGCTTCATGCTCGATGAGGCCGGCGGCACGATCGACCCGCCCAGCGGCCATCCTTTCCTCAGGCTGACGCGCGCGCTGGAGGAAGACATGGTGCTCACGGTCGAGCCTGGCATCTACGTCATCGACATGTTGCTCGACAAGCTGCGCGGCACGCCGGCCGAAAGCCACGTCAACTGGGACGAGGTAGACTGGCTGCGGCCGTTCGGCGGCATAAGGATCGAAGACAACGTGCGCGTTACGCCAGATGGCTGCGAAAATCTCACCCGGGAGGCGTTTGACGCTCTTTCTTGAGCCGACGCTTGACTCTCGCGCCCTTTCTCTCGAGCGTCGGTCGCAGGTGCCGCATCAGGCCTGGAACGAGACTGGTCAGCGCCGTAAGCACGCCGCTGCTCGCAGGCATCGCCTGCTCGCGCTGATTGTTGCCGCAGAGGTCGAGAATCGCCTGCGCGACCTCCTCCGCCGTGCTGATCGGCTGCGAGAACGTCAGGTCGGAAACCTGGTCGATGTCGGACATGATGAATCCGGTGTCGATTGGTCCCGGCGAGACCACGGCGACCTTGATTCCACTCCCCCGCAGTTCTTCGTACATCGAGTAGGTAAACGAACGCAGGCCGGCCTTTGTCGCCGCATATGTCGCGCTGTTCGGTACCGGCGTCCTGCCGGCCAGCGATCCGACGTTGACGACGGCCCCACCGCCCGCGTCGCGCAGATAGGGTAGAACCAGCCGCGTCAGCATGATCGGCGCCCGCAGGTTTATGTCGACCATCTTGCCCATTTCCGCAGCGTCGACTTTCTCCACCGGACCCCGCTTGTGATATCCGGCGTTATTGACGAGTACGTCGATGCGCCCGAATTCGAACTGCGTTTTTTTGAGCAGGTCGGCACAGGCATCCGCATCCGATACGTCCATCGGAAATATCTCGACTTTGGTCTTGTCGCGGAGTTCCCCGGCAATCGCCTCGAGATTCTTCCTGCCGCGCGCGACGAGCATCAGGTTGGCACCGGCCTCTGCGAACTTTCTTGCGGCAGCGGCACCGACGCCCTCGGATCCACCGGTGATGATGATGGTCTTATCGTTGAAAATCATGCGGCGAAGATTGCCACACTCGAAGTGAACGGGCCAAATCCGCGATCAGAAACCGAAGTAGCCCCGGATCTTCTTCCAGAACGACGATTCCCAGCCGTAGACCTCGAGTTGTTCGGGATCGAGGCTGGCAACAGGCATCGTCGTGTCGGGCGCTGCTGCTTCGTTGGCCGCAACGTCGTCGGGCCGCAGTTCCAGGTCGCCTTTTTTTGCGTCGCTCGCCCCGGTCAGCCCGTCGACGGACAGGCTCAGGTACGGCAGGACATCGTCATCGACGATATCATCCATAAAGACTGCGTCGGGGTCGAAGGCCTCCTCCGACAGGATTACACAGTCATCGAACGCTTTGTTTTCCTTACTGATCGTTCCGCTCCCTCTCGACCGTAGTATCAGAATAGACCCGATCCCTGCAGGATGCTGTGAGCCGACTCACAAGACCGGGGATTCACATATGGCTATATGAAACAAATAGTTACAAAAATTATTGTCGCAAAAAGCCGGTTTTTACAGCGAATTCAGGCTAAACTGTCGCGTCCGACTATAACCTGCTCAAGAAAGCCGTCTTCACCATGCGAAAGTCTCCAAAATTACTCGTTTTGGGCGTCCTCGCTGCCCTCGTGGCGGCATGCGAGGAGGAGCCTGCCGCGGGCGGGCGTGGCGGCTGGGGCGGTGCCGCGAAGGTAGTCGCTCAGCAGATCGAAAAACAGCACATCGTTGATGAGATCGAAGCGCTCGGCACCGCAAGAGCCAACGAATCCATCGAGATTCAGCCGCGTATTTCGAGTCTCGTCGAGCGAGTCGTGTTCGAGGAGGGGCAAATCGTCGAAGCCGGCGCGCTGCTCGTCGAACTCGAGAACTCCGAAATCGTCGCCGGACTTGCTCTGGCAGAGGCGTCCCTCTCCGAGAGCCGCAGCCTTTACAACCGCAGCAAATCGCTAGCGGATACGCAAGCGATTTCAGCATCCAATCTCGAGCAGCTGCTCGCACAGGTGCAGGTCAACGAGGCGCAGGTTGAAGCGGCCATAGCACGCCTCGAAAACACGCGTATCCGGGCGCCATTTTCCGGGCGAATAGGCCTGCGCCGCGTCAGCCCGGGTAGTTTCGTGAACACCCAGACGGTCATAACGACGCTCGATGACGTCAGAGTCATAAAGCTCGATTTTTCCGTTCCGGAGACATTTCTGACGGTGCTGTCCCAGGGTATGAATATCACCGCCCAAAGTCTCGTGTACCCGGACCGCGTCTTCGAAGGCAAGGTGGCCAGCATCGATACGCGGCTGGATCCCGTCACGCGCGCGGTACAAGTGCGCGCCACGATCCCCAACATCGACGGTTTGCTCAAGCCCGGTATGTTCATGTCCGTTGACCTGAGGCGCGATCGCGGCGAGGTGGTCGTGGCGCCCGAACAGGCCATCGTGCCGGAAGGCGGTACCCAATACGTATTCGTCGTTGCTAACGGCCTTGCCGAGAAGCGTGCCGTCAAGCTCGGCCGGCGGGTTCCGGGGTTCGTTGCGATAGAAGGCGGTCTCGAGGCCGGTGAGATGGTCATCACCGAGGGAACGCACAAGGTTCGCGACGGTTCGCCGGTCGAGGTTCCGGGACAGGCGTCCGCAGAGCTGCTCCCGCCCACCGACCGCAGCTAGGGCGCTGTCGTGCTGATTTCCGACATCTCCGTCCGCCGTCCGGTGTTCGCAGCGGTGATATCGCTGCTGCTCGTCATCATCGGCCTGATGTCGGCGAACAGCATGAAAATCCGCGAATATCCGGAGATCGAGCGCCCGATCGTATCGGTATCGACCAGCTACCGCGGCGCCGCCTCGGATATCGTCGAGCGTCGCGTAACGCAGGTCCTCGAAGACCAGCTTGCCGGCATATCCGGCATCGAAAAAATATCCTCCGTCAGTTACGACGAGCGCTCTGCGATCAGTCTCGAATTTTCGCCGGACATCGACATCGACGCTGCCGCGAACGATGTCCGCGACCGGGTCTCGCGCTTGGGCAACGTTTTGCCGGAAGAAGCGAGTCCGCCAAGCGTCTCGAAGCAAGGTGAGTTCGCCGAAACGACGATGTGGATAAACATCTCGAGTGACACGCGTTCGATCATGGAAGTGTCGGACTACGCCGAGCGCTACATTGTCGACGCGCTCTCGACAGTCGATGGTGTCGCTAGGATACGCGCTAACGGGTTGCGCAGGCCTGCAATGCGAATCTGGATAGACCCGAAACGGCTGGCGGCGCGCGGACTCACGGTTGGTGACATAGAAGACGCGCTGCGGCGCGAAAACGTGCAGATTCCCTCGGGTCGCCTGGAGTCGAGTACACGCGAATTTACGCTGCGGACGGACACGGGTTTTCGTTCCGTAAACGATTTCCGCCAGCTGGTTCTTCGTGAAGGTGCCGATAACTATCTTATAAGACTGGGTGAAGTTACCGACGTCGAACTGGCGCCGGAAAACATTCGCGGTTATTCGGCAACCAATGGCGTTGCCGGCACCAGCCTCGGAATCATTCCGCAAGCCCAGGCGAATCTCCTCAAGGTGAATAGAGACGTCACGCAACGCGTCGAAGAGCTCCAGTCGTCGCTGCCACCCGATATCGAGCTGTCGATCAACATGGACAATTCCATGTTCATCAAGGCCTCGCTGATCGAGGTTGCAAAAGCCCTGGGACTCGCGTTACTACTCGTCCTGATCGTGATCTACGCGTTCCTGGGGACCGTGCGGGCGACGATCATACCGGCCGTGACGATTCCCATATCCATCATATCCGCCTTTATCGTCATGGCTGCGCTCGATTTCTCGATAAATACGCTGACTTTGCTCGGATTCGTACTCGCGATAGGTCTCGTCGTCGACGACGCCATTGTCGTTCTCGAAAACATCGTCCGCCGCATCGAAGGGAAGGAACCCACGCTGCTTGCGGCGACCAACGGCAGCCAGGAAATCGGCTTCGCGGTCATTGCGACGACGCTGGTGCTCGTCGCGGTCATACTGCCGGTGTCATTCATGCCCGGAACCGTCGGGCTGGTATTCGGCGAATTCGGTATATCGCTGGCAGCGGCAGTCGTTTTCTCCAGCCTGGTTGCGCTTACGCTGGTGCCGATGCTGACTTCGAAACTTTTTGGCGATAACCGGTTGCACAGGGGGTATGTCGCGCGCGCCCTGGATGGTTTCTTCAGGGCTCTGTCCGCGAGCTACGAACGCCTGATCCGGCGAACGATAAGGCACCCGGTCATCGTGATCGTGTCGGCCCTGCTGATTTTTGCCAGCAGCCTGAGTTTTATCGGTACTTTGCCGAAAGAGTATATGCCGCGCGAAGATCGAGGCTTCACGATGATCCGGTTGACCGCTCCCGAAGGAGCCAGCCTGGATTACACGCTTCGCTATATCAAGGAAGCGGAAAAAATCGTGATGAAAGACGTGGAGCAGGGCGATGCCCTGCGCGCCCTCGGCCGCTCCGGCAGCTGGGGCGGCGGCGCGGACGTCAACACGGGAATGGTGTTCGCACCGCTGGAGCTCTGGTCGAAAAGAGAGCGCACGGCAGACGAAATCGTGCAGGGCTGGAACCGTCAGTTGGGGCAACTGCCGGGCGTGCAGGCGTTTGCATTTGCACCCGGGGCATGGAGTCTCGGTCAAAGCAGCCGGCCGCTGGCCGTGGTGCTCGGCGGCGTCGACTACGGCGAGCTGGCTGAATGGCGGGACATTGTCATTCGCGAGGCGGAGCAGCTACCGGGACTGTCGAATATCCAGTCGGACTACAGGGAACGCAAGCCCAAGATCGATGTTCGTATCAACAGGGATCGAGCTGCCGACCTGGGCGTCTCGCTCGCGAATATCGGACGAACGCTCGAAACGATACTGGGCTCCCGCATCGTGACCACCTTTGTCGATGGAGGCGAAGAGTACAACGTCATCCTGCAGGGCGCCGATGAGAGACGGCAGACACCCAGCGATCTCGAGAGCATCTATGTCCGATCGTCGACGTCCGGACAGCTGATCCCGCTGTCAAATCTTGTGCAGCTTGTCGAGATCGCCGGCCCCAAAGACCTGCGACGCTTCGATCGGCAGCGCGCAATTACGATCAGTGCGTCCCTGTCACCGGGTTATTCGCTCGGCGATGCCATTACCGACATCGAAAACATCGTAAAAGAGCATTTGCCACCGTCGGTACGCCTGAATTACGACGGCGAATCCCGCGACTACAAGAATACCGGCAGCTCGATTTACACCACGTTTATTCTTGCGCTCGTGATTGCTTATCTCGTGCTTTCCGCGCAGTTCGAGAGCTTCCGGCACCCGCTGATCATCATGACTACCGTGCCGCTCGCCATAACCGGCGCACTGTTTGGCCTCGTCATATTCGGCTCCAGCCTGAATATCTACAGCCAGATCGGTGCCATCATGCTCATCGGCCTCGCGGCGAAGAACGGCATTCTCATCGTCGAGTTCGCGAACCAGCTGCGGGATCGCGGCACCGAATTCCACGAAGCGATCATTCAATCTGCAAAAACCCGGCTTCGGCCCGTGCTGATGACGAGCATGTGCACGGCCGGTGGCTCCGTGCCCCTGATCCTTGCCAGCGGTGCGGGCGCGCTGTCGCGCCAGTCCATCGGATCCGTGGTGTTTTTCGGCGTCACCTTTTCTGTATTGCTTACCCTTATCGTCGTACCGACTGCCTACGCCCTGCTGGCGAGGAACACGCATTCGCCTGAATACGTCTCGCGGCTGATTGAGAAGCTCTCGAACCGTAATGCTGCGGCCGCTGGAGCCCTGCAGGAATCGAATTGAACAGAAGATGACCGAAGACCAGGTTCGCGCCATCTTCAAAAAATGAAAAAGGCCGGGCAAGGCCCGGCCTCTTCTCATCGCTTCGATCGCGAATACGGGCTTATTCTGCTTCGGCTGCTGCCTCCTCGGCAGCCTGCTCGGTGAGCATGACGATC
>JABAOE010007274.1_pt2 | contig 19766 bp, 16 predicted proteins | sample 7062141 | NCBI WGS metagenome assembly JABAOE01 (sample SAMN14538627, study PRJNA623070) | marine sediment metagenome | biome: marine biome [ENVO:00000428]; feature: marine pelagic biome [ENVO:01000023]; material: deep marine sediment [ENVO:00002113] | place: India: Gulf of Khambhat ... | reverse complement strand
TTTGGGACCTTTCCTGTTTGCGCCGCTCCCTTTCAGCCGTTGAGTCTTGTGCCATAAAACCTTCTCCCTTTCATCGTTGTTGCCACAATGAGTGCGCTCTCTGATACAGACCAACTCAAGTAAGCGAAAAAGCGTGTCCCGATTTTCTGCTTTCTGCCCATTGGTAAGCCCAGGCCGCGGCCGTTGCATCCCACAAGGGCACGCCTACAAGTTCAAAGAGAACCACCTGATCTTCTTTTTCACGCGCCGCCACGTTCCCGACAATGACATCCCCAAGCTCCCCCGCAATCGCATCGGCAGACCAGTTGCCCGCTGCAATCATCTTCGTATAGGGCTCCCGAGCGGGTTTCCCTTCCAGGACTTCCTTCTTCCACGACACAATCACCCGTGACGAGGAGACGACTTGTTCGGGCATCTGTCCACTCGCGATAGATATCACCAGTGCACCAGGTGAGATCCACTGGGGTTCTAGCACCGGACTCCTGTAGTTGGTTGCCACATCGATGATCTGTGCTCCCTCCACCGCGGCCTGTGGTGTTTCCACGGCTTCTATATCCAGAGCTAACCAGTCTTTCATTTGGCTGGCAAAACGGCGGCGGTGTTCTGGAGTTGGGCTAAAGACCTTGACTCGCTGTAACGAAGGCATCGCCCGTTGAATCGCGAGGAGTTGACCTTTCGCCTGCCTGCCGCTGCCAATAAGACCCAACTCCGTTGCATTGGAGTGGGCCAGGTACCGGGCAGCAACGCCGGCCGGTGCCCCGGTACGCCAAACGTTGAGCTCGCCACCGGAAACCAGAGCCAGGAGATGGCCAGCCTCGGCATCAAAGAGAAGAATAAAATTGGCGTCTTTGGCCCCGGAGAATAGCGGGAAAATCCTCACTCCGACGCTATAACCCGGCATGGTGGCGGCAAGAATTCGGAGGCTTCGTTTCTGATCCGGAAGTAAGAGCCGAAGGTCAGGATGGTTAACCCCATCTCCTTTTTGTTGGCGGCGAAAGGCCTCTGTCGTCATCTCAAGGAGCCGATCTATTGAGGATGGTGCCTCGAACAACTCGCGGAGATCTTTCTCTGTTAACAGGAGTGCCACGGCCCCTATCTATGATGTTACCGCGGCATTTGCAAGCGAGACCTAGCCTCGAGGAATTAAATGAATCGCAGGGGCTTTGATCAACACGGTCAGAGGTGCGCCTGGTTGGATACCGAGTTCCTCACAGGCCGGTCGGGTAACGAGGGCGGTCAAAGGAAACCCCGCATCCAAATGGACTCGAACCAAGGCCCCGTCCGGGACCGACGACTGGACTCTAACATTCAATCGATTTCGGGGACTGGCGGACGTGCTCTCCCCTTTCTGTAAGATGACATCCGCAGCGCGAATACACACTTCCACCTCGGCACCCACACCACTCGGGGAGACGGCGACCAATTCTCTGTCACCGATGGCCACAGTGGCCAGGCCGTCCTGAGAGTTTACAACCCGGCCCGGAACGACGGTTTCCATCCCTACGATGCGGGCCACGGACATGTCTTCGGGCCGGTTGAAGACGTCATGCACCGGCCCGCATTGTCGAATTCGACCTTCATCCACAACGGTAACGTTATCACCCAAAGCGATGACCTCGTTATGATCATGAGTCACCAAGAGCACCGGGACATTAAATTGCTTCAGAATACGTCTCAATTCAGGACGGATTCCTTCTCTCAACGGCGCATCCAGGGCCGAGAAAGGCTCATCCAGCAAAAGAAGACGAGGGCGGCGTACCAGTACCCGGGCAAGAGCGACTCGCTGTTGCTGTCCCCCGGAGATCTGGTGCGGATAACGCTGCTCGGTGCCCCTTAGCCCCAGCAGTTCCATCATCTCCACGACTTTTTTATTTTTTTCCTGTTTGGAAAGGCCATTCAGTCCATAGGCAATGTTCGTTTCCACCCTCATATGTGGAAAAAGAGCGTGGTCTTGAAATAGGTAACCGATATCTCTCTTTTGCGGGCTTAAGAAGATCCGCTTCGTTGCATCGAACCAATACTCGTCACCAAATATAATTTGTCCATGGTCCGGCCGCTCCAGCCCGGCCAGACACCTCAGGATGGTCGATTTGCCCCCTCCCGAAGGACCGAAGAGTACGTTTATGGATGACCCTTCAGCCGTCTGTTGAAAGGTGGCTTCAATGGCGGGTCCCTTGGGAAACCTTCTGGTAAAATCGCTGATCAGCTGCGCGGTTATACCGACCACCTCCTCCCAACCAAGCTATAGGTCGCCGCCAGTGCTGCAAAAGACAAAGCCACCAGGACAAGTGCCGTTGAGCTTGCGGACTCATAGTTGAGGGCTTGAACATCATCGTAGATTGCGATGGACAGAGTCCGGGTCACGCCGGGAATATTTCCACCCACCATGAGGACCACGCCGAACTCACCAATGGTATGGGTAAACGACAACACCACTCCCGTAACGATCCCGGACCAGGACAGCGGGAGGACAATACGAAAAAAGGTTTGCAGTTTGGAGACCCCCAGACACCAAGAGGCTTCCACCGTCTTCTGGTCCACTGAAGCAATGGCTGTGGTAAAAGGACGGACCGCGAATGGAAGGTTAAAGAGCACCGAAGCCACCAGAATACCCTGAAAACTGAATGGGAGGAGATGTCCGGTGAGGGACCGATAGCCGCCCCCAATCCAACTTTCCGGACCGGTGGCCAACAAAAAATAAAAACCGGCAACCGTCGGCGGCAACACCATAGGCAAAGCCACCACGGTCTCTATCAAGGGGCCCGCTTTGCTCCGGGTCGTCGCCAGCCAGTAAGCCAGGGGTACCCCGAAGAGGACCAGGATGGAAGTCGTCCCGCCAGCCAATTTAAAGGTCAGCCATAATGCCGTCCAGTCCACGATCTTATCCGCCGGGAATAAAAAATCCGTATCGCTTGAAAGTGCTTTTTCCCCTGGGGCTTAGCAAGAAGTCACGGAATTGTTCCGCCACTTCCCGATGCAGGGTCCAGCGAAGAATCACTCCAACTTGATCGATATCGGTATACGCGGCGGGGGGGACGGACCATTGGCGGCTGCCATTGCCGAGTGAGGGAGCTTTCACAACTGACATCGCGACGATTCCCACATCGGCCCCACCGGAGTGTACGAACTGCGCAGTCTGGGCAACGTTTTCACCAAAAACCAATTTCTCCCGGGTCTGCTCGTACAGGCCCATATTTTTCAGGACCTCCACGGCGGCTCTTCCATAAGGCGCGTGGCGAGGGTTGGCAATGGCGATTTTTTTTACCGCGGGATCGACGAGAGACCGAAGCCCCTTTGATTCCACAGCAACTGGCGAACCTGAAGGTGCCCATAGAATCAGGCGTCCCACGGCATAGAGAAACTCAGAATCCCTTAGGCCCTCACCCTGTTCCACCAAACGGCGCGGATAGACCGCATCGGCTGAGAGAAAAACGTCAAAGGGAGCCTGCTGCACAAGCTGGGCGAAGAAGTTACCGCTGGATCCATAAGTGACTCTCACTTTGACCCCTTGATTCTCGCGCTGAAAGGCCCGAACCAACTCATCCATGACAAACCTCAAGCTGGAAGCGGCCGCAACGGTAATCTGCCGTGGCTCCTGACTACCCGCCTGTGACTCGACAACCCCAAATCCAAGCAGCACCGCGAACCCAATCGCCACACCCAACACTATGGGGTCAGACCTTGACATTTGACATATCCCTTTCCAACTTGCCGACTAAATTCCTCAATGCAGAACTCTTTTTTAGTTTTGCCTCAAACCTCCGCGAGGCCTGACTGACTCGAGAATAATGACCGCCACCAAAACGATCATTTATCTCGCGTAGACTTAAATCCGTATATCGACGCAACAAATACATAAGCAATTGTTCCACGGGGACTCTATTCAGTCGCTGTTTACGAGTCAGCTTGATCAATTGCTCTGGATCTACCGCGCGTAAATTTCTCCCATGACTCACCTCAGGGCCTGGTTTGTCAATTTTTTGCTTCACCCTTTCGATGAATCGGTCGGTGCCAAGGACACACTGATGCCAGACACCACTTAGCGGATTGTCTTGGAGATTCTCGCCCAGCCTGTCCTCCACAAATTTCCTGTAACCTCGTATGCCCGCCCTGTAACTCGAAGAGAACCTGTTGGTAACCTCTTCCGTAAACAGCCAGTCTTGTTTTGTTTTCGGATAGAGGTATGAACGGTAGCTGCTCCAACGATACCTATGCGGCGACCTGGATAGATCGGTGGCCACGGGATTTAGATGAATATACCTGGTGAGTTCTAACAGGTAACTATCCTTTTCCACTAGTATCGATTTGAATCTTCCCTGAAACACATGCCCGGTACGATCGTGAGCGTGATTAAAAAACGCTGTGTAGGTGCTGTTTAAGTACTGCACGGCTCTACTTAGATTCCCCAGGGGGGTCTCCAACAGTAGATGAAAATGGTTTGGCATCAAACAATAGGCGAAGATCCGAACGGCGAATTTTTCGTTTAGCCGGCCCAGGAGTTCTATAAACTTTATTCGATCACGATCCGTTAGATAGACTTGGCCCCGGTTGTTCCCTCGTGAGAAGACATGATACGTGGCGCCGGGGAACTGGAGTCGAAGTGGTCTCGCCATAGACCGGTGCTTATCACCAGATAATGTCAAATGTCAAGGTCTGACCCCTTTTTAGGGAGGGCGAGATTATAGATTTCTCTTTTAGACAGAGAATACTTTTCACCGAGAATCTCGGCGATCTCTTTTACCCGCATTCCTTCGTCCCGTAGCTTTTGGATCTCATATTTCAATTCCGTCTCAATGTTATTTATTCTATCCTTAACTTTTTTGGCCGCCCCAACCACGAGGGACACCTCACCCCGCCATTCCCGCCGTCCCGACTCCAAGATGAACTGACTCGCGGGTCCTCGAAGGATTTCTTCGTGCACCTTCGTAAGTTCTCGGCCTAGGACCAGCTCGCGATCGCCCAGAATCTCAAAGATATCCTGTAAGGTCTCTTGCATCCGGTGGGGGCTTTCATACAAGACAATGGTTCTATTTTCGTCGCGGAGTTGAGTCAAGCGTTCCCTGCGCGCGGTCTTCTTGTTGGGAAGAAAACCTTCAAAGACAAAAGAGTCCGTAGGAAGCCCGCTTGCGCTGAGAAGCGCCGTCAAAGCCGAAGGGCCTGGGACAGGTACCACCGGGATAGAGGACTCAACCGCCTGCTTGACCAATCTGAAGCCCGGGTCAGACAACAACGGCGTACCGGCGTCGGACACAAGCGCAACGGCGGATCCGTTCTGTAGTCGACGAATCAACTCGTTGGATTTGGCCCTCTCGTTGTGCTCGTGGTAACTGGTCAGAGGTTTTCGAATTCCGTAGTGGCTGAGAAGCTTCTTGGTGTGGCGAGTGTCCTCCGCGGCAATGAAGTCAACCTCTTTAAGGATTCGTAACGCGCGCAGAGTGATGTCTTCAAGATTACCAATGGGCGTCGCAATGATGTACAGAATTCCAGAAGCCATAATGACAGAGACAGAGCCAAAACTCGAACAGATCTTTATTTGTTTATCAGGCCGCTGAGCATCCTTGCCAGTTCGTCACATCGATCATACAAAGCGGTATATTCTTTCGGTTCTAGGTATCCCCTAGACTTCGCAATGGAAAGCAGGCTAACCACCTCGTAAACAGATCCTTTAGCAATATTAAAGAAATACCTGGATTCCTTATCCCCTTCCCGTCCCGTACCTTCTGCAATATTCGTTGATACTGACAAGGCCGCCCGGCGTACCTGTTCTCCCAGAGAGAATTGATCCCGTTGTGCAATGCCTTCTGAGAGGTCGGCCACCTGTTCATATAACGCTACCGCCTTGTGCCACACTTCCAGGTTCTCGAATTTAAACATAAGCAACTAGATAGTGACAGAGATAGGGACAGAGAAACAAGAATATAGAGGAAATGACAGGTATTGGGGAAGGAGCAAAAAAACCAATGGCTACAAAAAAGACCCATGCAATTGTTACTGCGGAGAGCGCTACGGCAGGTAGGTTCATCAATATTTTCCATATTTATTTATCTGAATCTGTCTCTGTCTCAAATCTCTGTCATGACTTTCTGTCTCTTTCTCTATCTCTGTCTCTTATTTCCCCCAATCCCTGGCGTAGCGAAAGTCCCGGTCGATGGTTCGATGGGAGACTTTGGCAATGACCGGCAAACGGCGCTTGAACTGGGAACTCATGATGCGGCGCGTGATTTCGTCCACAAATCGCTCTGAGAACCCCGACTCGATCAGTTCCTCTCGGGAATAACGCCCATCCACCATCAGGTAAAGCAGTCCGTCCACCTCCTGATAGCTAAACCCAAGCTCCTCCTCGTCCGTTTGGCCCTCCCACAAGTCGGCAGAGGGTTTCTTCTGAACAACGACGTCCGGTATCCCGACGTGCTCAGCCAGCGCCCAGACCTGAGTTTTGTATAGATCTCCCAGTGGATTAATTGCGGAGGCCATGTCACCGTAGAGCGTACCATAGCCTAGCAGCAGCTCCGTCTTGTTGCTCGTGCCGATGACCAAAGCGTTCCATCTTGCGGAATGATCGTACAGGATCGTCATGCGCTCGCGGGCCATCTTGTTTCCACGACGTTTCTGGTCGGCGTCCGCATTCCTCTCGAAGTACGCGTCAATCTGCGGTGTGATGTCAACTACAAGGGAACGGATGCCGCTCTTTTCCACTACCATCTCGGCGTGGGCGCGGCTCTCGGGATTGGAACTCTTGTACGGCATGAGCACCGCAAGGACATTGTCCGGCCCCAGCGCTTCGGCAGCGAGCATCGCACTCAAGCTGGAATCAACGCCGCCCGAGAGACCCACCACGACACGTTCGACTCCGATCTTTCTCACTTCATTGCGAATGAAAGAAACCAGAACCGGTTTGAGTAAATTGACGTTCGTGGGAATTTGGATCATCACAAAATCAAATCTGTCATAAATCAATGCAGGATACCTAGCGCAAAGAGCGCCAAGTTTTATGGAATATTGGAAATTTCTATTGCGTGCTCTTCCAGCCCAGCCTTCGCAGCTCAGGCCGCTTCAGCGGAGCAGGCTTCTCGCAAGGAAAATCTGTTCGAGGATTTGATGAAACATCCAGTTCGTAGTAGATGCGAGAGCTCTATTTTCGCTTTCTTGTTTTTGAGACCTTCTTTCCCCGTTTCTTTGGCCTCCTGCTTCGCCGATCCTCTACACCACCCTTTAGATGCAAACCTGTTTGTGGGCGTTCTCTAATTCGTATTAACTCGTTAATCGTAAGATCGAGATCCTCATCTCGGAGCAAGGGGGAAACGGTTCTCTTGCGCCGGACGGTTTCAAACGAAATGTCCCCGACCACTTGGTCCTCGTCATAGTACTTTCCCTTGGCCACGAGTTTGCCGAAAGGATCAACAATTTCAGAGCCCCCCCAAAACCCAACACCGTCCTCAAACCCAGCGCGGTTGCCGTATATCATATAGAGGCTAAACGTCTCCGCGTAGCTCCGGTTGAGGAGTTCCCAGTACCGGGCGTTGTCATCTTGGGCCTGACCTTCCGTAATGCCTCTCAACGGACTGGAAGAGGGACACAGGATGGCGAGCGCGCCGTCCAGCGCCGCAAGGTAAACCGTGGATGGATGCCACAAGTCTTCGCAAACCAGCAATCCCATCCGGCCAAATTTCGAGTCAAAGGCTCGAATGCGATCTCCCCGGGCAAAATAGCGCTGTTCGTCGAACATTCCATAGGTAGGGAGATAGGTTTTACGATGCACATGGCGGATTTCTCCATCTTCGAAATAAACCGCCGAGTTGAAAAAGCGGTAGTCCGGGCTTTCTTCCACCAGTCCCGCAACAAAGGCCACGTCACGGCTAAGATTCTTGAGATGCTTCATCTCCCGGGAAGCGGTCTTGAGCGCAACGTTGGGAACCATATCTCTAAGGAAATACCCCGTTAGCGAAAGCTCAGGAAATACCAGGAGGTCTACACCATCCTGCCGGGCAGCCCGGAGCTTTTCCTCATAAAGGACCAGGTTGGTGTCCACGTCTCCCAGTTTGGGATTGATCTGTGCAATACCCGTTTTAAAGCTCATAGCGTGTGAATGAGAGACCTAACACAAGAGAAGGGTTACTTGCAATTTCTTTAACCTCTTCCCTTCCGTTTTCTCTCGCTGCCCTTCCGGCTGATCCTGTAGCTGTTAGGCCCTCACCTATTTCTGGTTCCCAGCCCCATTTTGAGGACTTCGCCGAAGGGGTGACTTAAACCTTGTAGTGCTTTGCCCACTCTGGACAGGAACGATGAATCTCCGATTACGGTGTAAATATGGAGAAAGCAGTTAAAGAAATTCGTTGTCAGGACAACGATTCTTCTGGGAATATTCACTAAATGAGTTATTATACTGACTGAACCTCACTCAACAAGCCGAAGACAATTTTCATGCAAACACCGTTTGAAACCCTCGTCTCAGAGAAGATCGATGAAACCTTTGGACAAGGGGTTAAGCTCCACCGGCTCGAATCCCTCTCAGGAGACGCTTCCAGCAGATCCTATCATCGGGCTTTCCTCAACGGCACCGGAGCTCCGCCATCCGTGGTCGTAATGGAGCTGGCGGGTGGTGTTCTTCCTCTTTCGTCAGAGGAACTCGCTGTCTTTAGCGAGCCCATAAAAGAACTTCCTTTCGTCAACCTCCATCGATTCCTCACCAAGCTAGGGGTGCGCGTTCCCACCATGTACGGTCAGTGGCCCGATGAGGGGCTGCTGCTTTTGGAAGATTTGGGTGACCAATCGCTTTGGGACACGGTCCAGGGGCTTTCTTCGTCGGAGGTATTTGATTGGTATCGACGGGCCATCGATCAACTCCTCGACTTACAGATCAAAGGAACCAGAGCGCGAGACGAGTCGTGCATGGCATTTAAACAGAAATTTGACTTCCGCCTTTACATGTGGGAGTTCGAGCATTTTCTCGAGTACGGTATGGAGCGGGGGGAAAAAGGTTCTTTGAAAAAAAAGGAGCGCGACTCCATAAGGAGTATCTTTACCTCCATCTCTCGACATCTTGAGAAACAAACCCCTTACCTAAACCACCGGGATTATCACAGCTGGAACCTGATGGCGCGGGACGGAGATTTGATCATTATCGACTTCCAGGATGCTCTGATGGCGCCCATCCAGTATGATTTGGCCTCTCTACTGAACGACCGGGACACGGACAGCATCATCCAGCCGGAGCTGGAAGGCCGGCTGATCGACTACTACCTAAATCGCGCGGAGGACCTGGGGGAAAAGACGGCTCCGAAGGACGAATTCATGGAGAACTATCTCCTTTCGGCTCTGCAAAGAGACCTAAAGGTCGTGGGCCGGTTTTACTATCTGGATCTTGTGAAGGGAAAGCCGCATTACAAGCGTTACATCCCCATTACCTTGAAGCGAATCAAGCGCCACTTGACCAGGCTTCCTGGGCAGAAAAACCTTTTACCGCTTTTGGCGCCTCACTTCCCGGAGCTACAATGAAGGCCATGGTTTTTGCGGCAGGCTACGGGCAGCGCCTGCGTCCCGCCACAGAGAAAATTCCCAAGGCCCTAGTTCCGGTTTGGGGACGTCCCATGATCGAGTATCCCTTGAGGCTGCTGAGAGAAGCCGGGATCACCGAAGTTATCATTAATCTCCATCATCTGGGGGAAATGATTGAACGGGAGCTGGGTAATGGAGACAAACTCAACATTCGAATTCAATATTTGAGGGAGGAAACGCTCCTCGACACCGGAGGGGGGTTGTTGCGCGCAAGGCCTCTCTTCAACGAAGAGACTTTCATTGTCATTAACAGCGACGTGATGATCGATCTTCGGCTCAACGAGTTAATCGATTTTCACCAACAGCACAAAGCTGCCGCAACTCTGGTCTTGCGCACTGACGCAAAGGTCGATGAGTATGGAGCCATTGAGACCGCCGCGGACGGCAGGATTCATACCTTCCTGGGCAAAAGAGCGAGCCGAACTTCGAAAACGCCTCTGACTAGAGTCATGTTCACAGGCGTTCAAGTACTGGAGCCGAGGATCTTTGATTACATGGAAGGACACGACCCCTTCAGTATTACGAAGGTCACCTATCCAAAAATGCTGCTAGGTGGAGAGCTTCTTTATGGCTATCATTTCAGAGGATTCTGGCAGGACCTCGGTACTCCCAAGCGTATCAAAGAGGCGGAAACTAAACTGAAGAGCGGAGCAGTTAAGCTGCACTACCTTTAGCAGATAGAGACAGGGACAGAGACAGGAAATCATGACAGAGATTCGAGACAGAGACCCCATCCCACTATCTTAAGACGCCAACGAATTAAAATCCGAAATCCGAAGCACTAAATCCCAAACAAATTCAAAACCTGAAAATACAAATGTTCAAAATCCCACCGGTTGAGGTTATTGCTTTGAATTTTGGTTATTCGAATTTATTTCGCATTTCGGATTTCGAGCTTCGTGTTTTAATTTTTCTTGGCGCCTTTGCGCGGGTCATTCCTAAAAACTCGCCGCCGACGGTTATTTCAGCCTGACCCTCAGAAAATTCTTCCCTGGCACGATCTTTCCCAGAACCATCCCATGTTTTGCGCCGGTAATCCCTGGCAGATTGCTTATATGGCCTTCCACCGCCTCGTTGGCCAGGATCGCAAAAGCCTGGGCCTCCAGGGCATCTCCGTCATATCCCAGGTCCTCGATTACCGATACTTTCGCGAAAGGTAATTCTCTTGCTAACATCTCCATCAAGGTACGGTTCTTTCGGCCCCCACCGGTAAAGTAGATCTCATCCACTCCGTTGCGCCGGCGGAGGACAAAGTCATTATAGGCCTTCCCAATGGAAGCAGCGGTAAAGGCCGTGGCCGTTGCCAGGAGATCCAGAGGACGAATGCGCTTCTTTTTCGCTCGTTGCCGTAGGGCAGAGATGAAGTCCCGTCCGAACTCCTCCCGCCCCGCTGATTTCGGCGGGGGAGCCGATAGAAATCGGTGTCGCATCAGCTCTTTCAGGAGATCTGTTTGCACTCGGCCCTTTCTGGCGAGGACGCCCCGCCGGTCAAAGGTCAGCTTTCCACGGGTGACCCAACCGGTCAGCTCGTCAATGATCATGTTGCCGGGACCGGTATCAAACGCCAGGATATCTTTCATCCCGGCGCCGGCAGGCAGATAGGTCAGATTCGAAATTCCACCCAGATTATGAACCGCCCGTGACTTCCTCTTGTTCCTAAAGAGCAGATAGTGAACGTAGGGTGTTAGCGGTGCTCCTTCGCCACCCGATGCGACATCCGCCGGACGGAAGTCCGCAACGGTTGTCACACCGGTACGTTCCGCAATTACTGCCGCTTCTCCGAGCTGCAAGGTTGCCCTCTCGCGGCCGCGTGGGTGATGAAAAACGGTCTGACCGTGGGAACCAATGATGTTTACAGAACGTAACGAGCGGCCCGCAGATCGAACGACGCGCTCGGCAGCTTGTGCAAAGAGTTCCCCGAGTCTGAAATTCAGCGAGGCCAGCTGCGTGGAGTTCGGCGAGCGGTTATGAGCCTGACCGATTTCCAAAAGCTCCTCGCGGATCCGTTTGGGATAGGGAGTGCTGATAAATCCGAGCGGTTTGAACCGGCAGCTTTCACCAGAGCCCGTCACTACGCCCAGGGCCGCGTCGACGCCGTCCATGGAGGTGCCGGACATAAGGCCTACAACGATACGTTTCATGGGACGCAATAATGATGGAACAATGAAAACTGAACGGTCCTACTCGTAGCGCAACGCTTCGATGGGATTCAGTGTAGCGGCTTTCTCGGCGGGATGGTAGCCAAAAAAGATGCCAATGGCGGCGGAAAAACCGCAGGCCAGGAGGATGGATCCCACGGACACCAGTGTTTCCCAGCCACCGAGGTAAGAGATGACATAGGACGCACCAATACCCAGGACAATACCGATGGCACCGCCCAACAGACTGAGCACCATAGTTTCGGTCAGGAACTGCCTTCGAATGTCACGCTTCCTGGCTCCCACGGCGAGACGGACTCCAATCTCACGGGTTCGCTCCGTCACCGACACGAGCATGATATTCATAATTCCTATGCCCCCCACAATCAGCGCAACCGACGCGATTCCTGCCAGGAGATAGGAGAGCGTGCTGGTGGCCTCATTGGCCGCTTCCACAATTTCCGCCCTGTTTCGAATCCTGAAGTCATCTGGTTTTCCGGGAGTGATCCTATGGCGCCTGCGTAGCAGCTCCGCCATATCCCTCTCCGCTTGATAGGTCGCCTGTTGGCTTGTAGCCGCAACTTCAATCCTTTGAATGTAATGAATCCCCAGGAGTTTTCTCTGGGCGGTCCTCAGCGGCACAAAAACAATGTCATCCAGATCCCTACCGCTTCCCGAGGTCCCTCGCTCCTGAAGCACTCCGATGACTTCAAAAGGAATATGCTTGATCCTGACGATCTGTCCCACAGGATACTGCTGTCCAAAGAGCTCCTTTGCCACCGTCTTTCCCAACAAAACGACTTTCCGGTTCAGCAGCATGTCCTCTTCAGAGAAGATGGCTCCCAACTCAATCGGCCAGTTCCTGATCCTTAGATAGTCCGGCGTGGTCCCGGTAAAGCGCGGCCGCCAGTTCCTGTTTCCATATACAATTTGCGCAGAGCCCCGCACCATGGGGGCTGCCATCTCGACTGTCTCGATCTCATCCACGAGTGCCCTGGCATCCGCGGCTTTCATGCTGGTAATCGTTTCACTACCGGCACTGCGCCCGCCTCGCCTCGAGCTTCCCGAATAGACGGTCAAACGGCTGCTCCCGAGTTGCTCCATCTGACGGGATATTTTCGCCTTGGTCCCTTGCCCGATGGCCACCATCGCGATGACCGCAGCCACGCCAATGACCACGCCCAGCATGGTGAGTGCGGACCGCATTTTGTTAACCCGTAGCGCCTTGAGGGCGGTCCGGATGTTTTCAATCAGATCCGATCCAAAACCCTTGGCTTCCGTAGAGGATGACTCTTCTAGCTGCGGCCGTGTCACCGCGGTAATCTCTCCACCCTTTTCTTCCCCTTCTATGACACCGTCCTTGAAATGAATCACGCGCTGGCAGTGGGAGGCTACCTCCGGATCATGAGTCACGAGGACCAGGGTGATTCCCTTTTCGCGATTGAGCCGCTTGAAAAGCTCGATGATTTCCTCACCTGTTTTCGTATCGAGGTTACCCGTTGGCTCATCCCCCAGGATCAGTTGCGGTCCGTTCATCAACGCCCTGGCAATGGCGACGCGCTGTTGCTGCCCTCCGGATAATTGCGTTGGCTGGTGGTCTTCCCGGCTGGCGAGACCCACTAAATCCAACGCCGCCTTCGCCTTTTCCGTGCGCAACCGGGGGGAGGCGCCGTTGTAAAGCATGGGCAGCTCAACGTTCTCCAGGGCGCTGGTTCTGGCCATGAGGTTGTAGTTCTGAAAGACGAAGCCGATTTCGTGATTGCGAATGTAAGCCTTCTCATCCGGGGACAGCCCCCCGACTTCCTTACCCAATAATCGATACTCACCTGAAGTGGGCTGGTCGAGACAGCCCAGGATATTCATAAGGGTGGACTTTCCCGAGCCCGATGGGCCCATGAGGGCGACGGTCTCCCCGGGAAAGATTTTCAACGAGACTTCTTTTAGGGCCTCGACTTTCTGTTCCCCAAGATCGTAGACCTTGGTCAGGTTATTAACTTCGATGATAGGATTGGAGTTCACGGCTTAGAATCCACCTAGAATCCGACGGCGTATCCAGGTGGCTCGTCTGCCCCGGGGCTGTGACTGGGAGGTTTGAAATGCGTCGACACGGATACCCACAATGACCTGCTCACCCTCCTGCAAGCCATTCAACACTTCCATGTTCTTTGCGTCCCGCGCGCCATAACGGACCCGTGCTCTTTCGGGCTTCCCTTCCCGAAACACCCACACCCCGCCTCGGTCTCTCGGCCTTCGCCCGCTTGCTCGCCCACCTCTTCTCCCTTTGCGTCCTTTTCGTCCCCCTCTTCGACTTTCACCGATTTCTGGATAGACCTTTCTGATATCGCTTCTGCGAATCCTCAACGCTGAATGAGGTGCTAAAAGAACATCATTTTTTCGAACCAATATGATTGTCACGTTAGCGGTCATTCCGGGTTTCAAAGCGAGATCCTCGTTGTCCACGTGGATCTCCGTGTCATACGTGACAACATTGTTCAATACCTGCGGGGTGGGATAGATTTTGACCACTTCGCCATTGAAGGTGCGGTCCGGGTAGGAGTCCACCTGGAACTGCACCTCCTGACCTTCGCGGACATTTCCAATATCCGCTTCGTCCACCCAGGCGTCCACCTTCATCTTGGTAAGCTCCGCGATGGTCACCAGCGGAGGTGAGGAAAGACTCGCGGCCACGGTTTGTCCTGCCTCTACGTTTTTTGCGATGACAATCCCGGCTACCGGGGCCCGAATCACGCTCCGCTTGAGCTCCACCCGGGCCAATTCCAACGCCGCTCGAGCAATCTTAACTTTGGCTGCCGCCGCTTGAATATTCGCCTGTTTAACTTTGGTCTCATCAACCCGGGCAGAACTCTCTTTAAAACGTGAAGCGGCCATCTCCCACTCGGCTTTGATTCCGTCGAACTCCTCTTTCGATACAAGGTCGCGTCGAAAGAGTTCCGCAGCCCTTTTGTATTTTTCTTCCAAGTTCTTATAGGATGCCCTGGTTTCGGCGATGCTCGCCTCAATCTGATCTTTTTGCATTTTCACCCCGGCCTTTTCTTTAGCCAGGTTGGCGAGAGCATCTTCGAGCTTGGCTTCCGCTTGTAGAACTTCGGCCCGGAAAAGGTCCTGGTCTAATTTTGCAATGAGCTGGCCGACCTCCACCCGAGAGTTGACATCGACGGCGAGGTCCTTGATGGTACCCGAGACCTGGGTGCTGACGGTAACCGAACGGACAGGGTTCACTGAGCCCGTGGTAGTGACCCGGGAGAATATTTCGCCACTTTTGACCTCAGCCAATTGAAAGGGAACGGGGGCATCATGTTCCACCGGGAAGATTGTGGGACCCGCCCAGAGGAATCCACCCAAGAGAATAACAACCGCCAGGCTTCCCCAGAAGAGATAACGTTTCATAGTAAAAAACCTAATTCTGCCTTGACACTAAACCAATTACCTACCCCTTGCAATAGTGGCCCCCCCCTTGTCTGGTGCCCCATACTATGATAAAAATCCGACCCTTGGAACCAAACGAGCCAAGTATCGTTACTACTGTTAGTTAGACTATTTAAGGTTCCACATCCCTAAGAATCAAACCCCTTACAGACGGGAAATTAAAGGAGGTCTTATGGCAGAGGACGTAAAAGAGCTAGTCGGGAGATACAACGAAGGCAAGATCAGCCGGCGGGATTTCATCCGCCAAGCGGTGTTCCTTACTGGCAGCCTGGCCGTGGCAAGCAGCCTCATCGAGTCGCTTCTTCCCGAACCCGTGCATGCGGCGATGACGGATCCCAACGATCCCAACCTCGTTTCCGAGGACGTAAAATACACCGGAAAGGCGGGCACCCTCTTCGGTTACGTGAGTCGTCCCAAGGGTTCCGGACGTCACCCGGCGATTATTATCATCCATGGTAACCGAGGCCTGACGCCTCATATCAAAGACGTCGCGCGCCGATTCGCTCAGCAGGGATACGTCGCCCTTGCACCGGATTATTTATCGCGTCAGGGCGGGACGAAAAAAGTAACCGGCGAACGCGGGCGGATTAAAGGTTTCCGAAAACTAGTTCCAACGGATAATGTCATGGAAGATACGGAGTCTGGTTTTACTTATCTTCGTAGCCTCTCTTCCGTCCGTGACGACCGCCTGGGGGTCACAGGGTTCTGCTGGGGCGGCGGCATGGCTTTTTCCAGCGCCGCGCGTATTCGCGGGGTCAAGGCAGCCGTGGTCTTTTATGGCAGCAGCCCCAAGCCGCTTGATGCAGTTCAGAACATTGAGGGGCCCGTGATGGCCCATTACGGTGGCGAGGACAAGAGGATCAACAAGGGCATCGATGCGACCGTCGCCGCCATGAAGAAATACAACAAACCCTTTGACTATAAAATCTATCCGGGGGCCAAGCACTCATTCATGAGCGACAATCGAAAGTCGCGATATCATCCCGAGGCCGCCAAAGAGGCGTGGAGCCGAACCCTGGAGTTTTTCGGTAAGAATTTAAAGGGCTAGATCCGACGCCGAACCGGGTAACCCAAGTTCATCCTGAAATTTTTTCCGCAGGCCTAACCCAGCCAGAATGAATTTGCATCATGCATTCTTGGCGAGAGTCAGGCCCGCGGATCATTGTCACTGTTCACGCGGCTTCGAGTCCCCACCACCTGCTTTGAGAATTTCGAGCGCCTGCTCATAATGCGGAATCGCTTCTTCCCTCTTCCCTGCCATGGTAAGGGCGCGGGCGATTCCAGCGTGTGCCTCCGCAAAGTCAGGCCGTAATCTCAGTGCTTGCTTGTAGTGGTTTATGGCTTCGTCGAATTGTCCCGCTATGGCATGTGCCGTGGCAAGAAGGAAATGAGCCTTTGCGGGGTTTTGAATCGGGCCGAAGGTTAAAGCCTTTCGCAAATGTTCAATGGCCCGCTCCCAATCATTTGTTTCGCCCAGAAGGATACCCAGTTCGTAGTGAGCTTCGCCATCGGATGGCTTGAGCTCCAACACCCGTTCAAAGTTTTTGATGGCCTCTGGACGTTCTCCCTTGTCGGCAAAGATCCTGGCCAAATTGTAGTAGGCGAAGTCATCCCGTGGGTTGATAGTCACCGCCAGCTGGTATTGTTCCTGGGCCTGCTCAATCTTCCCCTGTTTCAAATAGACGTTGCCAAGGTTATTGATATTATCCGTAGAATCCGGATCGATCCGTGCCGCGTTCAGGTAGTATTGAATCGCGGATTCCAGGTCACCCTTTGCCGCCAGAATATTGCCCAGGTTAAAGTTAGCCATTCTCGATCGATCATTGACCGTGAGCGCGTGGCGCCAAAGAGTTTCCTTGTCACGCCACACCAATGATTGAACGGAACTCGCAAAGGCCATCCAAATCATGACCGCAACGGTGAATAGGGGAACGATGCGCCCACGACACAGGGAGAGAAACCAGGCAAGCGCAAACGCTGCCCCAAACATCGCAAGGTAGATGTAACGATCGGCTACCGTGGAGACATGCTGAAAAGTGAACGGCACCAGCCCCGAAACCGGAAGAATTCCCACCATGAATATACCCACCGCCACCAACAACCAGGGTCTTGCATGCCTTCCCAACCACACGGTGACCAGCAAAGCACAGGGCAGCAACCACATCACATAACCCCACCATTGGCTCAGCACCCATTCCGGCTGCCTGCCATAGTCTGGTCCAAGCCAGAGAGGCACGAACAACTTGTATAGGTAAAAAGCAAGCGAGTCACCGGCCACCAACGGCCGTGCCCAGAACGGCGTGACGTATCGGATAACGGTCTCATCCTGCGCAACTTGCGTCACCACGACAACCGGTAATGCCAAGACAATCCACGGAACCAACCCGGTAAGGCTCTCCCGCATGGATCGTCGAACGACCCAGTAATCCAGAAACCATGCAATGGCAGGCACCACAACGGCCGACGGCTTGGCTAGAAGTGCCAGGAGATACGCCAGAGTGGCTAGGCCATAGCCAAGCCTGCCACGACCCAAGGAAAATGTACTTTGACGGCTCTCAGACGACCCAGCGGGCGCGTTCGAGCCTGCCCACGCAACCAACGAATTCTCCCTCGCGTAGGCCACATACAGCCAAAGCGCCAAAAAAGAGAGCATTCCGGATAAAAGGTCGCGCATACCGTTGACCCAGGCCACCGTTTCCACCTGGAGAGGATGAAGAGCAAATAACAGTGCCCCTCCTCCCGCAGCCCAATCATTGCCCACCATCAAACGTAGAATGGCAAAGATAATGAGGACACAGACGAGATGAACTATCAAGTTGGCGACGTGGAATAGCGTTGGGTCAAAAGTGATCCCCTCAAGGTTTGGCGGGACCTTGGAGAATCGAGCAATGGTCCCCCAAACGGTATAGGTCAGCGGGATATAGAGATTGAGGTACGGCTTTTGCCAGAAGACGAGAATCTCTGGAGCATCATCTGACTTCAGGTGGGGATTTTCATAGATATCGATCCTATCGTCCCAGACAAACTCGTGGTCATAGACGCGCCAGAACACACCCACTGTGAGGATGACCAGCAAGATCGAAATCAAAATCGGACGAGACATGCGCCTACCAACTATAAATTTTTATGCTTCCAATTGCCAAACCAAGATCCATCTCACGGCCAGGGCTAGCCCCTTGAGCCCAACGGTTGATGCCACTACTTGCGCTCTGTTACTAGTCCTCGCTCTCGGGGCCGAGCCCTTCCGGGCGAGGACAATGGGATAGTACCTTGAGGTGGGCTACAATTGAACGGGTTTTTGACCACTATACGAAGAGGCGCGGCGGGTTAGCACCTATATTAAAGTAGTCATCGTGACCTTCCGCTCGATGCCCTCGCCCTTTATGACTCGCCCCCTCGGCTGCGGCCAAAAAATTCCCACCGCCATTGTTCCAATCAGTACATATTCTGTCACAACTTTAGGCTGGTCGATTGCCAGTTGCAGTGTGATTTTTGCGCTTTGCTTCCTATTCTGTCTCTGTCCCTATCTCTGTCACTTCTTCACTCAGTCCTCAGCACCTTTAACTCGTAACTGAATCTGGGGCAGGCCCCCGAGCCCAACCTCTGTCCAGGAAATGGATTCCAACTGAAGGCCGAGAGCTGATCCCCGCCCTTCTAGCTCATTTGACTTTCCAAGCCCCTCAGAATATTAGTTCAAGCAGCCAAAAGGGATTATTTTTCGCCCTCTTGGCCAAGGAGACCTGTGATGGCAAACCCTAAGTTGACCCTGGCGTTGTCCCATTATGACCGGCATATTCCCTTGTTCGACGGGAGCGTCCAGGCCGAGGGGATTGAGCTCGATGTACTCCAGGTGGGCCAGAGCCACCCATTGAAACATGGAGCCGACCGGCATGCCCGGATGCTGCAAAATGGCGAATTTGACATCTGTGAGCTATCCCTTTCTTCCTACTTGATGGCCAGAAGCCGGGGCCTGCCGTTTACGGCCATCCCGGTTTTTCCCCGCCGGCTGTTTAGCCAATCGCAGATGTGGGTCAATATCAGCTCTGGGATTAAAACACCGAAGGATTTGATCGGGCGAAAAGTAGGCCTCAGCACATTCCAGACAACCCTTTCAGTGCTGGCCAAAGGCGATTTGCAGTCGGAATACGAGGTTCCATGGCGTCAGATCAAGTGGATGGTGGCCAACGAAGAGACGGTACCTTTCAATCCTGAGGACGGGGTCACGATTGAGCACATTGCAGCAGGTAAGAAAATCGGCACCATGCTCAAGGACGGCGAAATTGACGCCTTGATGGTCCCACACCCTGCGCCGGAGGTGGTGTCGAATCCGGATAAAATTCAGCGGCTGTTTTCCGACGCCAAGGCCGCCGAGGTTTCCTATTTCCGAAAAAACGGTTTCTTTCCCATCATGCATCTGGTGGCCTTTAAGGACGAGGTTCTCCAGCAGTATCCTTTCACAGCTCGAACCGTCATGGATGCTTTTGAAAGGGCGAAGCTAGCTGCGGACGGGTACTACGCGGATCCTAACTGGTCCCGCCTTGCATGGGGACGTCACCTCTTCGAGGAGGAACGCCGGCTGCTGGGCCCCGATCCCTGGCCTACCGGGGTCAAGCGAAACCGGGACAA
>JABAOE010009863.1_pt1 | contig 19773 bp, 21 predicted proteins | sample 7062141 | NCBI WGS metagenome assembly JABAOE01 (sample SAMN14538627, study PRJNA623070) | marine sediment metagenome | biome: marine biome [ENVO:00000428]; feature: marine pelagic biome [ENVO:01000023]; material: deep marine sediment [ENVO:00002113] | place: India: Gulf of Khambhat ... | reverse complement strand
CAAAAAACGCCGCAGCAACGGCGTAACAGCTATCCGGTAGACATATCAATTTCCGCAGATAAAGATGTCAGGTGCGATTGGAGAAATCCGACGTCGCTGGTCGGCAGCATCAGACCAGTTAGTCCAAAAGTTGAACGTTTGAGAGAGGAAGCAATGCGAGCAACGTGTCTCAAGGGCCTGACGGCCGGTGTGCTCATGTCAGCGGTGACCGCGGCATCAGCGTTGGCAGCGGAGTGCATNNAGATCATGTACGACATAAAGGCAGTCGATCACCCGATCCAGGTGACCAACATGGCCGGCGGCGGCGGTGGTCTTGCCTTCAACCATGTTGTCAATGAGCGCAATACCGATGACGATCTGATTGTTGCTGCATCATCAGCGACATCGACCCGCCTAGCGCAGAATGCCTATGCCGGCCGGACGGCCGACGAGGTCCGCTTTGTCGGCGCCATCGGTGCCGACCCGGGCGTGATCGTCGTCGCCAAGGACAGCCCGTACCAGTCGCTGAGCGATCTTGTCGATGCCGTTAAGGCGGATCCCGGTTCGATCACTTTCGCCGGCGGTTCGGCGACCGGCGGCTTCGATCACCTCAAGCCGCTGATGGTTTTGCAGCGCGCCGGCTTCACCGATATCACGAAAATCAAATATATCGGCCTTGACGGTGGCGCCGACGCGATCACCCAGACTGTCGGCGGCTTCACCCAGGCGATGAGCGGCGACATGTCGGAGGTCGTCGGCTTTCTCAAGTCGGGCGATGTGCGCGTTCTTGCCGTGCTGACGGAAGAGCGCATTCCCGGCTTTGGGGACATTCCGACCGCCAAGGAACAGGGTTTCGACGTGGTGGCGGTCAACTGGCGCGGTCTCTACATTCCGAGAGGCGTTTCCGATGACGTCTTCAACGTCTGGGCGGACAGGCTGCAGAAAGTTGCCGACAGCGATGCCTGGAAGGAGGCGATGGCGGCAAACGGTCTGGCGCCGTTCACCAAGGTCGGGGCCGATTTCCAGAACTATGTCGATCAGGTTGTCGCCGAAGTGCGGCAGCTTTCCAAGGACATCGGGGTCATCAAATGATGGCAAGCGACCGGATTTTCGGTCTGGTCGCAACCCTCCTGGCGCTCGCATATATTGCGAGCGCCACCCAGATCGAAACCAGTTTTCTTTCCGATCCGGTCGGCCCCCGGACCTTCCCCATCATGATCGGTGCGGTCGCGGCCATTTGCACCATGTATATGGTGATCCGGCCGGACGCCGATCCGGATTGGCCGACCGTCGCCACATTCGGCGCCCTCGGTTTTGCCGTGATTATCCTAGTGCTCTACGCCTACGCCCTCAGGCCATTCGGTTTTCTCATTCCAACAGCGTTTGCCACCGGAATCTTGAGCTACCAGATTTCGCCGCGCGCCGGTGCCGCGGCCGCAACCGGACTGGGTCTCTCCGTCGGGCTGTTTCTGATTTTCAAATATGTGCTTGGATTGGGACTGGTGGCGTTTCCGCCGGGCCTGCTGGGCTAGATTATGGACATAGTCTCAAATCTCGCTCTCGGGTTTTCGATTGCCCTTTCGCCTTTCACACTGATGCTGGCCGTCATCGGCTGTTTCATTGGCACGATTATCGGCGCGCTTCCGGGCTTGGGCCCGTCGAATGGCGTTGCAATCTTGATACCCCTGACATTCACGATTGGTCTTGATGCCACATCGGCATTGGTACTGATGACGGCGGTTTACTACGGCGCCATGTATGGCGGACGCATCAGCTCGATCTTGTTGAACATTCCAGGCGATGAACCGGCGCTGATGACGACGCTGGACGGCTACCCCATGGCCAAGGCGGGCCGTGCCGGCGATGCCCTGGTGCTGTCCGGCGTCGCCTCCTTCGTCGGTGCGTTTCTGGCGACGATCGGATTGATGCTACTTGCGCCGCTGTTGGCGCGGGTCGCATTCCTGTTTGGACCGGCGGAATATTTCGCACTCTATCTGCTGGCCTTTTGCACACTTGGCGGCATGGCCTCCAACAATCAGGCCAAGGCAGCGTTTGCGTCCTGCATCGGCTTGGCGATCGCCATGATCGGCGTCGATAATACCAGCGGCCTGCCACGCCTGACGGGTGGCAATCTGCATCTGTATGACGGGGTGGATTTTCTGGTCGCAATCGTCGGCCTGTTCGCCATTGCGGAGATTTTCTTCTTCGTCGAAAGCCACGGAAAAAACACCTCCATCGGCGTCAAGCTGGAAAAAGTCTCAATTCCCTGGAAGGAAATTCTGGTTTCCAAGTGGACGATGCTGCGCGCATCCGGCGTCGGCTTTTTTGCCGGCATTCTTCCTGGCGCCGGCGCGTCTCTCGGCAGCTTCATGGCCTACATGTCGGAAAAATCCCTTGCCGGCGAGAATGGCGGCTTTGGCACAGGTGTGCCGAAGGGAGTGGCGGCGCCGGAAGCCGGAAACAACGCTGCGGCAGGCGGCGCCCTTGTGCCGATGCTGACGCTAGGGGTCCCCGGTTCCGGAACGACGGCCGTCCTGCTGGCCCTTTTGGTGACGCTGAACATAACCCCCGGTCCGACATTGTTCGCCGATCGGCCGGAGGTTGTCTGGGGGCTGATAGCGTCGTTGCTGATTGCCAATATCGTGCTGCTTTTGATGAATGTTCCGATGGTGAGGATTTTCGTCCGTGTGCTGCAGGTACCGCCGTGGGTATTGCTGCCGGGCGTGACGATGATCTCGTTTGTCGGAATTTATTCGCTGTCTGGCAGCTACTTTGATCTTCTCCTCATGGTGGCGTTTGGCGTGCTCGGGTACATTTTGCGCAAGCTCGATATCCCGACGGTTCCGGTCATTCTCGGAATTCTGCTGGGTGGCAATATGGAGGATGCGTTGCGCCGCGCCATGGTGATTTCTGACGGCAACTGGACCTTCCTGTTTTCGACACCGATCGCGACCGGTCTGTGGATTGCCGCCATTGCCGGATTTGTTGCGCCGATGTTTCTCCGCAACGTGTTGAGAAGGCCACAGGCTGTGACGGACTGAACCGTGGTTAGGGTGCTGATTCCGTCCGGTGCCTTGGGCCTTGATTATGACAAGCCGGCGCTGGCGCGCGCTATCGCGGCCAAGCCGGACATTATCGCAATTGATGGCGGATCAACGGATTCCGGACCCTCCTATTTGGGGCGGGGGGTGTCGAAATATTCGCGCGCTTCCACCAAGATCGAGTGGAAGGGATTGATGGAAGCCAGGGCTGAGGCGGGCGTGCCCCTGGTTATCGGCACAGCGGGAACCTGCGGCACAGACAGCGCCGTCGACTGGTTACTGGAAATCACGAAAGAGGCCGCCGCAGAACTCCGCCAAAACATCAAGGTCGCCGTCCTGCATTCATCACAGCCGCCTGATCGAATCATCAATGCCCTGGAAGAAGGCAGGCTGCATCCCCTGGAACCGGCGCCGGATATTTCCGAAGACGCAATCGACAAAATCGCAAATATCGTCGCGTTGGCCGGAGCGGAGCAGATTGCCAAGGCGATCGAAACGGGAGCCGACATCATCATCGCCGGACGCACCACCGATACGGCGATTATTGCTGCTCTTCCCGTGATGCGCGGCTGTCATGCCGGCGCTGCCTGGCACGGCGCGAAAATCGGCGAATGCGGCGCGTTGTGCACCACCAATCCGCAGTCGGGAGTGATCCTTGTCGATTTCGATGACGAGGGATTCATCGTTTCGCCCACCGCTGAGGGCGCCAGGGCGACGCCGCAGACGGTGTTTGGGCACATGCTTTATGAAAATGCCGACCCCTTTGTCCTTCGCGAGCCGGGTGGGCACCTTGACGCGACCAACGCCGACTATGTGGCAATCGATGAAAACAGGGTCAGGGTCACCGGTTCGAAATGGNNAAATGGGTGCCGTCGGAGCGCTATACCGTCAAGCTCGAAGGATCCCGGATTGCCGGACACCAGGTGATGCTGTTCGCCCTGTTGCGGGACCGGCATTATGTGAAAAACGCAAAAATCTGGGCGGACGATGTGGTGGAGCGCTGTTCAAGAAAGGCCAGTGAACGGCTCGACATCGCCGCCGACGAATTCTCAATCGAAATACGCCTCGTCGGCCACAATGCCAGCTTCGGCGATATTGAAACACAGGCGCGGCAACCGGTCGAAATCGGCGCGATGGGAATCGTAACCGCCAAGAGCGAAGAGTTGGCCATGGAAATCGGCCGGATGCTCAATCCCTATTTGTTGCACCATCCACTGACGGCGCAGGAAGAGCAGCCGACCTTTGCATTTCCGTTCTCGCCGGCGGAGATCAATGTCGGGCCGGTTTTTGAATTCTGCCTCAATCACGTAATGGAAATTGACGATCCAATGGCGGCATTTTCGCTGCACACGGTCGAGATGACGAATGGCTGAACTTAGTCAGCTGGTGGAAAATGTGCGTTCCAAGAACGCCGGCCCCTTCTGGTTGACCATAGACATATTTTGCGGCTCAGCCGACGCCTATAAAATCGTTGCCAACGGACTTTCAGCCGAACGTATAGCCCGTCTGCTCAAAACAGACAGCGCCACTGTAAGGCGCTTTGACATTGCTTCGCTCAATGTCATCAAATTCAGCTTGCCTAGACCGATGGTTCAGGGGGCGATCGGTGACCGGGACATGCACGGTGCAAGTTGGGGTGCACTGATTTCTGAATTGGAAATCAACTAAGCAAAACCGTTTTTCTCATCCGAAATGGCCGGAGCGCCGGACAAACGATGCCAAAGGCCGAAACTGGCTCATTCCTCGCCGCCTGGGCGCGCCGTCTATTCGCCGGCGATGCGTAACCTGTCCTGCCGGCTTTCCAGTCGCCGCAGACGGGCCTCCGCCCCGGCGATGTAGTCGCGTGTCAGGGGCACGGCGTCCTGGCGCTTGGCCAGCTGCATCTGGAGAACCATCAAACAGGCCTTGCGGAAGGCCAACTCGCTGCCGGCGAGATAAAATTCCCACATCCGGCAGAACGCCTCGTCATAGATTTCCGCCGCTTCCGCCCGTCGCGCCAGGAAGCGCTGCCGCCAGTGCCGCAGCGTTTCGGCGTAATGCAGGCGCAGGATCTCAAGGTCGGTCTGCAACAGGCCGGCCTGCTCGACCGCCGGCAGGACCTCCGACAGCGACGGCAGGCCGCCGCCGGGGAAAATGTATTTGGCGATCCACGGATTGGTGGCGTCCGGCCCGCCGAAGCGGCCGATGGAATGCAGCAGCGCCACACCGTCCTCCGCAAGCAGCCGGTGGCAGGTGTTGAAGAATTCGCCATATCCCGGCACGCCGACATGCTCAAACATGCCGACGGAGACGATCCGGTCGAACGGGCCGTCCAGCGTCCGGTAGTCCTGCAGGTGAAAGCGGACCCGGTCGCCAAGCCCGGCGGCTTCGGCGCGCTGGCTGGCGACCGCGTACTGCTCGTGCGACAAAGTCACGCCGGTCACATCGACATCGGCGTGTTCGGCCAGATAAAGCGCAAGCCCGCCCCAGCCCGAACCGATATCGAGCACCCTGTGCCCCGGTCTGAGCGCCAGCTTTGCGGCGATATGGCGTTTCTTGGCGAGCTGAGCGTCTTCCAGGCTGGCCCCGGGATGCTCGAAATAGGCGCAGGAATATTGCAGGTCGGAATCCAGGAAGAGCCGGTAGAGCCGGCCGTCGAGATCGTAATGATGGGCGACATTGCGGCGGGCGCGTTTGAGCGAATTGCGTTCCCGCACCGGCCGCATTCGCCGGCGGATGCCGCGAACGAGCCGCACCAGAAAAGCGGAAACGGCGGTCGGCTCGTGGCCCATGACCATATCCAGAAAGTCGTAGATTGAGCCGCTTTCGACACTCAGCCGGCCGTCGGTGAAGGCCTCGCCGATGGCAAGATCGGGCGCCAGCGCGATGGCGCGTTCCGTCGAACGGTCGTGGAAAATCAGTCTGACGGGCCGGCCGGAGCCGTCGCCGTAACGCGTCTCGCGTCCGCAGCTCCACCTGACTTCCAGCCTGCCGCGCCCGACAATATGCCTCAGATAGCTGTCAACCAACCGGTTCATCATCAACCGTCCGGCCGCATCGCAGCTTTGCCACTTGCCACAATCGCCTGAAAGTAAACTTTGAACCGGGGGCTGACAAGACGGACGAGTTGGCGCACCGCTGCCCGGGCGGGGCACGAAAAAGGGGCGGCCCGGGCCGCCCCTAAACTCTACTGCGCCAAGGTTTTCTGGCGCCAACAGCCTTGTCAGGCCGTCGTTTCGTCCTGCGGGCCGGCTTGGCCAGCCTCCGCCGCGTCGTCGCCGCTCGGTGCTTTGCCGGCGGCATCGGCCTCCGCCTCGCCGGTCTCCGCCGCCTCCGCGGCATGCTCGGCGTCTTCCGGATTCTCAAACACGTCGGCAAGATCGGGTGCGGCTTCCTCGGGCTCTTCCGCTTCCCGCTCCTCAAACGCTTCGCGGCGGGTCAGGTCCTCGCCGCGCGCTTGCCGTTCGGCCTCCTCGTCTGAGCGCGCCACATTGAGCACGATCGACACGCTGACTTCCGGATGCAGATCGATCTGCACGTCATGCAGGCCGATGGTCTTGATCGGCCGGTCGAGCCGTACCTGCTGGCGGGCGACCGAAAAGCCGCCGGCCTCCAGCACTTCGACAATGTCGCGGGCTGCCGCCGAGCCGTAAAGCTGGCCGGTTTCGCCGGCCGAGCGGATGACGGTGAAGCTCTGGCCACTGAGTTTTTCCGCAACCGCTTCGGCTTCCTTGCGCGCTTCCAGATTGCGCGCCTCCAGATGCGCCCTTTCGCTTTCAAACCGCGCCTTGTTGGCGTCGGTGGCGCGCAGCGCCTTGCCGGACGGCAGCAGGAAGTTGCGGGCATATCCGTCGCGCACCCGCACCACGTCGCCCATCTGGCCAAGTTTGGCGATGCGCTCCAGAAGAATGATTTCCATGTTTGTCTCCTTGCTGTCCCGGCGGCCTTTGCTGCCGCCGGTTAGGGGCGGCGCATGGCGCCGTGCCCCAGCTGTCGCCCGTGTCGGGTTATTTCACGACATAGGGCAAGAGCCCGAGAAACCGTGCCCGCTTGATCGCCTGCGCCAGCTCGCGCTGCTTCTTGGCCGACACCGCGGTGATCCGGCTCGGCACGATCTTGCCGCGCTCCGAAATGTAGCGCTGCAGCAGCTTGACGTCCTTGTAGTCGATCTTCGGCGCATTTTCGCCGGAGAACGGGCAGGTCTTGCGACGCCGGTGAAACGGCCGCCGCGTGGGAAGCTGTGCAATGTCGACCATCGCTCTACTCCTCCGTCTCGCTGCGCGACCGCTCGCGTTCCCTGCGGCGGCGTTCGTCGCGCTCCTTTTTCTGCATCTGGATCGACGGCCCTTCCTCCAGGGCGTCGACGCGCACGGTCATGAACCGCAGCACGTCCTCGCTGATGCGCATCTGGCGTTCCATTTCGGTGACCGCTTCGTGCGGCGCGTCCAGATTCATCAGGGAATAATGCGCCTTGCGGTTCTTGTTGATCCGGTAGGCCAGGCCTTTCAGCCCCCAATATTCGGTCTTGCCGACGCTGCCGCCGCCGGCCTCGATGATGCCCTTGAACTGCTCCACAAGCTCATCGACGCGCTGCCCCGACACGTCCTGGCGGGTCAGAAAAACATGCTCGTAAAATGCCATACATTCGCCTTTCCAAAGTCTTGCCGGCTGGCGCGGAGCCTCGTCGAAGCCTCATACGGCAGGTCGCCAGGCGACGCCGCGGAAAGGCCTGACTGTCTTCGAGAGCGGAGACACGGGAAACCGGACGCTTGCCGCCCTGCAGAGATCGCTCCGACCGGAGCGGCTCCGCTTTCCGTTCAGCCCCCGGCCGAAGCCGGTCGTGCCCGGCCTTATAGGGGCTTTCCCGCAAAACGCAAGCACTGTCGCCGCCGATCTTGACTTGTCCTTCTCCGCCGTGGTTCCTCGCCAGCTTGGGGCAGCGGCATGACATGCAGACACAGATGACCAACGCATTCGTATTTCCCGGCCAGGGCAGCCAGGCCGTCGGCATGGGTAAGGCGCTGGCGGAGGCTTTTGCTGAATCTCGGGCCGTCTTTGAGGCGGTCGACGAGGCGCTCGGCGAAAACCTTTCGCGACTGATCTGGGAGGGTCCGGAAGCAGACCTGACGCTGACCCGCAATGCCCAGCCGGCGCTGATGGCGGTCTCTCTGGCGGCGCTGCGGGCGCTGGAGGCGCACGGCATCACCGTGCCCGGCCATGCCGCCTATCTCGCCGGCCATTCACTCGGCGAATATTCCGCACTGGCGGCGGCCGGCAGCCTGACGCTGGCCGATACCGCCAGGCTGCTGCGCATTCGCGGCGACGCCATGCAGGCGGCGGTTCCGGTCGGCGAGGGCGCCATGGCGGCGCTCCTGGGGCTCGACGTGGAGACCGCGCGCGCCATCGCCGAAAGCGCCGGGCAGGGCGATGTCTGCGCCGCCGCCAACGACAATGCGCCCGGCCAGGTCGTGGTCAGCGGCACCAGAGCGGCGGTCGAGCGGGCGATCGACATTGCCAGGGCGCGCGGCGCCAAACGCGCTGTGCTCTTGCCGGTCAGCGCGCCGTTTCATTGTACCTTGATGGAGCCGGCGGCCGAGGCCATGGCCGACGCCCTGGCCGCCACCGATATTGACAAGCCGGCCGTGCCGGTCGTCGCCAATGTGCTGGCCGAACCGCTGGACGATCCGGCGCAGATCCGCCAGCGCCTTGTCGAGCAGGTGACCGGCGCCGTTCGCTGGCGCGAATCGGTTGAATGGATGGCCGCTCATGGCGTAACGCGGTTGGTGGAGGTCGGCGCCGGCAAGGTCTTGTCCGGCCTGGCGCGGCGTATTTCACCCGGTCTGACTGGTCTCGCCGCCGGCACGCCCGACGACGTCGCCAGGGTTGCGGAAACCTTGGCGACCGACGCCTGAGCCTATCGATCACGGAGAATGACCATGTTTTCACTAGACGGCCGCCGCGCCCTGGTGACCGGTGCAAGCGGCGGCATCGGCAGTGCCATTGCCGAGGCGCTGCACGCTCAGGGCGCCAGCGTTGCCCTTTCCGGCACCCGCCAGGAGGCGCTGGCGGCGCTGGCCGACAGCCTCGGCGGACGCAGCCATGTCCTGGCCGCCGATCTGGCGGACGCCGAGGCGGTGGACGCCCTTGTCGGCCGCGCCGAAGAGGCCATGGGCGGCCTCGACATCCTGGTCAACAATGCCGGCCTGACCCGCGACGGCCTGTCAATGCGCATGAGCGACGCCGACTGGGATATCGTCATCAAGGTCAATCTGGAGGCAGCCTTTCGACTCAGCCGGACGGCCCTGCGGTCGATGATGCGCCAGCGCTTCGGTCGCATCATCGGCATCACCTCCGTCGTCGGCGTCACCGGCAATGCCGGGCAGGCCAATTACGCCGCCTCCAAGGCCGGCATGATCGGCATGTCGAAGGCCCTGGCCCAGGAGGTCGCGACCCGCGGCGTCACGGTCAACTGCGTTGCGCCGGGCTTCATTGAAAGCGCCATGACCGACGCGCTGAACGACAAGCAGCGCGAGGCGATCATGGCAACGATTCCGGCCGCACGGCTCGGCCGCGCCGCGGAGGTCGCCGCCGCAGTGGTTTATCTGGCCAGCGAAGAAGCGGCCTATGTGACCGGCCAGACGCTGCATGTGAACGGCGGAATGGCGATGATTTGAGGCAGCCCCGTAGTCGTGGACGAACTTGGCGGCGCTGCTGGCCAAGCCAAAAGAAACGTGATAACGGACCGCGAACTTCCCCCAGCTTTGCCGGCCAGGCACCCCGGACAGCGACTGCAGAATCGGCGTAAATTGGGGCTTGGATATTAACCGAAAGGCCGCCGGACGGCCGGACAATTGAGGACGATGCGATGAGTGAAAGCAACATCGAGGAGCGGGTGAAGAAGATTGTCGTTGAGCATCTCGGCGTCGACGAAGATAAGGTCTCCAATGACGCGAGCTTCATCGACGACCTCGGTGCTGACAGTCTCGATACCGTCGAACTCGTCATGGCCTTTGAAGAGGAATTCGGCGTCGAGATCCCCGACGATGCCGCCGAGACCATTCTGACCGTCGGCGACGCCGTGCGCTTTCTTGGCAAGGCTGCGGCCTGACGCTGCGCCCGCATCCAAAATACCTGACAGGATCTGATCGATGAGACGCGTTGTCGTCACCGGCCTTGGCATGGTGACGCCGCTGGCCAATGGCGTGGAGGCGACCTGGCGCGGACTGCTGGCCGGCGAAAGCGGCGCCGGTCGCATCAGCGGTTTTGAGATCGACGATCTCGCCTGCCAGATCGCCTGCCAGTTGCCGCGCGGCGACGGTTCCGCCGGCACCTACAATCCCGATGAATGGATGGAGCCGAAGGAGCAGCGCAAGGTCGACGAATTCATCGTCTACGCCATGGCGGCCGCCGAACAGGCCCTGACTGACGCCGGCTGGCAACCGCAGGAATACGAGGATCGCATCCGCACCGGCGTGCTGATCGGCTCCGGCATCGGCGGCATCAGCGGTATCGTGGAGGCCGGTTACACCCTGCGCGACAAGGGGCCACGCCGAGTATCGCCGTTCTTCATCCCCGGCCGGCTGATCAATCTGGCTTCCGGCCAGGTGTCCATCCGCTACGACTTGCGGGGCCCGAACCATGCCGTCGTCACCGCCTGCTCCACCGGCGCACACGCCATCGGAGATGCCGGTCGGCTGATTGCCCTGGGTGATGCGGAGGTGATGGTCGCCGGCGGAACCGAATCGCCGATCAGCCGCATATCGATTGCCGGCTTTGCCGCCTGCCGGGCGCTGTCCACCGGCTTCAACGACCGCCCGCAGATGGCCTCGCGGCCCTATGACGAGGATCGCGACGGCTTCGTCATGGGCGAGGGGGCCGGCGTCGTCGTGCTGGAGGAACTGGAGCACGCCAAGGCGCGCGGCGCGACGATCTATGCCGAGGTGATCGGCTATGGCCTGTCGGGCGACGCCTACCACATCACCGCACCGGCCGAAGACGGCGACGGCGCCTTTCGATGCATGAAGGCGGCGCTGGACCGGGCCGGCGTCTCGCCCGCGCAGATCGACTATGTCAACGCCCATGGCACATCGACGCCGCTCGGCGACGAGATCGAGCTTGCCGCCGTCGAAAGGGTCGTTGGCGATGCCGCCGACGGCCTGACCATGTCGTCGACCAAGTCGGCGACCGGGCATCTTCTGGGTGCGGCCGGCGCCGTCGAGGCGATCTTCTGCATCCTTGCCATTCGCGACAACATCGCGCCGCCGACGCTCAATCTCGAAAATCCCTCCGTTGCCACGCCGATCGATCTCGTGCCGCATGAAGCAAAGCCGAAAACCATCGATGTCGCGCTCTCCAATTCCTTCGGATTCGGCGGCACGAACGCCTCCCTCGTATTCCGGCGGATTTGAACAAGCCTTGCGGTTTTGCCACAATTGCTTCCGAATGTGTGAGCCGACATCCAGGACCTGTCCCCGGCGGCAGGCTTCGGCCATGGACAAAGCCGCATGAGTGATGACGATCCATTGAAAAAGCCGGCGGAAGCCGGGTCGACGTCGCAAGAGCCGCCGCAGCCGCCGCAGCTGCCGCCGGCGACCGACCTAGCGGCGGCGTCTGAGACGCCGGAATTTGTGCCAGGCGACGCGGACCAGGCCGAGACCTGGCCGGGCGACGCCGAGCCGCCGGCACCTGCCGTCGATGTACCGGCTGTCGATGTGCCGGATTTCGCAGCGCTCCACGCCGAAAGGTCTGACGCCGGCGTGACGGAAGTCGTGCCGGCGCGCAGCCGCCGCCGCATCTCACTACGCAGCCCGCGTCAGGCAATCGAACCGGAAGCGGCGCCGCCGCCGCCGGTCCGTTCGCGTCAGGCCCGCCATCCGCTCGTTGTCGTCCTGAATTTTTTCATGATGGCGAGCGTGCTGGCCGTGCTGGTTCTTGGTGCCGGGCTCTATTTCGGTTCAAAACGGTTCAACGCCGCCGGGCCGCTGACGGATTCAAAGACCGTTCTCGTTTCCCGCGGCGCCGACCTGGAATCCATCGCCGGGCTGTTGCAGCGGCAGAATGTCATCGATTCCTCCTTCGTCTTTTCCACCGGTGTCCGGTTGTCGAAGGCGGCCGACAAGCTGCAGGCGGGCGAATATCTGTTCGAAGCTGGTATCAGCATGCGTGATGTCATGAATGCGCTGGTTTCCGGCAAGGCGATCCTCCATGCCTTCACTCTGCCGGAGGGCCTGACCAGCCAGCAGGTCGTTGACCGGCTCCTGGCCAATACGGTTCTCACCGGTGAATTAGGCGCCGTTCCGGCCGAAGGCACGCTGTTTCCGGAGACCTATAAATTTTCGCGCGGTGCCACGCGCCAGCAGATCATCGAACAGATGCGCCGCGCCCAGGAGCGCATCGTCGCCGAGATTTGGGAGCGTCGGTCACCCGACCTGCCGATCAGCACGCCGGCCGAATTCGTCACGCTCGCCTCCATCGTTGAAAAGGAGACCGGCAAGGCCGACGAGCGTCCGCGGGTTGCGGCGGTCTTCATCAATCGGTTGCGCCAGAACATCCGGCTGCAGTCCGATCCGACGATCATCTACGGTCTGTTCGGCGGCAAGGGCAAACCGTCGGACCGGCCAATCTTCCGCTCCGATATCGACACCAAGACGCCTTACAACACCTATCAGATCGACGGCCTGCCGCCGGGGCCGATCGCCAATCCGGGGCGCGCCGCCCTGGAGGCGGTCGCCAATCCCTCGCGCACCGACGACCTTTATTTTGTTGCCGACGGCACCGGCGGCCACCTCTTTGCCACCACGCTGGAAGAGCACAATCGCAATGTGGCGCGCTGGCGGCGCATCGAGGCCGAAAGGCGCAAGGCCGAAGAGGCGCGCCAGGCGGCGGAGGCTGCCGCCCGGCAAGAAGCCGCGGACGGCGATGCCGACGGCGCGACCGGCACGGGCGATGCCGAAAGCGCGGCCGAAGACGGCGCAGCCTTGGATGCGACCGGCGCTGCTGGTGGCGCCGTCTTGCCGAAGGCCAAGCCGCAGTAACCGTTCCTGCCCAGCGTTTGGCTGAGGCGGAGCGAGGCACTGATGTTGGCCGGACTGATGCTGGGCTGAGCGGGGCGATTTTCGATGGCGTTGACAAGCATGACAGGATATGCCCGCAGCGATGCCGAACTGGGCGATGCCCTGTTTGTCTGGGAGGTCAAATCCGTCAACGCCCGTGGCCTGGAGCTGCGCCTCAGGCTGCCGCCCGGCCTCGACCGGCTGGATCCCGAGATTCGCCGGTTGACCCGTCATCATCTCAGCCGCGGCAGTTGCCAGATGTCGTTGCTGCTTGACCGCGTCGGCGGCGCATCCGGTCTGGCCATCAACGAGGCAACGCTTGCCACGGTGACCGACGCCGCCCGGAGACTGGCGACCGAGCCTGGCATCAACCCGCCGTCGGCCGACGGGCTTTTGGCCATACGCGGCGTTCTGGAAGAGCGCGGCTTCGACGCGCTGCACGATGCCGATGCCGTCGACCGGACGGTTCTGGACGCCCTTGCCGCCTGTCTTGCGGCGCTGGTGGCGGCGCGCGCCGAGGAAGGCGGCCGGCTGGCGGCGGTCCTGGCTGGGCTGCTGGACGAGATCGAAAGGCTGACGAAGGCTGCCGCCAAGCTTGCCGCAGCCGCTCCCGGCGCCCTGCTTGCCCGTCTTGCCGAGCAGGTGGCCCGCCTCACCGGCGAGGCGTCGCTCGATCCGCAGCGATTGCACCAGGAGGCCGTCCTGCTGGCGACCAAGGCCGATATCCGTGAGGAGATCGATCGCCTGACCGGCCATATTGCCGCTGCGCGCAAGCTTCTCGCCGAAGGCGGCGTCGTCGGCCGGCGTCTCGATTTCCTGGGTCAGGAACTTAACCGCGAGGCAAACACCTTGTGCTCAAAATCCTTCGACAAGGAGCTGACGCGTATCGGGCTGGACTTGAAGGCCGTCATCGACCAGCTTCGCGAACAGGTCCAGAATCTGGAATGATTGGCGCGCCATGACGATCGAACCGACCCGCCTGGCCCGGCGCGGCCTGATGTTCGTCCTGTCCTCGCCGTCCGGCGCCGGCAAGTCGACCATCGCCCGCCAACTTCTGGCCGATGATCCGCGCCTGCAATTGTCGATTTCCGTGACCACCCGCGAGCGCCGCGCCAGCGAGCTGGAAGGTGTGCACTATTTTTTCATAGACCGTGGCAAATTCGAAAAAATGGCCGAGCGCGGCGACCTGCTGGAATGGGCCGAGGTGCACGGCAATTTCTACGGCACGCCGCGCGAGCCGGTCGAGGACGCCTTGCGGACCGGTCGTGATGTCCTGTTCGACATCGACTGGCAGGGCACCGAGCAGCTATTGGAAAGGATGCCGCAGGACCTGGTGCGCGTCTTCGTGCTGCCGCCCTCAATGGCGGAGCTGAAGGCGCGGCTGGAACGGCGGGCGGAGGATTCTGAGGTCGCCATAAGCCGCCGTCTGGCCGGTGCCTGCACCGAACTGGAGCAGTGGGCGAAATATGACTACGTCGTCGTCAACGACGATCTGGAGCGCGCCTTTGCCAGCGCCAAGGCGATCCTGGCGGCCGAACGGCTTCGCCGCGACAGGGTGCTGGGGCTCAGGCCGTTCGTCTCCAGCCTTCTGCAGGAAGCTCAGGCGCTGGCCGGCGCCGCTGAAAGCAGCGATTCTGAGAAGAGCACCTCGTAATCGCTCTCGCTGACCGGCCGCGGATTGGTGGCGCTTGCCAGGTCGGCGGCTGCGTCGCGCACCAGCCGCGGCAGGTGCTCGTCGGCGACCCCCATTTCCGCCAGGTTTGCCGGCAGGCCGAAGCGGCTGTTGAGCGCGGCGACGGCCTCAGCGACCGCCGCAGCGCCTTGCCCCTCGCCAAGCCCCATCGCCGTCGCGATCCGCGCCATCTTGTCGGGCGCTGCCGCGGCGTTGAACCTGAGAACCGGTGGCAAGAGCACGGCGTTGAGCGTGCCGTGGTGAAGACGCAAACCGGGCAGGGCGCCGCAGGCATGGCTCATCGCATGGACCGCGCCGAGTCCCTTGACAAAGGCATAGGCACCTTCGGTTGCCGCCATCATCATCTGCCAGCGCGCCTCGCGGTCGCCGCCATCGGCGACGGCGTCGACCAGATGGCCGGTGCCGACGGCCCGCCACAGACCGTCCAGGCCGATCGCCTCCGCCGGCGGATTGACGGCCGGCGACAGCACTGCCTCGATGCAATGGCTGACCGCGTCCATGCCCGTTGCGGCGGTCAGGCCGGCGGGCAGGCCAAAAGTCAGCTCCGGATCGCAGATGGCGATATCGGGGGTGAATGCCGGTGATACGAAGGTCAGTTGTTTGCGGCCGTCTTCCACGACGATGATGAAACCGTTGGAGACCTCGCTGCCGGTGCCGGCCGTTGTCGGCACGGCGACCAGCGGCAGCCGCGCCGTCGTCGGGTCGCGGGAGATGCCGGCATGATCGACAAGCCGCTTTGGGCTTTTCGCCATTACCGCGGCGGCCTTGCCCAGATCGATCGACGAGCCGCCGCCCAGCGCGACGATTGCGTTGGCGCCGATTTCGCCGGCCAGCCGGCTGGCCGCGCTGACCGCCGCCTCGCCCGGATTGGCCGGCGTATCGTCGAAGATCGCCGCCGGCGCCACGCCGCCATCGCTCAGGATATTGCCGACCTGCCCGGCCAGGCCGGCCGCCGTCAGGCCTTTGTCGGTGATCAGCAAAGGCCGCGCGACCTGCAGCGATTTGAGCGCTTTCGGCAGGCGCTTGATGGCGCCGAAATCGAAGAAACAGGTGTTGGAGTAGGTCAGTGTCGCCATTGCATCACCGGCCCGGCAGGGTGTTGGCCGCAGCCGCCCAGCCGCCAGGGTTGAGGCGGGCGGCAAGGCGCAGGAAGTCGTCGACCGCAGTCTGCTCCGCCCGCTGGCTGGGATCAATGGCCATTTCGGCAAGCATCGCCTCGGCCTGCGGCCACAGGCTTTTCAGGCTGGAGCGCAGCATCTTTCGCCGCTGGCCGAACGCGGCGGCGGTAACCGCCGACACCGCCGCCGGCGAGACCTTCGCCGCGTCCGCTCTGGGCTCCAGCCGCACGACCGACGACGTCACTTTGGGCGGCGGCGTGAAGGCGCGCGGCGGCACGTCAAAGAGAATCTGCGCCCGCGCCCGCCAGCCGGCAAGCACGGCCAGCCGGCCATAGGCCTTGTCGCCGCACGCGGCGACGATGCGTTCGGCCACCTCGCGCTGGAACATGGCCGTGAGGCTCTTCCACCAGGCCGGCCAGGGCGTCGCGGAGAGCCAGCCGACCAGCAGCGGCGTTGCGATATTATAGGGCAGGTTGGCAACGATACGGGCGCCGGCGGATCCGGCAAGCGCCGCGTAATCGCAACTAAGCGCGTCGCCTTCCATAACCGTCAGCCGCCCGCCTGCCGCCACGGCGATCTCGGCCAGCGCCGGCAGGGCGCGGCGGTCGCGCTCAATCACCGTGACATGGCCGGCGCCGTGCGCCAGCAACGCCCGGGTCAGCCCGCCGGGTCCCGGCCCGATCTCGATGATGTGCTCGCCGGCCAGCGGTCCGCCGGCGCGCGCGATGCGGCCGGTCAGGTTGAGATCGAGCAGGAAATTCTGGCCAAGCGCCTTTTTCGGCGACAGGTGATGTCTGGCGATGACCTCGCGCAGCGGCGGCAGCGCCTGTAGCCGGTGTGCGTCGCTGTCAGCCGAGCCTGATGTCACGCGGCTGCTCCCGCCGATTGCCGGGCGGTGGTGCCGGCGCCAAGGCGGGCGGCGAGCTTCAGCGCCGCAATCAGGCTGCCCGCCTTCGCCTTGCCGGTCGCCGCCAGCGACAGCGCCGTGCCGTGATCGGGCGAGGTGCGGATGAAGGGCAGGCCGAGCGTCACGTTGACGGCCTCCTCAAAGGCCAGCGCCTTGACCGGGATCAGGGCCTGATCGTGATACATGCACAAGGCCACGTCATAGCCGGCGCGGGCGTCTCCATAAAACAGCGAATCGGCCGGCCACGGTCCGGAAGCGTCGATGCCTTCGGCTTTCAGATCGGCGATCGCCGGCGCAATGACCGCAGTCTCTTCGCCGCCCATCGTGCCGTTTTCGCCGGCATGCGGGTTGAGGCCGCAAACGGCAAGGCGCGGATGTTCGACGCCGAACCGTTTGGCCAGATCCCGCGCCACGATCCGCCCGGTCGCCACGATCGCCTCGCGGCTCAGCGCCTGCGCCACGGCGGCGAGCGGGATATGGATGGTCACCGGCACGACCTTCAGCATCGGCGCGGCGATCATCATCACCGGTTGCGCCGCCACGCCGAACACCTCTTCGCTCAAGGCGCCGAGAAACTCCGTATGGCCGGCAAAGCCGAAGCCGCTGCGCGTCAGCGCCGCCTTGTGCAGCGGATTGGTGACGACGGCGCTGGCCAGGCCGTCATGCACCATCTCCACCGCTTGCCTGATGGCGGCGATCACCGCGGCCGCATCGCCGGCGTCCGGGTCGCCCGGTCGGCCGGCAACCGCAGCCGCGCCAGCCAGGCACGGCAGGGCATCCGCAAAGACGGCGACGGCTTCGCCCGGCGCGCTGCTGCGCACCTTTATGGCGCGACCCATCGCCCGCGCCCGGCGTTTCACAAATGCCGCGTCGCCGATCAGGATGAATGGCGGCACCTGCGCCTGCTCGCGCGCCAGCCATGCCTCTATGGCGATATCCGGCCCGATGCCGGCCGGCTCGCCAAGCGTCAGTGCCAGGGCAAGCGGCGTTGCGCCTGCCGGTGGCAGCGACGCGCTCACCTGTAGTCGATGACCGCGTCGGCCCGCAAATCGCGCAAAAACCGCCGCGCCATCTGCGTGCCGCGTTCGTTGGCCAGCTTGTCGCGCGCCTCCCCGGAAGCCGCCGAATGGCCGGCCAGGCCTCGCTTGGCGCATACTCCGAGGATCTGGTAGCCCTGCGCCATTTTCTCCGGTCGCGTCGCCTTGCCGACGGCGGTCGCCGCGACGCTTTCGACGGTTTTGTCGGGCAAGTCCTCTTCGGTCCGCCGTATTTTCGGCTTGACGACAACGCCCTTGAGTTTTTTCGCCTGCTCAAGCGCCTGGTCGCAGCCGGCAAAGCGGCTGCGAAACGCCTCCGCCTCGCGATGGCGCTGCGAGATATAGCCCTGGCTGGCGCTCGCCGGGATAACGAAGACGATCGGCTGCAGATCGAACTGCGAAATGCCGGTATCGGCATCGTCTGTCGCTTCCTTGCCGGCCAGCGCCTCGGCGACATCGCGTTCGGTAATGCGGATCGTTGCCTGAAAGCGCGCCCTGACGATCTGGCTCCAGGCGATCTCCGCGCGCAGACGGTCCTTCAGCGTCTGCGGATTGACGCCGGACTGGCGCAGCGCCTGCGACAGCCGCGCCGGCGTCAGCTTTGCCCGGCTGGCGATCTGCGCGAAGGCGCGATCAACCTGTTCGTCGTGCACCGAAATACGCAGCCGCGCCGCTTCCTGCATCTTCAGTCGCTCGTCGATCAGCTCCTCCATCGCCTGTTTGCGACCGGCACGGCCGCGGCTCGTCAGCCGCAGAAGCCCGGCGCGGTTGCGGATGTCGTAACTGGTGATCGGCTGCTCGTTGACGAGAACCTTGATGGCGCTATCGGCCACGGCGGGCGGGCTGGTCGAAAATCCGGCAAGCGCCAGCAGGCCGGCAAAGACCGGCCCTGCGGCGAGCCGGGAGAATCGGCGGTTGTTGGTTGGGGTCTTCTTGACCATCGGGGTCTTTGGCATGGCTTGCGACAGGGCCGTGGTTGGGTGACGGAAGTCGGTCAGCGGCTTACACCGAAGCAATCGGGCCAAAATCCGGCAAGGACAGTAATAGTGGATTATTGGTCAAGCTTGTAGCTCAAATTGCTGTCGCCGATCGTTCGCAAATTAAACCGCACGAAAAACTCTTTATTTTCAACAAGATCGTCATATGTTTCTCGTGTACTGGAATAAGTAGCGGAAAGGCTGAAGCACTCATTGTCGAAGGCCAGGCCGATCGTGTGCTTGACCTGCGCACTGTTTTCCATGTCGTAGACCAGCGAGCCGGAGAGCGACCAGTTGTCGTTGAGCGCGACGGTGGCGCGGCCTGCCACTTCCTGGCGATCGTCGACGATGCCAAGCGTCGGCCGCTTCCGCAAATGGACAAAGCCGATGCTGGCGTTCGACCGGCCATAGACGACGTTTGCGGTAATCTCGCCGCGATTGAGATCGAAATTGTCATCGTCGAAGCGGCCGCGCGCCGTTACCGAAAATCCGTGACCGTTGTCGAAGCCGATCCGGCCGACGAAATCGGATGAGGCCGACTCCAGCCCGGAACCGACGCCCGACAGCGATACGTCGGCTTGGGCGAACGAATTGAGGCCGGCCAGCTGATAGGACTGGCCCAACAGGGCATCGACGCTGGCGCCGTTGTTGAAATCGGCCTGATAGGTGATGCCGACATTGGCGCGCGTTCCACCTTCCAGCCGGTCGTAGCCGGAGAATTTGTCGCGCGAGAACAGATTGCTATCGTCGAAGACCNNGCCGATATGGGTTTCGTCCGGCCGCACGATGATCTGGGCGATCGGCCCGAATGTCTGGGTCGCCGGTCCGCCGGTCGCCAGGAATGGCCACCTGTATTCCACGCCGACCGCCGGCATCACCCGGCCGAGCGCTTCGTTCTTGACCAGGCCGTGCGGAACGCCGGGCAGGGCGAGTTCGGGAGTGAGCCAGCTGACGTCGGCTTTCACATAGGCAAAGGGGGTGAACATCTGG
>JABAOE010005080.1_pt3 | contig 19775 bp, 20 predicted proteins | sample 7062141 | NCBI WGS metagenome assembly JABAOE01 (sample SAMN14538627, study PRJNA623070) | marine sediment metagenome | biome: marine biome [ENVO:00000428]; feature: marine pelagic biome [ENVO:01000023]; material: deep marine sediment [ENVO:00002113] | place: India: Gulf of Khambhat ... | reverse complement strand
GTTCCCGGGAAGAGGAAAGCAAATGAAAACTAAGCGCGGCATACATCGGCTTTATGCCGACGACCCGCTTGCAGCCGACAGGCAGCTGTGGGGACGCGAGGTCGATCCCGTTTCCCGGCGGGGATTCCTGCGCGGCAGCGGTCTGGCGGCAATGTCGGCCGCCGTCGGTGCGAGCATACCGTTTGCGAAATTCATGCCCGGCGGGTTAATACCGGCGGTATTCGCACAAAGCACTGCGTCTTTTGAATTGCCCGGCAAGGATGGTCTCACTGTTCTGAACGACCGGCCAATCAATGCCGAGACACCGGCACACCTGCTCGACGACAAGATTACGCCGGCATCCCGTCTGTTCGTGCGTAACAACGGCATTCCTCCGGCCGCAGCATCGAAGCCGAACGATTGGACCCTGGAACTGGCCGGCGAAGCGTGCGTCGAGCCGATGACGCTCACCGTCGCTGAAGTCAAGAACAGGTTCGAGCATCAAACGTTGCAGCTGCAGATCGAGTGCGGCGGCAACGGCCGCTCGGAATTCTATCCGCCGGCAAGAGGCAATCAGTGGACGACCGGTGCGATTGGTTGCCCGCAATGGACCGGGGTGCGCTTGAAAGACGTGCTCCAGTACTGCGGCGTCACGGACAATGCGGTTTACGTCGCTTACGAAGGCGCCGATCTGCATCTGTCGGGCGATGCCGGCAAGCGGCCTATTTCACGCGGCGTTCCGCTGCGCAAGGCGCTCGAAGACGAGTCGATGATCGTCTGGGCAATGAACGGTGAACCGCTGCCTTTGTTGCACGGTTTTCCGTTGCGCATGTTGTGTGCGGGCTGGCCAGCGTCGGTCAGCGGCAAATGGCTGACGAAAATCCTGATAAGGGATCGCATCCACGACGGTGAAAAGATGCGCGGTCAATCCTACCGGGTGCCATGTAAACCGGTTGCTCCCGGCGCATCGGTCGCTGAAGAGGACATGTGCATCATCGAATCGATGCCGGTCAAATCGCTAATCACGTTTCCCAAGTCAGGTATCTCGCATGCAGCCGGTCAAACACTCGAGGTTCGAGGTCATGCATGGGCGGGCGACCGGAGCGTTTCCGGAGTCTTTGTTTCGATTGACTTTGGCGCAACATGGCAACAATCGAAACTGGAGAAACAAGTAAACCGTCTGGCATGGCAACACTGGTCGACTTCCATCGGTTTTCCCGAAGCCGGCTATTACGAGATCTGGGCGCGAGCAGTAGACAACGACGGTAATTCCCAGCCGATGGTTTTGCCGGGATGGAATCCACGCGGTTATCTAAACAATGCCTGTCACCGCATCGCGGTAGGTGTCACGGCCTGATCATGTTACGAAGCCTGCTGGCGGCAATAATGTTCCTGCCAGCAATGGCGTTGCCGGCAGAAGAGATCGACGCGGCAACCGGTCTCATAAAGAATCCGGGATGGGAGGCCGTTCGCATACATTGCGGAGGCTGTCATTCGCATGCGCTGGTTACCGCGCAGCGGGCAGATCGCCAGACCTGGCTCGACATGATTCGCTGGATGCAGGCGACGCAGAACTTATGGCAATTCGATATCGCGACCGAGACAACGATTCTCGACTATCTCGCAGACAACTATCCACCGCAGCCGAACCGCCGCCGCGCGCCGATCCCGACGAGCCTGATGCCAAGTCCGACCGCGGAGTGAGCAAGGATCGAGTTGGCCGGTGCGGACTTACCTTTAGTCCGCCGTATGAAAGAACGGGGCGCTATTTCTACTGGAGTTCAATATTCAGCTCGCCTTCAGCATGCTGTCCGCAAACTGCGACAGGTATATGGTGCCGATCAACTGGGCTATCATTACACCGATTCTGGCGAATCATCGAACGGGTGCCAGCTCATGAACAAAATGATCAGATCGCTTGTGGCAGCACTGACGATCTCAATGTTTTTCCCCGCCGCAACGGTGCTGGCGGAATCGGCCGAGGTTATCGACGCTCGCGTCGATACCGCGATCCAGACGTTTAAGCAAGAAGTCAACGGGGCAGACGTGTTTCTCAACCAGTCCGCCGGCTATCTCGTTTTTCCGCGCGTTATCAAGGTCGGACTTGGATTCGGCGCCGAGACCGGTGAAGGTGCGTTACGTGTGCGTGGTCGCAGCGTCGAGTATTACAGAACGACATCGGGATCTTTCGGATTGCAGCTCGGTGCGCAGGCGAAGTCGATCGTTATTGCATTCATGACGCTCGATTCACTCGATAAGTTTCGCAACAGTTCCGGCTGGAAAGTGGGCGTCGATGGATCGGTTGCGATTATCGATCTCGGAGCGGGAAAGGCCATCGATACGGGTAACATCAAGGATCCGGTAGTCGGATTCATCTTCGGTTCCAAAGGGCTGATGTACAACCTGACACTCGAAGGGACCAAAATCTCGAAACTCACTAAATAGCAGCGGCCGAATCAGCACCCGCCGCTACAATCTGTTCGCGTCGCGAGTACAATGATTAAAAATGCGTCGCGCAAAGAAAACAAAGACAAATAGAAGGACCAAAGATTCGTTTATCGTCCGCATGCAAAGGCGCGGGCGCGAATTCAAGAGTCTCGGCCAGACCCTGGTCAGCGAGCCACGAGAATTTCCCCGGGAACTGCTAAACGTCCTCCGCCGTTCAATTCGCACCATATGGGACGCAAGAGGCGGCGGCCTGTATGCCTGCGGTTACGTGCTTACTTTCATATGGCTGGAAATCAAGATGCTCGTTGGCGACGTTCTTGAGGCAAACAGTATCGGCGACTTTTTTGGTGCGCAGATCTTCGAGATGTTTTTCAGGTATCTCGGCGATTCTTTCGCGAACATGATCTACGCGTTCATGTGGCCCGTGTACGTCATCGAGATTGCGCCTCCCTGGGGAGCAATCGCTTTCGGCATTGCGTACCTGGCCTTCGACAGGTTGTTCAAGGAATCAATAGAGGCCTGGTTATTTCGCGATGGCGAGACGCCTGCCGATTTGCCGCCGGCGTCTTCGAACGCGGAAAACGGTGACTGATCAGGTCGTTTCGAGAATCTTGCCCTGTTCTTTGGCCCGTTCCTCGAACTCATGCTGCCACTTGGACCGGTGAACCGCCGGCGCTACCTGCACGGCCGTCACCTTGTATTCGGGGCAGTTCGTTGCCCAGTCCGAGTACTCGGTCGTGACCACATTGGCGCCGGTTTCAGGATCGTGAAAAGTGGTATACACGACGCCGGGTTGCACGCGCTCGGTGATCGTGGCCTTCAGCGTGATGTCACCTTTGCGGCTCGCGAGTGACACCAGGTCGCCTTCCTTGATGCCACGCATCTCTGCGTCGTAAGGATGGATCTCGAGCAGGTCCTCCGGATACCAGGTCATGTTCTCGGTGCGTCTCGTCTGCGCGCCGACATTGTATTGGGTCAGTACGCGTCCCGTCGTCAGCAGCAGCGGGAACTGGCGGCTCGTGCGTTCTTTTGTCGGTACGTAATCTGTTTCGACAAACAGGCCCTTGCCACGGACAAAGTTGCCGATGTGCATGATCGGCGTGCCCATCGGCGCTTTCTCATTACATGGCCACTACACGCTGCCAACTTCGTCCAGGAACTTGAACGACACGCCGGCAAAGGTCGGCGTGAGCTCGGCAATTTCGTCGAGGGGACTTGCCGGCGTGCCAAGGTCTGTCTGCCTTGTTGGATTCATTTATGGAAGTCCTCGGGGAAATATTCTAATGCACTCCGCACCGGATACGGCGTCAGTCCGCCCATTGCACACAAGGAACCGTTGATCATCGTATCGCATAAGTCTTTGAGAAGCTTGAGATTTTCCTCACGTTTTTCGTTACCGGTGATACGATCGATAACCTCGACGCCGCGTACCGAGCCAATGCGGCACGGCGTGCACTTGCCGCAGGACTCGATCGCGCAGAACTCCATCGCGAAGCGCGCCTGGGCTGCCATGTCCACCGTGTCGTCGAATACCACGATACCGCCGTGGCCGATCATCCCGCCGGCTTCGATGAACGCCTCGTAATCGAGCGGCGTATCGAGCAGCTCTGCGGGAAAATAGGCGCCGAGCGGACCGCCGACCTGGACGGCCTTGACGGGGCGACCCGACGCCGTGCCACCGCCCCAGTCCTCGATCAGTTCGCGCAGCGTTACGCCGAATGCCTTCTCGACCAGGCCGCCTCGCTTGATGTTTCCTGCAAGCTGGAACGCCAGCGTGCCCTTGGAGCGGTTGACGCCGTGCGCCGCGTAGGCGTCACCGCCGTGAACGAGAATGTCCGGAACGGACCCCAGCGTAACGACGTTGTTCACGACAGTGGGTTTGCCGAACAGTCCTTCGATCGCAGGCAGCGGCGGCTTGTAACGAATGATGCCTGCTTTGCCTTCGAGGCTCTCGAGCATCGCCGTTTCCTCGCCGCACACATAGGAACCCGCGCCGATGTGCAGGTCGATCTCGAAATCGAAACCGCTGCCCTGGATGTCTTTCCCCAACCATCCGTTGTCGCGCGCGACCGCGAGCGCTTTCCTGAGTATCTGCCTCGTCAGCGGATACTCGGAACGCAGGTAAACATAGGCCTTCGAAGCGCCGACCGCGAAGCCGGCTATCAGCATTCCTTCTATTAGCGTCAACGGATCGCTTTCCATCAGGATGCGGTCGGAATAGGTGCCGCTGTCGCCTTCGTCGGCGTTACAGGCAATATATTTTTGCTCGCCTTCCGCGTTCGCCACCGTCTGCCACTTGATGCCAGTCGGAAATCCCGCGCCGCCGCGGCCGCGAAGGCCCGACGTCGTGACCTGTTCCAGTGCGTGCGCCGCGCCTTTGTCGAAAGCGATCTGCAATCCTGCAAAGCCGCCATTCGCCACATATTCGTCGATTGACAGCGGATCTATCAGGCCGCAGCGGCGGAAGGTCCAGCGGTCCTGGTTCTTCAGCCAATCGATGTCCGCGGTAGGGCCGAGCCTGAGATCGTGCTCGCCCGCATCGAAAAAGCCTGCCGCGACCAGCCCGTCGACGTCGTCCGGGCTCACCGGGCCGTAAGCGATCCGCTGATCGTCGACAGCGACTTCGACCATGGGCTCGAGCCAGGTAACCCCCCAGGAACCGTTGCGCACGATTTCGACTGCGGTTTTTTGCTTTTTCGCAGCCGCGGCGATCCGCTCGGCGACTTCGTCCGCCCCCAGTGAAACGGCGGCAGCCTCTCGCGGCACATAGATCCTGATTGCGGCGCTCATCGGTGCTTCTCGATCAACTGGTCGAATTTGTCCGCATCGACCCGGCCGTAAAGCCGTTCGTCGATCATCACGGCCGGCGAACAGGCACAATTGCCGAGGCAGTACACCGGCTCCAGCGTTAGCGCGCCGTCCTCGGTGGTCTCACTCAGGCTTACGCCGAGTTTTCTTTCCGCATGCAAAGTGAGTTCCCGGCTGCCCATGGCCTGGCAGGACTCGGCCTGGCAGATCTTGACGCGATGTTTTCCGGGCGGTTGCGTTCGGAAGTCATGATAGAAGTTCACGACGCCGTAGACTTCGGCACGCGACAGGTTCAGTTCCTGCGCAATCTGGCGCATTGCCTCCTCGCTGATGTAGGAATATCGTTCGACGAACGCGACCAGTATTTGCACGAGCATTTCGGGCGCTGCGCCATAATTGTTGATGATCTCAGTCGCGATTGCGCTGTCGTATTTCACTGTCATTCGTGGCTTCAGTCCTCTCAATCGATGCGGTCGGCTCCCGCATAGATATTAAATTTCTCGCCGCGCAAAAAGCCGACCAGCGTCATATCAAATTCTTTTGCTGTCTGCACCGCAAGGCTCGATGGTGCACCGACGGCGACCAGTAACGGAATCCCCGCTACCAGCGCCTTTTGCATTAGCTCGAAACTCGCGCGGCCCGAAACGAACAGACCGCAAGAGCTTGCCGGCAAGCGGCCCGCCTGCAACAGGGCGCCAATGGCCTTGTCGGTCGCATTATGCCTTCCCACGTCTTCCTTAACGACAACGATTTTGCCGCTCAGGTCAAAAACAGCGGCTGCATGCAGACCGCCGGTTTCGCTAAACACCCGTTGCTGGTTACGGACGCGTTCCGCGATCGCGACAATCACGTCACGGGCATACGTATCCTTGCAGCTGGCCAGCGAGCTTTGACCTGTCACGCGCAGCGCCTCGAGCGAGGTCTTGCCACAGACGCCGCAACTCGATGTCGTATAGAAATGCCGCTCGAGCCTGCCGAGATCGATGTCGACATCCGGCTCGAGCTCGACCCTGATGGTATTTTGCAGGCCGGTTTCGGGATCGACCTCGCCCTGATGCGCCACAGATGCAACCTGCGCCGCAGACTCGATGATGCCTTCCGTAAACAGGAATCCCAGCGCAAGATCGGCGTCCTCGCCCGGCGTGCGCATCGTTATCGAAATGCTTTTGGCGGCAGAACCCGCCGCCGAGGCCGAGCAAAGCTGGATCTCCAGCGGTTCTTCGACCGCGACGACGTCGCTTTCCTTTTTGCTCTTGACGCCGTCGACCCTGCTGATGTCGACGGCCAGGCTGCCAGTCATAGCACCACCGCATGCAACCGCGAATGCGGCAGTATATTAGAACCTGTCCCGGCATTCCGCATGGCCACGAAGCCGCCCTGGCGGAATGCCGGGACCGTTTCCGCGTATGGTGTTGGCAAGGCGACGCCACTGAACGGCGTCTAATTGGCAGCGAGTTGCTCGCGCCATTCCGCCGCGGCGTGGTCGGTCTCGAGGATCGCGTCGCGTATGGCGTGCAGTTCCGCGCCGCGCCTGATGTGAACTTTGCCATCCGAGACGGCCAGGCCAAGCCGCTCGAATATGCCGCTCATGTCCGGAAAACCGGCGGTGTCGGCGAATCGCTTGTACAGTGGCATGAAGACCGGTGCGGATGCGAGCTCATCGAACTGCGCGAACAGTTCCGGTCCCGACCAGACGCGATTCGACGGCAGGCAGCATGCCTGAAACCGGTCGAGGATGTCGTCCAGTGACTCGGTGCCACCTGACCGCTCGCGCAATTGCACGTCGGCCATCAGTGCAATCGCGGCACCGCTCCAGTACACCTTCATCAGTCCGGCGCGAACGCTGCCGGAGCTGGCCTCGTTCGGCGAGAGTTCAGGCCGCGATTGCCTGCCTCGTTCGTAACCGTCATAGATCTTCTGCCACGCATAAAGCTGGTCGTAGGCGCCCGACCGGCTGAGCAGCACATTCTGGTAATACTGCGCAAATCCTTCCGATATCCAGCGGTGCTTGCGCTCGACATAAGGCAACAGCAGGTGACTGAACTCATGCGTGGCTGTCCAGTCCGCAAGCAACACCTCCAGCGGCTGGGACTGGTCGACCTGCAGTTCGATCGTCTCGCCTCCATCCCGTATCACGCGGCCGAAAGGAACGGCGCTCCAGTCGTTGCTTCGGCTGCCGCCGACCGGGATCACCACAACCTGCGGTGAGGGATTCGGAAAGCGACCGTATGCGAGGCTGACGTCCGTCGCTGTCGCGCGGACCCAGCGGGCCATCGCCGCATTGTCCATTTCGTCGATGCCGCGGAGCAGGCTGACGCGAAGAACTGCACCGGGTACCTGGATCTCGCGATAGTCGAACTGGCCAAACACGACGGGCGCATAGGCGCTTTCCGGAGATTGCTCAAGCACGAATACCGGCCCGTCGTCGGACAGTTTCTTCCAGGGAACCGCGACCTGCATGGTTTCCGGCAGACGGAACCTGATGCGGATCGAATTGCCGTTGCGCAGTTCCGGCCGCCACATCCAGTAAGCGGGGGAGACGACGATGTTCTCCGGTGCCAGCGTCTTGCTGAAGCGATGCGCCATTGCTGCCCGCGCCAAATCGACGGTGTAGTTCATGCAGGCGATGCCGAGTTCCGGAAGCATCATGCGCTGGTTACGCATCCGGATCTGCTGCTCTTCGCTACAGCCTCGGACGTCGAGAAGAAACTTGCCGGCGTCACGGGAACCCGCGATCACGCTTTCGACGGGACGAGAGAATCTTGCCTCGACCCACAGCCGGCTCATCAGATAGTCGACAGTCACCGTGTAGCTGTGTTGTATGGGCTCGGCCGACGCTGCCGGCCCGGCGAGTAGCAGCAGCAGCGGCATGAGCCGCAGCGCGTTCACGGGGCTGTGCAAATTAAGGTCAAAAATAGCCGTTCTCTTCAATTGAGGCGCATCTTTTTGCCCATATCCGGCTAATTATGCCGCAACCGTCACTATGTCCAACGCTTTGGAGAGTTGAATGTGAAGGTGTTCACACTTTATGCCGGTTTGCCGCGAGTAGATACTTTCCGGTCTGGGCAATTGATCATCGCGATGCTGCGCGCGCGCCACGAGAAATCGCTGCGAACCGCGACTCGCGGATTACAATGCAGGCGGATTGGCTTTAAAATACCCGCCCAAAATTTTAACAAGTTTCACCTGAGGAGATTCCCTTGAGCAAGATTGCGAGACGACAGTTCATACAGTTGACGGCGGTTGCGGCGGCAGGCTGCCTGGTGCGGCCGGGCAGCGAAGCCCAGGCCCAGGACATGCCGAAAATCGAGGAAAGCGATCCGATTGCGCAGTCGCTGAAATACGTCCACGACGCTACGGCGGTCGATCCCGCGCAGCGGGCCAATCCGGCAGCCGAGCAGAACTGCGCGAACTGCGCGTTGATCCAGGGCAATGACGGTGACGAATGGCGGCCGTGCCAGATCTTCCCCGGCAAACTCGTAAACGCCGCCGGTTGGTGTTCTGTCTGGGCGCCGAAATCCTGAATCGAGGGTGCCGCTGAACATCGATTGGGCGAGTTATTCGCGCGTTCACAGTGATCGACGCAATCTCGTAATCCACGTGGTTGCGGTGCCGTTGTTTGTTGCGGCGATCCTGTCCCTGGTTTTTTGCCTCATCCGGGGTGATTTTTTGACCGCGATCGTCGCTATTTTTGCAGCTTTTGCCGCAATGCTGCTGCAGGGCAGGGGACATGCGCTGGAGGCTGAGCCGCCGGAGCCGTTTTCCGGACCGGGCAATTTCCTCAGGCGATGGTTCAGGGAGCAATTCCTGGTGTTCCCGATGTTCCTGGTGAGCGGGCGCTGGTGGCGTCAATTGAAGGCGGCCAGGGGAGGATCGGGCCGTGCAGCCTGAGGTGCAGCATTTCTACCACGAACAGAGCGGCACGCTCTCTTATGTCGTCAGTGATCCGCAAACGTCCGCCGCAGCGGTTGTCGATCCGGTGCTCGGTTTTTCGGTCGTTTCCGGCCGTACCGACAGCGGACCGGCCGACGAAATCATCGCCTTTATAAAAAAGAATAAGCTGACCGTCGAATGGATACTCGAAACCCATGCGCATGCGGATCACCTCTCCGGGGCGCAGCTGCTGAAGTCGAAGCTGGGCGGCAAAGTCGCCATCGGTGACGGTATCTGCAAAGTCCAGGAATACTTCGCCCCTGTTTTTAACCTGCAGCCGCCGTTCGCGGCGGACGGGCACCAGTTCGATCACCTGTTCGGTGATAGCGAAACATTTACAATCGGTAACATCGAATGCCGCGTATTGAGCACGCCGGGACACACCAGCGACAGCGTGACTTATCTGATCGGCAAGTACGCATTCGTTGGCGACAGCATCTTCATGTCGGATAGCGGTACCGCGCGCTGCGACTTTCCCGGCGGCGACGCTGCCTTGCTTTACCGGTCTATCCAGAAATTATTTGCGCTCCCCGAGGATACGATTCTTTGCATGTGCCACGACTATCAGCCTGACGGTCGCGAGCTGCGCTACGAGGTAACGGTCAAGGAACAGAAGCAGGACAATATTCACGTCGGCGGCGGCACGTCGGAGGACGAGTTCGTCAGGGTGCGGACGACCCGCGACCAGTCGCTGTCATTGCCCGCGCTGATTCTGCCGTCGATCCAGGTCAACATCAGGGCAGGTCATCTGCCTGCGGCGGAAGACAACGAAATTTCCTACATCAAGATTCCGTTGGACACGATTTAATTACACAGGGAGGTTGCCGCGTATGTACAATTCGCGGCTTTGACCCCGCGGAGGAATCTAATGTTCGAATCGCTGCAGCGCAAACCACCCGACGCCATCCTCAAGCTGATCGCTGAATACGGGAAAGATCCGCGCGAGCAGAAGGTGGACCTCGGCGTTGGCGTCTACCGGGATGCTGCAGGCAATACGCCGGTGTTCAGTGCTGTCAAAAAGGCGGAACAGCAATTGCTCGACACCCAGACCAGCAAGTCCTACCTGGGTATCAGGGGCGCCGCCGAGTTCTGTGAAGCCATACAGGCACTCATGTTCGGCGATTCGAGCCGCAACAACGAACGCATCATGACCCTCCAGACACCGGGCGGATCAGGCGCGCTGCGCGTCGCCGCGGGCGTGATCCTGCGCGCGAATCCGGATGCGACGCTCTGGGTCAGCGATCCGACCTGGAACAATCACGTGCCGCTCCTGGGTGGCGCCGGCCTGAAGCTCGAGAGTTACCCGTATTACGACACGGAAAAGAACGCGCTGCGCTTCGATGAGATGCTCGATACCCTCAGGCAGGTGCCGTCGGGCGATGTCGTACTGCTGCACGGTTGCTGCCACAACCCGACCGGCATGGATCTTTCCGCAAGCCAGTGGGACGAGGTGACCGGTCTCGTTGCCGACCGCGGGCTCGTGCCGTTTGTCGACATTGCCTACCAGGGTTTCGCAGACGGACTCGACGAGGACGCGTACGGGATTCAAAAGATGCTCGAACAGGTGCCCGAGATGCTCGTCGCCGCATCGTGCTCCAAGAACTTCGGCCTGTACCGCGACCGAGTGGGGTCGCTGAGCTTCCTGTCCGCGGACGCGGAAGCTACGGAAATCGTCTGCAGCCAGGCGATGAATATCATTCGCACAATGTATTCGCTCCCGCCGGACCACGGAGCCGCCGCCGTAACGATGATTCTTGACGATCCGGACCTCCGCAAGGAATGGCTCGATGAACTGACCGGCATGCGCGAACGCGTGCGAGAAATGCGGCAGCTCATCGTTGCCGGGCTCGCCAGGGCAGCGCCGGATCGGGATTTTTCGCACATCGAGCGCGGCAAGGGGCTGTTCTGCTACCTCGGCGTGACGCCGGAACAGGTTGCGGCCTTGAAACGGGACTACGGCGTGTACCTGGTCGATACCGGCCGCATCAATGTCTGTGGCATTACCCCGGACAACGTCGACTACCTGACGGAATCGATTGCCGCCGTGTTCTGATTCTTGCGTTTCACGCAGGTAAACGAAAATCTTATTTTCAGTGCTCGTTCGAGCTGCGGGCTCAAATGTCCGGGAAAAATACGCGGCTTTGCGTATCGATTTTCAGGCGCTCGGTAATACCGGCATTCAGTTCGAGCGCGAAATGCAGCGGTTCGATCGCACTGATCGAGTCCAGCGATAGTGGTTTCGTATCTTTCTCGATATTGGCAATCGAACCGTCCGCGCGAATGAAGAGTATGTCGAGTGATATGTAAGTGTTCTTCATCCACATCGACAATAGCTGCGGCCGTGAGTAGACGAACAGCATCCCGCTGAAGTCCGGCAGGTGGCGAACGTACATCAGGCCACGCATCTGCTGCTGCCGGCCCAATGCGAGATAAACATCGAAAACGTAACAGGCATGCTCGCTGGCCTGGATGACGAGCTTGTCCTTGTCGAAGGCGGTATCGAGGTTTGCATCCTGGGCAGCCTGGCCGCTCAGTAACAGGCCGATGCANNCGACACACTCGAGTGATCGTTCACATTTGCGAGCGGCGTTACGCAGTAGAGAATGCCGCTGATCCTGTATTCCGTTGTCGCTGTCTCCGGCAACCGTTCGTGCGTCTCGATGTCCGTCCAGCAACTGCCGGTGTCGCGCGTGCCGAAGAATCGTCCGGCTCCCTCCTCGACAAGGGTCACCTTGGTCGCCAGCTCGCTGCCTGTCTGCGCGGGGCGAAGGTCCGGCAAGGCGAGAATGAATGCGAGTTGCCGGGATCCATCTGCCGCCTCGGCGGCGCCGGCGAAGCGTAATCGCGCTCCCTGGCCTTCGGGCCGGGGCATGCCCTCGCATGTCAGCGTTCCGGCACGCCAGTCGATGGAGGCCCTGACGCTCCCGTAGATTTCCGCGACGAACTCTCCGTCGGCACCGCAGGCGGCAGCCGTCTCCGGCGCGGCAGGCACCCGCTCACCGCACCCAGGCAGCCAGCAAACGAGGCACGCCAGGAGGATGCCGGCACAATTATCAGCAGATTTATGCAATGTTTCGGGTACGAATCGGTCGTAAGGTGTCCATTATCGCTAATGCGCCGACCCCGACAAGTTGGCCTGAATGCACATCAACACTACAATGGCGAGCCTTTTCACCGTCGGAGCGCTGCATGAGCGTCACTGAAGAGTTTCAAAAACTAGAAGCCCACGCGAGCAGCCTCATCATTGGTCAGGAGCACCTGATCAACAGGATGCTGATCGCGTTGCTGTGTGACGGGCATCTGCTGGTGGAAGGGGCACCGGGTTTGGCGAAGACGCGCGCGATCAAGGTGCTTGCGGAAAGCATCGAAGGAGATTTTCACCGGCTGCAGTTCACGCCCGACCTGCTGCCGGCGGACCTGACCGGAACGGATATCTATCGGCCGCAGGACGGTACATTCGAATTTCGTGAAGGCCCGCTGTTTCACAACCTGATACTGGCGGACGAGGTCAACCGCGCACCCGCGAAAGTCCAGTCGGCGTTACTTGAAGCGATGGAGGAACGGCAGATAACCGTCGGCGAGCACACCTACAAGCTGCCGAATCTGTTCATGGTGATGGCGACACAGAACCCGATCGAACAGGAAGGCACCTATCCCTTGCCGGAGGCGCAGCTCGATCGCTTCCTGCTGCACGTGACCATCGGCTATCCGAGCGTCGAGGACGAACGCAAGATCCTCATTCTCAATCGCGACGAGGCGAAATCAGGCGAGCGCGATGCGTTTGCGCCACCAGAGCTCATGCCGGAAACGGCCATCATGGAAGCGCGCCAGCAGATCCTCGGGCTGCATCTGGCGGAGGAGCTGGAGCGGTACATCGTCAACGTCGTCGTTGCGACGCGCAATCCCGGTGCAGTAAAAAAGGAGCTGGACGGTCAAATCATGTATGGCGCGAGTCCGCGCGCCTGCATGGGCATAGATCGCGCGGCGCGCGCACGCGCCTGGCTGCAAGGCCGCGACTATGTCGGGCCGGAAGATATACAGGCGGTTGCGGCGGACGTCCTGCGCCACCGGCTGGTGCTGAGTTTCGAGGCCGAGGCAGACGGCGTCCTTCCGGACGACATCATCCGGGGCGTACTGGACGGAGTCGGAGTACCTTAAATCGCTTCCGGATAGACAATGCGGCAAGACCACCTACAGCCAGACGCATCACCGGTAAGCGTTACCCAGGCCGAGTTGATACGCCTGGGCGGCCCCGCGCGGGTCATTGCACTGGATGTGCTGCGCGTGAGATCGCTGCAGACCGGCGCCTATGTCTCGCACTTCAAGGGGCGTGGCATGGAATTCGACGAATCCCGTCCGTACCAGCCCGGCGACGACCCGCGCAACATCGACTGGCGCGTTACGGCACGCTCGAGCGAAGCGTACACGAAGCTTTTTCGCGAAGAACGCGAGCGACCGGTGCTCATCGTCACCGACCTGCGGAGCAACATGCATTTCGCGACGCAGGGTTGCTTCAAGTCCGTCAGCGCCGCGCGGATTGCGGCGATGCTGGCCTGGGCAGCGCACCATCGGGGCGACCGGCTCGGCGGCATCGTTTTCGGCGATACGCGTCACCGTGAATTGCGGCCGAGGCTGGGCCGCCAATCGGCGCTGCGTTACATCCACGAGATCGTGACGCATCCCGATTGGGAACCCTCGGACGACCAGCTGGCGAGTAACGAAGAGCCGCCTCTGACGGCGGCGATGGCGGCGCTGCGCCGTGTTACCCATCCGGGCAGCCTGGTCATCGTTATCAGCGATTTCATCGGGCTGTCACGGAACGCGCAGGCACACCTGACCGGCGTCGCGAGGCATAATGAGGTGCTTGTGGTTTTCTTGAGCGACCCGCTCGAGCGACGGCTGCCGCCGCCGGGCCATTACCGCCTCGTCAGCGGCGACGAGGAAATGGCGATTGACACCTATGCGCGCGGCGCCAGGTTCGACTACCGGCACCTGTTCGAGAATCGGCTCGAGGACCTGGAAGCCATCTGCCAGCGTTACGGCATTCACCTGCTGCACATGTCGACGGAAGACGATCCGATTTACACCTTGCAGCAGGCGCTCGGGCGCCGGGCTGCCTGAGGTCAGGTTATGGATCCGACACAGATTCCGCTGCGCGACCTGCATCTGCCCGAGGCAATCGGGTGGTGGCCGCTGGCGCTCGGTTGGTGGTTTCTGATCCTGCTGGTGCTTGCCGGCATCGTTTATCTGTCGTTTCGATCGATAAGAAGCTGGCGCCGCAACGCGATGCGACGCGTAGCGCTCAGGGAGCTGTCGCGCATTCAAAAGCAATTCAGAAACGGCGTCGACGAGATTACGCTCGCGATCGAGCTCTCCGAACTCTTGCGGAGAACCATGCTGGCGTATGCACCGAGAAATGAGGTCGCGGGCCTGACCGGAAGACGCTGGCTGCAATGGCTCGACCAGGGACTTGACGACAGGCCGTTTAGTGAAGGTTCGGGTCGGAACGTCGAGTCATTACCGTATCGTCGTCCGGGCGGCGTCGAAGACGACGTCGACGTCCAGGGTCTTATCGACGCAATCAAATCGCGACTGCAAACGCCATTGCCGGCGGAGGCCCTCTGATGTGGTCCCTTGCCTGGCCGTGGATGCTGCTGGCGCTGCCGCTGCCCCTGCTCGCGCGTTACCTCATGCCGCCCGTGGTCGGATCGCAGGATGCCGGCCTCAAAGTGCCGACCCTGAAGAGTTTCGAGGTGCTCCAGGATCGCTCCGAGGTCGAGCAATTACTGAACTGGCGTTTCTGGCTCGCAGTGTCCGCATGGATTCTTCTCGTGCTCGCCGCGGCGAGGCCGGAACGCATCGGCGACGAACTGGACGTGCCGGTATCCGGCCGCAACCTGATGCTCGCTGTCGACCTGTCAGGCAGCATGGATGCGAAGGACTTCGAGCTCGGCAGCCGCCGCGTCGACCGGCTGACGGCGACCAAAGCGGTCGCAAGCGATTTCATCGGGCGCCGCGAGGGTGATCGCATCGGCCTGATCCTGTTTGGCGAAAGAGCCTATTTGCAGGTGCCCCTGACACTCGATCGTGAAACGGTGAAGATTCTTTTGCTTGAAGCATTCATCGGCCTCGCTGGCGAAAAAACGGCGATCGGTGACGCGATCACGCTGGCCGTCAAAAGAATTCACGACCAGGGTGCGGACGCGGACGAACAGGTGCTGATACTCCTGACCGACGGCGCCAACACGGCTGGCGAAATCGATCCGATCAAAGCCGCCGAACTCGCACAGCAGATCGGTCTGCGAATCTACACGATCGGCATCGGCGCGGAGCAAATGGTCGTCTCTTCGATAACGGGCGGCATGCGACGCGTCAACCCGTCCGCAGACCTGGACGAGGCGACATTGACGAGAATTGCAGACCTGACGGGAGGCCGGTACTTCCGCGCCAAGGACACGGCCGGGCTGCAGGACATTTATCATCTGCTGGACGAAATGGAGCCGGTCGCCGAACCCGAGGCAGGATTCCGGCCGGTGAAGTCGCTTTATTACTGGCCGCTCGGCGGCGCGTTCGTGCTGGCCATGTTGCTGGCCGCCATGACGCTGCTGACGGGACTCGATTACTTCCGTGAACGCAAGGTGAAGTTGAATGTGGGCTGATTTTCACTTCCTGCGACCGGAATGGCTGTGGGCCTTGCCGCTCATTGCCTTGATGACCTACGGCCTGGCGCATCGCCGGCTGGCGACCGGAAGCTGGCAACGCGTCATCGACCCGGCGCTGGCACCTTTTGTTCTTTCCCGAACACAGATCAAGCGGCTGAATTACCGCTGGTGGATGACGCTGATCGGCGGCGTGCTCGCCGTGCTTGCGCTGGCCGGGCCGAGCTGGAATCGGGTCGAGCAGCCGGTATTTCGTTCCGAGCAGGCGGTCGTGATCGCGCTCGATCTGTCGCGATCCATGGATGCGCAGGACCTGACACCGAGCCGGCTGACCCGGGCAAGACTGAAAATCCTCGATATCCTCGAACGGCGGCAGAGTGGTCAGACCGCGCTCGTGGTTTATTCGTCGAATGCTTTCACGGTGACGCCACTGACGACCGATTCGGACACCGTAGCCGCGCTGGTGAACAGCCTGAGCACCGACATCATGCCGAGCCGCGGCAGTTATGCGGTCTCTGCCATCAGCAAATCGAAACAGCTGCTCGAACAAGCGGGCGCGGTCCTGGGCGAGGTACTGCTGATAACCGATGGCGGAACATCGCCCGCCGCGGAACGCGCGGCCAGGGACCTGCAAAAGGCAGGCTACTCCCTGTCCGTCCTGGGGGTCGGCACGAGCGATGGTGCGCCGATACCGCGGGGAGGCGGCGGCTTCATCACCGATCGCTCCGGCAATATCGTCGTGCCTAAAATCGAGAGCACGGCCCTGCGCAGCCTGGCTGCTGCCGGCGGCGGCCGCTTCGCAATGCTTTCGGCGGATAACAGCGATCTCGACTACCTGTTGTCCGGGCCGGTGGGCAGCACTGCCGCCTCCGATGAATCGCTGGCGACCGACCAGTGGCAGGAAGAGGGTCCGTGGTTGCTGCTGTTACTGTTACCGATGGCGGCGCTGGCGTTTCGCCGCGGCCTGGTCATCGTGCTGTTCGTCTTTTTCCTGCCGCTTGCCGACCCTGTCTACGCATTCGAGTGGAAAGACCTGTGGCTCACGAAGGATCAACAGGCGCAGCGCCAGCTCGATGAAGGCAATGCGCTCGAGGCGGGCGAGTTGTTTGAAGACCCGGTGTGGCAGGCGGTCGCCAAATACCGGGCCGGCGAATACGGTCCGAGCGCTGCCGGATTCGCGACTCAGGAAGACATCGACAGTCTTTACAATCTCGGCAACGCGCTGGCGAGGCTCGGTGAATTCGAAACCGCCATCGATGCTTACGAGGAAGTACTGGAAATGGATGCGGGCATGGAGGACGCTGCATACAACCGTGATTTGCTGAGGGATTTGCTGGAGCGGAACCAGGACTCGCAGGGTGGCCAACAGGGCGACCAGCAGAATTCATCCGAATCCGGCGGCGGCGCACAGCAATCGGAAGGTCAGAGCCAATCCGATCAGTCAGGCCAGGAAGGTTCGACCGGCGACCCGGGCGCCGAAGGCGAGTCCTCGGTGCGTGACCAGGAAAACGTCAACCAGGAAGATCTCGAGGCAATGCAGGCTGAACTCGAGCGCGCGGCGCAGGAGGCACAGCAGCAGGCCGGTGAGTCGCAGGAGCAACAGGGCATGAGCGAGGTGGATGCCGAAGCGATGCGACGCGCGCAGGAACAGCGCCAGGCAATGGAACAATGGCTGCGGCGCATTCCCAACGACCCCGGCGGACTGTTACGCCGCAAGTTCCGCTATCAATACCAGCGCCAGGGCAGGGATCAGGACGGTAACAACCTGTGGCCGGACGACGAGGTGCAACCATGGTGAGCCATCGGCGCACGCGCTCATGGATCCGATATGCGGCTACCGTGCTCACGCTGACGATGGCCGGTGCCGCAGAAGCTGCGGTAATCGCAAGCGTCGATCGTGCCGATATCGAACTGAACGAATCGTTTACTCTGAAAATCACCGTCGATACGGCGATCGACATCGAACCGGATGCCTCGGCGCTCGAGCAGGACTTTTACGTCGGGCAGCGCAGCCAGCTCAGCAATACGACGATCGTCAACGGGGAAATCAGCCGCTCCCGGACCTGGACCTATGTCCTGATGGCGAAACGCGAGGGCAATCTGGTCATTCCGCCGATCATCATCGGCACCGAGCAGAGCGAGCCGGTCCCGCTCGCTGTGCGCGCGCCGTCGACTGCCTTGCCGGGCGAAGCCGACATCTTCGTGACCACCGAAGTCGATCACACGGACGGTTACGTGCAGGCGCAACTGCTGTACACGGTCAAGGTGTATCGATCGGTCGCGACGCGCCAGCCCCGGCTGAGCGAACCCGAAATCAGGGGCGTCGAAGTGCTGATCGAGGTGGCTGGCGAAGAAAGAAGTTACGAATCGATTCTGAACGGCAAAGCCTACAACGTCGTCGAACGCGTCTATGCCATATTCCCCCAGGAAAGCGGACAGATCACGATTGCGCCGGCGAGATTCGAGGCGAGGGTGCTTCGCGACGGGCGCATCACAGGCCGCAAGATTTTCGAATCCGCGGCCATCGATATAACAGTCAATCCGATCCCGCCACCGCCAGCCGATTATCCCGATGCAGCATGGTTTCCGGCGCGTGAGGTGACGCTCAGCGAACAATGGTCGCGCGACAACGAGCGCTTGCCGGCCGGCGAGCCGATCACGCGCCACATTACGGTGTCGGCCCTGGGCCAGCTTTCGACCCAGATTCCGGTTATCGATCCCGCGGTCGGCGACACGGTGAAAATATATCCTGACAAACCAGAACTCCGGGACACGGCCGAAACCGCCGGTATTCGCGCCATGCGCAAGGACCAGTATGCGATGATCGGCATCTCGCCAGGCTTTGTGGAGTTGCCGGCGTTGACACTTCCGTGGTGGAACATCGACGCAGGCGAGTGGCAGCTCGCGAGCCTGCCGGGCACGTCGATCGAGATATTACCGTCCGCCAATGCCGCCGTGCCGCCGCCGGTGGTTACCGAAGAGGAGGCACCCCGGCCGGCATCCACGGTGAGTGGCAACCTGGTCGTGCAGAGCAGTTTCTGGCGACGCGTGAGCGAGGCGCTGGCCGGCTTGTGGTTGCTGACCGCGTTTGCCTGGTGGTGGTCACGCCGGCCGGTGAAGCGTGAACCGAAAGAGCCAGCGCCGCCGCCGATTTACAAGCAGCAGGCCAAATTGCTGAAAGAAGCACGCAAGGCCGCAAGAGCAGGCGATGGTGCCGGCATCCGGTCTGCCTTGCTTCGCTGGGGGAGGCTGGAGTGGCCCGATAATCCGCCGCTCAATATCGGCGATTTTGCGAGTCGAGTAAGCATGCCGTTATCGGCGCATCTCGATGCGCTGTGTCGTGCCGACTACGGACCGCGTGAGGAAACATTCGACCGTGAAGCGCTGGCGAAATCGCTGCGCACGATCAGCGTGCTGCAGGAAGACAAAGAGCAACATCCGACCGATATCCTGCCGCCGCTAATGCCCAGTTCTCCCGCATAGATCAGAAAGACTGAGCTGATCGGCGAGAACTGACCTTTAGTCCGATGACAACTCGGGCGCGCCAGCAATTACCAGTGTCCTGTATTCCCCATCGATGCCCACGGTTCTGCTTTGGGCAAAGCATCCCCCGCTTGCAGCAGCTCGATCGAAATATTGTCCGGCGAACGGACGAAGGCCATGCGGCCGTCATGCGGCGGCCGGTTGATGGTGACGCCGGCATCCATGAGGCGCTGGCAGACCGCGTAAATATCGTCTACGGCGTAGGCGAGGTGACCGAAATTCCGGCCTTCCGAGTATTCCTCGGGATCCCAGTTGTAGGTCAGTTCGACCTGTGCCTCTTCATCCCCGGGCGCAGCCAGGAATACCAGGGTGAAGCGGCCTTGTTCGCTCTCGTAGCGCTTGATCTCTTCCAGACCCAGCTTGTTGCAGTAAAAGTCCAGTGATTCGTCGATATCGGTGACGCGG
>JABAOE010000370.1_pt1 | contig 19793 bp, 21 predicted proteins | sample 7062141 | NCBI WGS metagenome assembly JABAOE01 (sample SAMN14538627, study PRJNA623070) | marine sediment metagenome | biome: marine biome [ENVO:00000428]; feature: marine pelagic biome [ENVO:01000023]; material: deep marine sediment [ENVO:00002113] | place: India: Gulf of Khambhat ... | reverse complement strand
CGTGAAGCGCCTGTCGAGACGGGCCGGGATCGACAAGACGATCTCACCGCATTCGCTGCGGCACTCCTTCATCACCGCCGCTCTCGACGCCGACGTCGCCCTCCGCGACGTCCAGGAAGCCGCCTCGCACGCCGACCCGAGAACCACCATGCGATACGACCGAGCCAGACGCTCCCTCGACCGGCACGCCACCTACATCGTGGCGACCTTCGTAGCCGGCGCCAGCCGCTGAACCCGGAGTCGGGGAGCTGACACCACCCAGCGCGTCAGCTCCCCACTCAGAACTGCCGGTTCGGCTCGGAATGGGGTGCGCGAGATTGCTCCTGCCGGTGAGCGATATGTGCGCTGCGGCGCCTGACGTTGGGTGCGCTGCGTGGCTTTGACCCTTCGTGCTTGACCTTCGAGTTACTTGAAGGTTTATCGTCTCGGGTATGAGGATTGGACAGGCAGCGGAGGAGGCGTTGTTGGAGGCGTCGGCGATTCGTTTCTATGAGTCGGCTGGCGTGCTGCCTGCACCAGCTCGCAACCAAGCCGGATACCGCGTCTACGCCGAAACCGGACCTGAATACATGCAGATAGGTGCACAGGCCGCAGGTCCTCGGAAAAAGTGGTCATTGGACCCTGGGACGAGGATCGTTCTACCCCGATGGTTTGGAGCAACGTCGATCGTCGATGAGCGATGGAACATGCCCTGACCACCTGGGAGGAGCGCCGTGGTAGAGGTCACACGCAGGACGTTCGTGAAGGCAGGCTCGGCGGTGGTGGGAGGCGCTGTCGTCGCTCGCGAATTCCTGTTTTCCCCACTTGCGTCTCAGGGTGCCGAGACTCCGCTGGCTCTGCAGGCGCCGGTCGAGGATGTCGTACCAACGACGTGTTGGATCGGCAAGCAGGACTGCGGGATGCTGGCCCACCGGGTCGACGGCCGGGTGATCAAGTTCGAGGGCCATCCCGCCAACCCGCGTAACAACGGGACGCTCTGCCCAAAGGGCCAGGCTCAGATCATCTCGTTGTATGACCCCAACCGTGTCAAGTGGCCGCTGGTGCGCACGAACGCCAAGGGCCAGACCGGAGAGTGGCGGAGGGCGTCGTGGGACGAGGCGCTGGAGATGACCGCGGGCGCGATCAACGAGGTTCGCGAGCGGAATCCGAAGCTTGTGTTGTGGCAGAAGGGGCGCAGCAAGGCGAAGGAGTTCTACGACGACGCATTCACGAAGGCGATCGGCTCCAGCAAGCTGGGTCACGGCGCGTACTGCTCCGACACCGGATACCGGGCGCTCGAGTACACCATCGGCACTCATGCCGTGCTTCACCCCGACTTCCGGTACACGAACTACATGCTGTCGTGGGGTTGGAACATCACCAATGCCGGAGGCAACAAGTTCTGCTGGATCACGTGGCCCCAACACATGATCCGTGCTCGCGATCGCGGCATGAAGATCGCCCACATCGATCCGCGGCTCCGTAGTGCCGGGCCCTTCGCCGACGAATGGCTCCCGATCAAGCCGGGCACCGACCTTGCCCTCGCTCTGGCGTTGTGTCACGAGCTCATCGCTCAGAGCTACCTGGACCGGCCGTACCTGACCACGTACACCAACGCCCCGTTCCTGGTCAAAGACGACGGCCTCTTTGCTCAGGTGACCGTCGGCGAGGGCGACGACGCCACCGACGTTTCGCTGGTATGGGACGAAGCGACCGGCGGGCCGGTGCCGTTCGGCGAGGCGCAACGTCCCGCACTCGAAGGCACCTATGAAGTCGACGGGCAGCGAGTCTCAACGGCGTTCGAGGTCTTCAAAGACCACGTGTCCCAATACACACCGGAGTGGGCCGCCGGCATCACCGGCCTTCCCGCGGACCAGATCCGCAGGGTCGCCACCGAATTCGGCGAGAACGCCCAGATCGGCTCGACGCTCGTCGTCGACGGGGTGGAGGTCCCGTACCGCCCGGTGGGGATCATGGCCTACCACATGGCGCAGCAGGAGCTCGGGTTCCAGGCGATGCGCGCCATGGTGATGGTGCCGATGCTGGTCGGTGCGATCGGCGCCGCGGGCGGCCAGCTGTCCGACTTCTCGTGGAAGATCGACAAGCGGTACGCCCAGTTCGAGAAGTTCGAGGTGCAGGATCCGCCGTACGACTTCATGCTGAACAACAGCAAGTACTTCCCGATCAACACCGGCTTCCCCGGCATGGTCGCCAAGGTGATGAACGACCCCGCCACGTACGGCGTCGAGGAACTGCCAGAAGTCGCGATCTTGCACATGGTCAATCCTCTGGGGTCGTTCGCCTCCCAGCGGGAGTTCCTGGACTCCTACGGGAAGTTCAACTTCGTGGCGGTGATCAGCCCGTGGCTGTCGGAGACGGCGGACTACTTCGCCGATGTGGTGCTGCCCTCGGCCACGATCGAAAAGTACGAGGGACCGATAAGCGCGACCAATCAGTACGTCGAGGCAACGACGCTGCGTATCCCCCCGATGGATCCGCTCTTCGAATCCAAAGGCGAGATCGACATCTACATGGATCTGTGTGAGAAGATGGGCACGCTGTACGGCGAGGGGGGGTATCTCGACGAGGTCAACAAGGCGCTCGGCCTCGTCGATGACCTCGCTGCGTTCGCGGTGCCGATTGACCGCAAGCCCGCCGTTCGGGACATCTTCGACACCTGGGCCAAGGGTCAAGGTATCGAAGAGGGGGTGGTGTTCTTCGAAGACCCGCAGCACAGCGTTTTCGTCAAGGGACCCATGAGCCCCACCAAGATGTATGGCTACGTGACCGATCCACCCTTCGGTGGCGCGCTCCACCGGCTGTACGGTGCCAGCCTCCTCGACGCGCAGCGTCAGATGCAGGCCAAGGGCGCCGATGAGATCTACTGGCAGGACTACACAGCTCTGCCCACCTGGCGTGCTCCCACCATGGAGGGATCACCCGCCGACTACGAGTTCTACATGGTCAGCTACAAGCTCGTGGAGCACAAGCAAGCGCGCACCAGCTTCGTGCCGTTGTTGGCTGAGCTCGCCCCCGGAGCCCGGATCGACATCAATCCGGCGGCGGCTAGGCGCCTCGGCATCGAGGACGGAGACACTGTGACGATCGAGTCACACAACGCGGTGACGGGGGAAACCCGGTCGATGACCACGGTCGCGGCCCACTGCGAGGGGATCCGTCCCGACACCATCGGCGTGCCCGCTCACTTCGGGCTGTGGACCCACCCGCAGAGCAAAGGTCAAGGACCGTCACCCAATGAGATCTATTTCACGGGCGAGGGGTACATGGCGATGACGGCCGACCAGTCGTTCCACGTCAAAGTCCGCGTCTCGAAAGGAGGTGAGGGCTGATGGCGAAGTACGCGATGGTCGTCGACCTCGAGCGATGCCAGGGATGCCGCGCCTGCATGGAGGCGTGCAAGATCGAGAACAACACGGCCGAGTCGATGTTCTGGATGTACGTCTTCAGATTCGAAGAGGGCACCTACCCCGATACCAGGATGTCGTTCCTGCCGCGACCTTGCCAGCATTGCGACAATGCGCCATGCGTGAAGGTGTGCCCAACCGGCGCCCGCTTCAAGAGAGAGGACGGCATCGTCCTCACCGATTCAGACCGGTGCATCGGATGCAGGTACTGCGAACTGGCGTGCCCCTACGGCGTCAACTACTTCAACTGGCAGAAGCCGAAAGACGCCTACTACTCCGATGCGATCGATTGGTCGGACCCGGACATCCAAGAGGTCACCCTCGGTGCCATCCCGCCCTACAAGAACCCTGCGCTCGACACGAAGTGGGGTAGCGAACAGCGGCGCACAGCCGGAGGAGGCCACGCCAAGGGCGTCATGGAGAAGTGCACCTTCTGCGTGCAACGTGTCGAGCAAGGCCTCCAACCTGCCTGCGTCGACACCTGCCCCGTTACGGCGCTGCGGTTCGGAGACATCGAAGACCCCGACACCCCGATCAGCCGGTTCATACGGGAACGCGAGACGTGGCACCTCCTCGAAGAGACAGGTACCGAACCGAGCGTCTTCTACGTCGGCGGCAAGCCGCCGAGCCACCAGTACCGAGAAGTCGAGCGTCCGAAGGCGAGGGTGTGACATGGCAACAACAGCGGTCAACAAGCCTCCCTCTCTCCCTCAGGGAGTCGGTCGTCTCGGGCCGGCCTGGATTGCGTTCGTCGTCGGCGCTCTGATTGTGACCGGCTGGGGACTGTTCGCTTACGTCCGTGAGCTGTCCGACGGCATGATCGCGACGGGAATGCGCAACGTCGGGACCATGGGCGGCGCGAGCTGGGGCCTGTACATCACCATGGTGGTGTACTTCATCGGTGTCAGCTTCGCCGGTATCACGGTTGCGGCGCTGATTCGGTTGCTGCGGTTGGATCACCTGCGTCCGATCGCGCGGTTTGCCGAGCTGTTGACGGTCGTGGCGCTCATCCTGGGCGGCCTGTCGATCATCATCGACCTCGGCCAGCCCCTGCGTGGCGTTATCAACTTGTTCCGCTACGCACGGCCGCAATCACCGTTCTTTGGAACGTTCTCGCTCGTGATCGCGGGCTACCTGTTCGCCAGCCTGGTGTACCTATATCTGAGCGGTCGCCGGGACGCTGCGATTCTCGCCAAGCGCTCCAGCAGGCTCCAATGGTTCCACCGCATGTGGGCGGCCGGCTACACGGACACCGAGGAGGAGCGAAGGCGTCACCGGCGCGCTACGTTCTGGCTCGCCCTGTCGATCATCCCTCTCCTCGTGATCGCCCACTCGACCTTGGGGTTCGTGTTCGGGCTCCAGGTGGGACGGCCGGGTTGGTACGGCACCCTTCAGGCCCCGGCGTTCGTCGCCCTGGCCGGTGTGTCGGGCATCGGGCACATCATCGTGTTGGCCGCGATCGTCCGCCGAGTCATCCACGACCGCGAGCGCATCGGAATGGACATCTTTGCATGGCTCGGCCGCTTCCTGATGATCCTGCTCTTCGTGTATCTCTACTTCATGACCGTGGAACTGCTCACGTTGATCTACGCCACTCCTGAGGTGGAGAAGCAACTGTCCGACGCGCTGCTGTTCGGGCAGTACGCATGGCTCTACTGGGGGGCGGTTGCGTTGCTGGCGATACCAGCGGCGCTCCTCGCGTGGCAGGCGCTGAACCGCCGATGGCGGGTCTCGTGGCTCGTGGTGAGCGGCCTGGCGGTCAACCTGGCCGCCATCGCCAAACGCTATCTGATCGTGGTGCCCTCGCAGACCCACGGCACCCTGCTCCCCTACGAGACAGGTGCCTACAGCCCGAGCTGGGTGGAATACTCCGTGGTGTTGGGCATCTTCGCTCTGGGCAGCCTGATGGTCGGGTTGTTCTTTAAGGCGTTCCCGGCCCTGCCACTATCCGAGGATGAAGAGAGGGAGGTGCTGGCAAATGCGTAGGCGTGCCGTCACAGCAGCCGTGATCGTTTCGGGCCTCGTCCTCATGGTGATTGGCTATTTCGCGTCGGCACCCTGGGGAGCCGACGCCGTCCGCAACAGCGATCCTCGGTTCGGCTTTGCTCCGGCCGTGTTCGTACTCGGGGTCGTTGTTGCGTTCTCGTCGGCGCTGGTCTACGAGCTCATGCCCGACAAGAAGAAAGGGAGATGACCGAAGCCGCCGACGTGGCCAGGCTGCGTCAGGGCCTCTACCGGTTCTTCGCCGAGGCCTTGACGCACCCCCACTCCGACCAACTGGAGCTCCTGCGGGCAGCGGCCGGTGTCCTCAACGGCCTCGACATCGGCGACTTCGCGCACTACCGGGCGTGGGCCCGGCTCGGTGCGGTGCTCGGTTCCGATCTCGACGTCAGCGAGCTCGGGGTCGACTATGTGCGGCTGTTCGAGTCCGGGACAGACGGCGCATTGTGTCCACCGACGGAATCGTTCTACGTATCGCAGGCCGAGGGAGGCGGGATCGCCGACACCGTGACCACCGTCCAACGAACATACAGTGCCCTCGGNNCCCCCGGACCACGTGACCAGCGAGATGAACGCACTGTCGGCCCTGTGTGGACGCGAGAGCGACGCTTGCGCGATCGGTGACGCAGCCGAGGCGGGCCGCCTCATCGCCCAGCAGCACGCGTTCCTGAAAGTGCACCTCATGGCATGGTTCCCGAGCTTCGTCACGAAGGTCCAGGCGGCTGCGGATGGTTCGTTCTACGGCGTCGCCACCGCAGCAGCCCACGCCTTCGTGGTGCACGATGTGGATTGGACCCGCGCCATCATGCGGAACACGAGGACGTTCTCATGAAGGTGGCCGCGTTCGGATGCCGCACATCGAGCGAGGAGTCCGCCCTGGACGGCATCGAGGCCATGCAATTCGTCGACGACCTCTGTGTATATCCGGGTCGTCTCCCGGCCGGCGAAGATGCCGACCGCCTCGTCTTGGTGCTCCACGAACACGACTATGTCCCCGCACAGATGCAACGTCGCGCACGTGAGCTGAACTTCGACCCGTTGCTCGTGCCCATTATCACTTGGGAGGACGTCGGCGGCGATCCGGACAGGTTGCGGGTCTTGGTCCAAGGTGCATCGGCCCGAGTCGCTGAACTCGTTGACGCGACTCCGCAGCAGACGAAGCCTGTGCTGCCGACCCGGATGAATCGTCGAGCCCTTCTCAGGCTTCCGCAACCCGTCTACGTTGCCGTGCCCGAGATAGATCGAGCCGTCTGCGCGGCCGCCGACGGATGCAAAGCGTGCGTGGCGGCATGTCCCGAGCAGGCTTATACCTGGATCGACGGACGAATCGAATACGACAAGGCTGCGTGCGTGTCATGCGGCCGCTGTGTGACCGCCTGTCCTACCGGCGCTATCGAGAATCCCACCGTCAGTACCGCCGCTATCAGAGCCGCGATCTCGGCAATGGTCAGCGCCGCGTCTGGACCGATTGGTGTCGCCTTCACGTGTGACGGGCGTACCCGTCGGGCATTCCCCGCCAACTGGTATCCGCTCGACGTTCCTTGTGCCTCGATGGTTCCCGGAACATGGCCCGTGGTTGCGCTCATGCTGGGGGCTGCCGCGTCCTCGATCGTGCCGTGTCGGGACTCCGGCTGCCCACTCGGCCACGACGACGTCGTTGGAGCGAACATCGCATTCGCCGAGGCGCTCCTCACCGCGGCCGATCTCGACGCACAGCTGGTGTCCACCGACCTTGCGCAGCCGATCGAACCCCGACTCGGCAAGACGCGCCCGCCGGAAGATGCCTTCGGTGCCCTCGGAGCGCACGACACGATCCGGCGCCTGTCGCATCTCGTCCGTCGCGACCTACGCGTAGCGGACGCAGCGGCTCCGACAGGAGTCGTCACGGTGGATCCCGAGACCTGCACGATGTGCACCATGTGCTCGAGCGTGTGCCCGACGCAGGCGCTGTCCCACGACGGCGATTCCGACGACCTCCTCCTCTCCTTCGATGCTGGTCGCTGCACGGCCTGTATGCAATGTGTCGCGACCTGTCCCGAGATCGAGCGTGGGGCGATCGCCGTCCAGCGCATCGCCGATTCCACCGCACTCACTGCCAGAAGGATCGTCCTGAACCGCGCCACGACCCAGGTGTGCGAAATCTGTGGAGCGCCCGTGGCGCCGCAGCAGATGCTCGACAGGATCGCTGCGCTCCTCGGCGACAGCCATTCCGCAACGGTCGACTACCTGTCGCGCCGCTGCATGAACTGTCGGGGAAGCTGACCTCAGCCGTCTTCGACGACAAGGAGGCCTTCCATCCCCGATGAGTAGTGGCCCGGGATCGTGCAGATCACCTGGTATTGCCCCGGTGGCGGCGTCGAGAACGTCACCCGCCCTATGGCACCGGACTCTGCGGTGACCCCCGCTATCCGCATGGCCTCGCGGAAGTCGGACTCGGTCTCGACGCGGCTCGTCAGGACCGTCCAGTTGTGAACGATCGCCCCGTCGTTGCGAAGCTCGACGGTCATCGTGTCTCCGGCGGGCGCGTTGAGCCGCGCCGGGACGAACCGCCACTCAGTGGCCGCAACAACCACATCGACGGACTCAGCCGGTGCCCCCGTCGTCGTCGACACGCCCCCCGACGTCGATGCGCCCCCGGAGCATGCGGCGACACTCGTAACGACCAAGAGCCCAAGACCGACACGAAGAGAGACGGCTAGAAACCGGAAGGTGCAGCGCATCCGTCCCACGCTATCTGGCCGGTGCCCGATCACACAGAGCGCAGAACCGGACATCCAGCAGTTGTGTCATCGAGGAACCACACTCGCTGCAGCGGTCAGGTCGCTGAGCGGGGCGAAGCCGCAACTGGAATGCGCTCGATCTGCGCGAACGCCATCCGGAAACCGCATCGACGAGCAACGACACGCCGACCCCAACAGCCACCACCCCGAGGAAGAGCGAGAGCACGAACGATGCGGCAGCAACGAAGCCCGTCGCGGCGACAGCAACGACCGCGGCCACAGCGGCCGCGCCAACCCACGCAACAACCGTCTTCATCGACACTTCGCTCGCCGTGGCCATCGCCACATTCCCAATCCGTTGATGCGTTCTGAAACAGCCGAGCCCGACAAAAGAACGGACGGTCACCAGCCTTGGCCCCAGCATAAAGATCGTCTATCGACGAAATACGGTCAAAAGACCCTTCCTCACCAGTGCCGAAGGAACCGCACCCCCCACGGTGATAGCGACACCGGAGGGGCGCCACTTGCGCGGGCAAAGCTCCCCATATCGCCCAATACGAGCGATAACACGCCAACGCTGGAACCACGCCGAGCGGCACGTACGTGCTCGGAGCGCAAGTTTTCGGTCGCGTTCGGGTGCCTCGCTGGGTGGGCGAGCTCGGTGGGGTGGGCGTAGGCTTGGGGGTGGCCCGGGGTGGCTGAGCGGAAGAGCCGGCTGTCAGGATGCAAGGCCGGACACGCACGCGACTGAGACGTTCCTGGGTGCCCCCCGGGCCCTACCGCGTCTGCTGGTCGGCCTGGAGGTGGCGGTAGACGACGTCGGAGAGGCGCCGTTTCAGTGACCGGATCGCTTCCTTGTTGGTCTTGCCTTCGGCGAGTTTGCGTTCGTAGAAGATGCGTCCTTCGGTGTCCGGGTAGCGCAGCTGGGTGATCGCGATCAGATGCAGCGCATGGTTCAACATGCGGTTGCCTCTCGGGTTGAGCCGATGCCGCTTCCTGGTCCCGGAGGAGGCTTCGATGGGGGCGGTGCCGTTGTAGGCGGCGTAGTGATGCCTCGTCGGGAACCGAGCGATGTCGCCGCTGTAGCCGATCAGCAGACCGGCCACCACCGGGCCGACCCCGTAGATCTCAGTCAGCGACGTGCCCGACGCCTCGACCGCTTCACGGAGCCGCCGCTTGGACGCAACGAGTTCCTTCTCGAGACGGCGCACCTCGGCGAGGTGCTGGTGGGCGAGGCGTTTACGTTCCGTCTCCACCATGGTGGCGGGTCGGATCCGGCGCAGCAGCCCGGCGGCTTGCCGAACCACCATTTCCTTGCCCAAACCACCCGGGATCAACTGGGCGAGCACGGCATGGAGCCGAGCCGCCGCCTGGGTCTTCAGTGAGGCGAGCTGCTTGTGGCGTTTCGCCAACATGCGCAGGACCGCCACATGATCCTCTGGGGCCACGACCCGCAGCTCGGGTTGGCGCAATGCCACGATCGCCACCGAGCGGGCATCGTTGGCGTCGTTCTTCTGGGACCGGGTCGAGTCCAGCACCCGCACCCGCGCCGACAGTGTGGAGGGCACATCCACCACATGCTCACCAGCGGCCACCAGTTGCTGAGCCAGCAGATAGCCGTGGCCGTTGGCGGACTCGATCGCCCACGAACGCTGCGGGAACCGTTCCGCCCACGCCAACAACTGGTCCGTCTGACGGCGGGTGGCCCGCACCTCGAGCTCGGCCACAGCGACCTCACCACCGTTGACCGCCGCTGCGGCATGGGACCCCTTGGCCGGGTCGATACCGATCATCACCGACATCACACACCTCCTCGTGTCTCGAAGGTCGGTGGGTCCTGACGGTGGGCACTCCTGATACGGATAACGGTGCTACGCCTGTTTCGAGCCACACCGCCAGCAAGGATCCCGGCAGGCACGACAGCTCGTTCGAAAGCCAACCCGATTCGGGTGGCAGGCACGTCGAGAGCGACACCCGCCAGGACCCCTGCAACGCTACGGAACCAAACCCCGCAGCACCCCTACAGCCCTATCAGGCACGTCGGCGTGCGGTTCCCGACCGCACCTAGGCCAAGTTCTCGAACCGGTCGAAGAAGTCTTCGTTGACGACCGGACTTAGAGCGACTCCGATGTTTGCTTCGAGACATAGGTCGGTGAGCTTCTCGCCGTCGACGAGATCGATCGTCGGATGTCTGCTTTGCGGGCGCTTCGGATTTCAACGGGGAGTGATGGTGGCGAGTTGGTCCCAGTTGGGCTTGCCGGCGTAGAGCAGTATGCGGATGCGGTAGTGGAGGAATCTGCGGAATCCGAAGCCGATGCGTTTGATGCGTTTGATCAGGTTGTTGACGGCTTCGGTGGGTCCGTTCGACACCCTGGCTTGGTGCCAGGCCACGATCTGGTTCCGCCAGCGGGCGGTGGTCCGGCCGAGGGCACGAACCTCGGGGGGCATCGAATCATCCTGGAGGTCGTTGGTGAGCTGGTCGACGAACTCGGCGGCCAGGTCACAGTCGGCGATCTCGTAGATGGAGCGGATGGTCTCCTTCGCATGCCAGGTCATCTGCACCTCACCGTGGGGGTCGCCGGCACGTAGCAGTCCGCGCAGCTTGGCGTCCCCGCGGTGGTCGAGACGTTCGTGTGCCTTGGTCAGCAACCTTCGCGCCCGATACAGCGGGTCGTCCTTGCGGCCCCGGTGCCCCAGGGTTTCGTTCTGGACCCGTCGACGGCACTCATCAAGCTTGTGGTTGGCGAGGCGGATGACGTGAAACGGATCGGCGATCTGGGTCACGTGCGGGAGGGCCTCGTCGAAGACCTTGCGGTACGGCCCGGACAGGTCCAGCACACCCCACTTGATGCGTTCCCGCCATTGCACGGATCGGGTCTTCAGCCACGACATCGGGCCCGCAGCGGTGCGGCCCGCGACGACCTCGAGGAGTTGGGCGCCACCATCTGCGGCCACGTCAACGATGGAGGTGCACCACTGCTGGCGTCGCCACGGACCGTGACGGGCGAACAGGGTCTCGTCGAGACCCAACCCGGCGACGTCACCGAACCGGTCCGGGTCCTCAACCAGCGCCGCCCCGTAGGCCATGACCGCCTTGTTCACCGTGTGCCAGTCGCACCCGAGCTCCCGGGCGACTTCGGCCACCGTGCGGCCCAGCTTCCCGACCTGGTAGGTGACCCACCGACCGGCCCGGTCGGTCATCACCCCACGAGGTGGCGCCAGCCACGAAGCCTGCTCGGTGAACGACCTCTGCGGACACGACGTCACCGGGCACGCCCAGCGCTGCTAGTGCCACACCAACCGCACCGACCGACCGAACACCGGCAGGTCCGCCAGCTCGACCTCGGCGTCGTCCTTGGCCCACACCCCACCATCACAGCCCGGACACGAGGGCCGGGCCGTGCGGGTCCGGACATGAACCGCCAGCGGAGCATCGTCCACGTCCTCGATCCCGACAACATCGACATCGCCAAGTCCGACGAGCAGCTCACACATAGCGATAGGGTTCGTCTCCACAGGGGTCCTCCCGACTGGACGGCGTTGAACACCGCCAGGCTGGCAGGACCCCTGTCACGCGCCGAGGACCCCTACTCCCCGCTCAGATCCGAAGCGCCGCTTTGCGCAGCTTGTCGTGCGGGTTCGGAGAAGCGTCCGGTTGTAACGAGTACTCCATGTTCGGCGCCTGCGGCCGTTGCGTCACTTTGAAACAGTGCCACGGTTTCTCGTCCTACGGTTTTGGAGGGGTCGTAGCGCTTTGCTTGGACAGCGATTGTTGTGGATAGGACGCCGCTGAGAGGGGCCTTGCCGATTCCGTCAACGCCTTCATCGCCTGACCCGCCAACACGTTTGAGCTCCATGCCTTGGGCACGGAGGAGATAGAGCACGAAGTGTTCAAAGGCATCTGGCGAGAGTTTGTGCAGTCGGGCGAGGAGCACTTCCTTCCATCTCTCGTCGTCTTCGGGAGGGCTCTCGGCGTCGTCGTCCTGTGGTACGTGAGAGTCGCTCTTCGGTTTCTTTCTGCGGGCCCGTCTCACGGCGTGATCTATCTCTTTGAGTCGCTCGTGCGCCTCGGGGTCCGGCAGGGCGGCGATTTCGCGACCGAGGTCTGTGATCAAGAACAGTCCACGTTTGGGGCTTTCGAGGACCCCTCCCAGCTTGCAGTAGCTGCGGGCCCAGTCAAGCCGGTCAACAAGTATCGACTTCTCACGACCCTCGTATGTCACTGCGAGCAGGTCCTCCGAGAATCCCTCGTTGTCGATGACCGACTCCGAGATCTCACGTGAGTTACCTGAGCCACCAAGCTCCGATACCGCCCTCACAACCGGGAGCATCAGATCGCGATACGACGGGAGCGGCGATTCCATAGCGGCAATCTACTCAGGATGGGCGCGGCGGTTATCGGTTGTACCCGATCGCCGGGTCGTTCGACTGCAAGCTGCGGATGAACTCGGATTCTCTCCGATTCACCTCTTCGGCACTGTCTGAACGCAGCAGGNNTGGATGAGATCGCTGTCAACGCTGCCGAAGTACGCCACCGTGTCGGTCAAGTCCTTGCCCACGTAGATCTTGCCGTTGGGATACGTGATTCGATAGATCGAAGGCATGTCGCGAAGACTAGTGGTGCGTCGCGGATTTGGCGGCGCTTCGGAAATGAGCGGGGTGTGGGGGTGCTCGGATGGTGACAGGGGCTCTGCGAATCTGATGGTGTTCAACGCCTTCAGATCGGAGAGCCCCTGTGGAGACGAACCCTATCCGTGTGTGCGAGCTGCTCGTTGGATTGCCTGATGTGAATGTGTTGGGGGTCGACGACCTGGTGGACGAGCCGTTGCGGGTTCACGTCGAGTCCCGGGTCGAGCGGCCGGGCTGTGTCGAGTGTGCGTCTGCGGCGGTGGTGAAGGAGCGTCCTGCGGTCGAGTTGGTGGATCTGCCGGTGTTCGGCCGACCAGCGAGGTTGGTGTGGCGCAAGCACCGCTGGGAATGCCCGATTCGTTCGTGTCGGGTGAGGACGTGGACGGGGGAGGATCCCCGTATCGCAGCGCCGCGGTTGTCGATGACGGACCGGGCCGGCCGTTGGGTCACCGCCCAGGTCGGCCGCCTGGGTCGCACCGTTGCTGAGCTGGCTCGGGAACTCGGCTGTGATTGGCATACGGTCAACGACGCCGTCATGGCGTACGGCACTGCGTTGGTCGACGACGAAGACCGGATCGGTGACGTCACTGCGTTGGGGTTGGACGAGACGCTGTTCAACCGGCGGGGTCGGTGGCGGACCCAGGCATGGTGCACCTCGATCGTGAACCTCGCCCCCGACGGTGCCCAGCTGTTGGATGTCGTTGCCGGCCGCAGCGCCGCCGGCCCGACCGGGTGGCTCGAGACGCGCCCTGTCGAGTGGCGGGAGCGGATCCGCTACGGGGTGTTGGACCTGTCCGGCCCGTACCGCAAGGTCTACGACGACATCTTGCCGCATGTGACCCAGATCGCCGACCCCTTTCACCTTGTGCGGTTGGCCAACTCGAAGCTGGACGAGTGCCGGCGCCGGGTCCAAAACGAGACGCTGGGACACCGGGGCCGCAAGGACGACCCGCTGTATCGAGCCCGACGCCTGTTGACCAAGGCCCACGAACGCCTCAACGACCGCGGCAACAACAAGCTCGTGGGGTTGCTCCGAGCCGGTGATCCCCGAGGCGAGGTGAAGACCGCCTGGCACATGCTCCTATGTCAAGGGGGGCTCATGCGACCTGATCGAGAGGCCTCGTCTGGGTTGTTGCGGCGTCGGTGTGGAGGCGGCGGAAGACTTCGTCGGAGAGGCGGCGTTTGAGGGCGCGGATGGCGGATCGTTTGGTGTCGCCACGTTCGATCCTGCCCTGCACGTAGTCGTGGCCGCGCCCGTGTCCGCGCCATTGGGTGATGGCGATGCGATGAATCGCGGCGTTGACTTGGCGGTTGCCGCCTCGGTTGAGCCGGAAGCGTTCGTTGCCGGTCCATACCGGGATCGGGGCGGTTCCGTTCCATCGGGCGAACGCAGCGCGGGAGCGGAACCGGTCGACGCCGGCGGTCTCGGCCACGATCTTGGCCGCAGACAGTGCACCGCAGCCCTCGAGGCCGAGGAGGGTGGGGGCCAGGTCGGTGACGATGCCGGTGATCTCTCGTTCGAGTTCGTTGATCCGGATCGTCAGCTCCCTGATCCGGGCTATCAGCTCACTGGCGATGGCAGCGACCAGTCCGTCGATGGCGCCGAATCGACGGGCAAGGTCATCGAGGACGTGGAAGCGTCGCAGGGTGCGCAGCTCGACGATGTGTTCTGGCATCAACTCGTGGAGATGCCAGCGAAGCCGTGACTGCATACGGGTTCGCTCGCTGATCAGGTCTTCTCGGTGGTCGACCAACAGCTTCAGTCGGCGCTCCTCACCATCGAGACGGGCCACGGGAAGATCAGGCTCCCGTAATGCAGCCCGCGCCACGGCCAACGCGTCGATCGGGTCGGACTTCCCTGGTTCCCGTGCGCCTCGGCGCAGGTCGGCCATCAACTTGGTGGGAACCCTGATCACGGTCTCACCCGCTCGGAGGAGATCACCCTCGAGGCGGCGGGTGACCTGCCGGCAGTCCTCCAGCGCCCACCGTCGCTTCGGCCACTGCGCCCCCCAGGCAACCGCATCGAGGTGACCGTCGGTCGTCGCCGGCACCGTCTTCTCGGCGACGCGACGGCCGCGGTCGTCGACAGCTACGAAGGTGTGGGTGCGCTTGTGTGAGTCGCCACCGATCGTCATCATCATGAGCGTGCCTCCCGGCTCTCGTGGGTTGGTGAGGCGCAGGGACCGTTCGGTGGACATGCGTCTGTTCGGGATCGACCAGGCTCCTATCAAGTCACGCCGGACGGTCCCGACGCGTCCGACGGGGCCGCACATGTGCCAAACGGCCACAGCGCAGCTGGGCAGCCAAAGAGAGAGCGAACCCCGCCGGACTCCCCGCACCATGACACAGACGCCAAAGAAGTTGTGCGGTCGATCTACCAGATCCCCGACTGTGACCTCGCCGCCGAGTATGTCAGCCAGCTCAGTGTTGATCTCCAAGACGACTCATGTCCACCCGAGACCCGGTCGCTGGGGCGCACCATCGCCAGGTGGCGGGACCAGATCGTTGCATGGCACCGAGCCCGAGTGTCGAACGGACCCACCGAAGCGATCAACAACCTGATCAAACGCATCAAACGCATCGGCTTCGGATTCCGCAGATTCACCCACTACCGGATCCGGGTGCTGCTCTACGCCGGCAAACCCAACTGGGACCTCCTCGCCACCATCACACCCCGCTGAAATCCGATGAGCCGATTTGGCTTGGCGGGTGAGGGCGGCTCGACCGCGGCGGACCTTGGTGATGATGTCTTGGGCGGTTTTGCGCCATACGAACGGTTTGGGGTCGTCGTTCCAGTGCTCGGCCCACACCTGGATCGCCTCGATGAGCGCATCGACACTGGTGAAGGTTCCTCGGCGGAGCCGCCGCTCGGTGAGGTGTTTGAACCACCCCTCGACCAGGTTGAGCCAGGACGAAGAGGTGGGGGTGAAGTGGAGATGCCACCGTCCCCTTCGGGGATGAGCCAGCCACTCGGCCACCGCCGGGGCCTTGTGAGCCGAGAGGTTGTCCAGCACAACATGGACATCGAGGTGACGGGGGACGTGGAGGTCGATCAGCTTGAAGAACCCGAGGACCTCCTTGGCGCTGTGCCGTGGCTTGGTGTCGTAGATCACCTCCCCGGTGGCCACGTTGAGAGCCACAAACAGATCGGTGGTGCCGTTCCGCTTGTAGTCATGGGTCATCGTCCCCGCCCGTCCCGGCTTCAAGGGAAGGCTGGGCTGGGTACGGTCGAGCGCCTGGACCTGGGTCTTCTCATCGAAACTGAACACCACCGCCCGCTCCGGCGGATCCAGGTACAACCCGACCACGTCAACCAGTTTCTCCTCGAAATCGGGATCGTTGGAGATCTTGAAGGTATCGACCTTCCACGGCTTGAGGTTGTGCCTCCGCCAGATCCGAGCCACAGTGTCCTTGCCGATCCCGAATCGCTGCGCCAACGAACGAGTCGTCCAATGCGTCGACCCGTCGTTAGGTGTCTCCTCCAGCGTCACCCGCACCACCTCAGCCACCGTCCCTTCCGGCAGCGACGACGGGCGGCCTCGCCCCGGCCCGATCCGGCCGACACCCTCCACGCCCTGGTCTGCGAAACGTCGTCGCCACGCCCGAACCGACTCCGCCGAGGTCCCACACCGGCGGGCGACCTCGTTGGTCGCCACACCATCAGCCGCCAACAGCAACGCCCTCGACTGAACCACCTTGCGGTGCGGCAGCGAACTCGAACGAGCCATCACCTCCAGCGCTGCACGCTGGTGGTCGGACATGGGCAAAGGGGGAGCGTTCATCAGTGGCATAGCGCCACACTAACCACCCAACCTAATTCAGCGACGGACCACTAGGTACAGCACGCTGGTGGCCGCAGTGGCTGAACTGCGCGAGTGGTCAGCTGACAGAGAACGACGTCACCAGCGGCGCCGTCTGTGTAGTCCGCCAGCGGGACGCTTCTCCGACACCGAGAAACCCCTGAGCCCACGAACACCGTTGCTTGGCGTGCGGGAACCGGCCGTATCGACGCGCACCGAATCGAGATGAGAACTCACCATCGCGGCGATCGCGCAGCATGTGAACGAGGGCCGTGGCTTCTTCGGTGAGATCGATGGGCTTGAGTCTGGGCCAGCATTCCTGTTCCGGTACGACGCCCGTCTCTCTGACTCCCTTCGGTCATCGCAACGACTGAGCATGGCAGTTCGCTCTCTTGTACGCCGGATGGGCAGAGGTGGAGGGACTTCCGCCGCGATGCGCGGGATGCCGATGACTCCGTCCTCGTGGGCGAAGCCGTTGGAATCATCGGGCTCGGGTCGGGTCTTTCGGCCCTAGCGCAGAGCTGGCGAACGCGTATAGCTGGCTGGGAAGGCACCCCACCGGGGGAGGGCTTGTGAGGATGTCCCCCTTTCCGTTTCGGCATACGGCGCTCGGCATCGCTTTCCTTCTGATTGTCATGTTCGCGTTTGGTGCGCGGTCGCTGGCTGCGAACGCGGATGCGTTGCTGATCATCGCCGTGATCTTCGTCGTCGCGGTCGTCGTGGTGGTGGCGGCGCTCTGGATGCGCGTTGCCCGGAGGCGGGATGAACGTGACCGCATCAGGCGAGCCAGGATCGTCATCGAAGAACACCTTCATGCCGTTGCCAGCGACATCCTCAGGCTGGAAGAGAGAGTCCGCGCTGCCGGTAACGAGGAGGCGCTGGCGCACTTCCGCATTGCCAGCACCACCTACACCGAGGTCTCGATGGAGCTCGACGCTTCCGACACAGCCGCTGAACTGACCGATCTGGCGGCTCGTCTCGATGGGGCGATTTGGCAACTCGACGCCACCGAGGCACTCCTCGAGGGGACCCCGCTGCCGCCGAAACCCCTTCCCGAGACGGCTCGGAAGGCAGCGATGCCCTTGCCTGCCTATCGTCGCCGACCCGGGCGGAGCAGCTGCATGGGGGTCGCCGGCTTGACCGTCGCACTGCTCGACGGCGACGCAGGGGCGACAACCGGAGACGCAGGGCTCACGCCTCCCCATTCCATGGGCGGGATGGGGCTGTTGGGCACCGTCCTCTGGGGCGGGGACGTCAAGGGAGCCGGGGGCGCCCTCGACGAGTTGCGTCGCCGTTTTGCGGCGGGCGAGGTCACCGACGAGGAGTTCGCCGCTGGGCGCCGTCGCCTCGAAGGTCGACTGCCATCGAAACAGCCAGGTGCCGACGTCACGGACATAACCGAGGAGGTGTGACATGCATGGCTGGTGGGACGGGTGGTGGATGGGGGGGATGATGCTCTGGATGGTGCTCTTCTGGGGGGCGATCATCTTCGGCGTCATCTGGCTCATCCGCGCCAATGGGGAACGGCGGCCACCAAGACGGGACGACGCGATGGAGATCCTCGATCGCCGCCTCGCTGAAGGGGCCATCACGTTCGACGAGTACCGCGAGAAGAAGGCCATCCTGAGCGGCGAGTAGGTGAATGACATGAGACGTATTTTGATCCTGGCAGTGCTGTCCGCTGCAGTGCTCGTCGTGCGACGCAAGCTATCCAGCGGTGCGGGTGGCGCTGCAATGGCGCAACGAGTGGCGGAGCGATGCGAGCGCATGATGGCGACGATGCCTGCTTCGTTTCCCCCCAACCGCATGCTGGCCGACCTGGAAGCCATCAACCAGAGGACGGCCCGGATCCTTGAGGTGTTGCAAGTAGGCATGGAGGAGCCAGTCAGGTTCGGTCATGGCTGAGGCTGGCCGCATCGACCCACGGGACGCGTGTGGAGTCCCTGCACGACGTGCCTGCCTCGGTCGATGGATGAACCGGACGAGGAGATGAGTTCATGAGCTTTGTGAACGAGGCGGTCTGGGACCGGATCGTTAGGGTCGCCATTGGCGTGGCGCTCCTGTACCTGGGCTGGAGCGGCATCGTCGAAGGTGGCTGGGGCACGTTCCTCCAGGTCTTCGGCTTCTTGCCGCTGGCCACCGGGCTGAGCGGATTCTGTGTGCTCTACAGACTGTTCGGAGTGAGCACCAACGGCAGGACGCATGAGACACGAGAAACAGCCACGGCCGCCTGATCGCGGTTCGTGCATCTGGAATTGTGCGAAGAGCCCGAGCGCGCACTGGCGAATCGTCTCGCCAGTGTTGAGTCGGCGTCGACGAGCACGCACGGCTCCTGGACGCATTCCAGCGGCCTGCCCGCTGAACCGGATGATAAGGAGGCGTTGTCATGTCGGATAGACACAACACGCAAGGAGCGTGGATCACCGTCCCGTCCGCCGACGAGTTGCCCACCGCTGTTGCCGACGAGATGGGCTGCATCTCCAAGCAGATCGGATTCATGCCCAATATTGCCCGCTTGCTCGCGGTCACCCCGAGCCACTTTGTTGGCTGGTGGAACTACTTCGACGACCTGATGCGGGGACCATCAGGCCTGACCAAGACCCAGCGAGAAATGATCGCGGTCGTCGTCTCCGCGGAGGCTCGCTGCCCCTACTGCGAGATAGCGCATGCGGCCGCGCTGCGGTTGCGAACCAAGGACCCCACACTCGTGGATCGACTCGCGGTGAACTACCGCCACGTCGAACTCGACCCTCGAGACCGTGCGGTCCTCGACTTTGCCGTCAAACTGACCAGAGCCCCCCAAGAGTGTGGGCAGGACGATCTCGTCCTACTGCGCGAGATCGGATTTGCCGACCAAGACATCTTGCACATCATCGAGGTGACCGCCATCTTCAACTACAACGTTCGGCTTGCGACCGCGACCGGGCTGTTCCCAAATCCCGAGTATCACGACCTGGGCAGGGCCAAGACCCTCTGACGCGATCCCGCGGGCTCAAACGTCGACGCTTGCCTGGGGCGTCTGTGCGCCAGCTCGGGGTGCGAACAAGGGGACCGGCATGCGGCGACCAGCATCGTGAGGAGCATGTCCCGACGGGCGGGGGATAGACAAGACGATGCGGCGGCCCTGGTTGCCGCACTCCTACGTGATGCCGATCTCGGACTCTCGGCGAAACGCTCGTTCGTGAGCGAGCATGATCGGCGTGGGTCGGGCGTCGAGATCCACAAGCTCGAGTTCTTGG
>JABAOE010016941.1_pt2 | contig 19806 bp, 17 predicted proteins | sample 7062141 | NCBI WGS metagenome assembly JABAOE01 (sample SAMN14538627, study PRJNA623070) | marine sediment metagenome | biome: marine biome [ENVO:00000428]; feature: marine pelagic biome [ENVO:01000023]; material: deep marine sediment [ENVO:00002113] | place: India: Gulf of Khambhat ... | reverse complement strand
ACGAGAGCGAGCAGAAACGTGGTGTAGATCGCACTGCCCGTGTTCTTGAAATCCCGCGATTCACCATCGTAATTCAGCCGAGCACTTTCCGGCAGGTTTTCGCGAACGATGCTTTCCATGTGTTCTATCGCCTGGCCGAGAGAGTAGCCATCGGCGAGGCTCGCACTGATCGTGATCGCTCGCAGCCGGTCGAAGCGCCGCAGATCGACGGCACCCGCGATTTCCTCGAGCCGCACGAGATTGGAGAGCGGAATCAGCTGACCGGTTCGCTCCGAGCGCACGTAGATGGTTTCGAGGTCGCTCGGCGTCTGCCGTCTCTCGTCCGCCCCCTGCAGGATGACCCGGTACTCTTCTCCCCGATCGATAAAAGTCGTGACGACACGAGAGCCGAGGATGGTCTCGAGGGTTCGGCCGACATTGGACAGCGATACACCCAAATCTGCCGCCCGATCGCGATCGATCATCACATTGATCTTCGGCTTGCGTTCGCGGTAATCGGCCTCAATGTTAGACAGTCCCGGGTTCTTGGCTGCCTCGGACATGACGATGTCCCGCCACTTAGCGAGCTCGTCGTAGTCGGTGCCGCCAAGGACGATCGCCAGGGGCCGGCTGGACTGGCCGAGGCTCCATGCTCCGGGCGCGAAAGCGAACGCCTGGATCCCAGGCAGATTGTTAAGCTGCCTATTCCAGCTTCGCACGAGCTCCTGAGCCGAGCGCTCACGCTCGTTCCACAGGGTCAAGGGCGTCATGACCATGCCGGTGTTGACATCGGCGCCCGCACCCCAACTGCCGGAGCGGCTGAGGACGCGCAGCACGTCGCCACGCTCCTTGTCCTCGAGCACGATGTTCTCGATATCCCGAATATAGCCAAGCGTGTAGTCGAGACTCGCACCGTCCGGGGCGGTAATCATGATAATGGCAAATGCGCGGTCCTCGCGTGGCATGTACTCGACGGGCAAGAATCTGAGCAAACTGAGGCAGCCGATGAAAAACAGCAGGGCAACGCCGAGTACGAGTACCGGATGCCCGATCGTTCGCCGCAGCAGCCGTTCATACCGGCTTGCGAGGTTGCGATACAGGCGGTCGAGTGCAAATGCTGCCTGTCCGCGATTCAACTTGTTATTGGCGAAGAGCTTGGAAGTCAGCATCGGCACGAGCGTCAAGGCTACGAGGCTGGAGAAACAGACCGCGGCTGCGAGGGAAATGCCAAATTCACCGAATATGAGACCGATGTTGCCCGGCATGAATGAGATAGGCAGGATTACCGCGATCAGCACGAGGGTCGTTGCGATTACCGCGAAGCCGATCTCCCGACTGCCGTTGACGGCCGCGAGCAAGGTCGGTTCCTTCGCCTCGATGCGGCGCACGATATTTTCCAAGACGACAATGGCGTCATCGACGACGAGCCCTATCGCGAGCACGAATCCCAGCAGTGTAAGGGTGTTGATCGAGAAGCCGAGAGCCGCCATGATGATGAATGCCGAGATAATGGAAATCGGGATAGTCAGGGCCGGAATGATCGTTGCGCGAATCGTGCCGATAAACGCGTAAATGACGATTAATACGAGGAGGAGCGCGAGGCCGAGCGCTTTAGCCACCTCTTTTATCGATGAGCGGATAAACACGCTGGTGTCGTAATTAACCAACAGATTGATATCGTCCGGCAGTGTCGCCTGCAATTCCTGAACGCGTTTCCTGACCGCCGAATTGACTTCGAGCACATTGGCCTGCGATTGCGGAATGATGCCGAAACTCATGCCCGCGACGCCATCGGTTGCGGAGTAACTGCGCACGTTCTCGGGGGCAAGCTCGACTTCTGCTACTTCGCCTAGCCTGATCAGATAATCGTCGGTGCCTTTCGCGAGCACGAGCTGCTGGAAGTCCTCCACCGAACGGAATCCCGTGTCGGTGCGCAAGGTAAACTCGCGCGTGTTGGACTCCAGGCGCCCCGACGGGATTTGCACATTTTCGCGGCGCAGCGCGTCCTCGATGTCCGTAACCGTCAGCCGGCGAGCCGCGAGGCGTTTCGGATCGACCCAGATGCGCATGGCAGGCTGTCGCTGTCCGCTGCTACGCAGGCTGGCCACCCCGTCGACGCTCGACAGCGCGTCGTAGAGGTAGCGCTCTGCAAAATCGGAAACGTCCATCATGGAGCGCGATTCACTCGAAACGTTGATCCACATGGTTGCGGCCACCGCGTTGTCTTGCTTGGAGACCTCGGGCAGGTCGGCTTCGTCGGGAAGGTTGCCGAGCATGGCCGACACGCGGTCGCGAACGTCGTTAGCCACGCTGTCCACATCACGGTCTTGGGAGAATTCCACCGTTATCGAGGACCGCTCGTCGTAACTCACGGAGGACATCTTGCTGACGCCGGCGATGCCGGCGAGCTGGTCCTCGAGGACCTGCGTTACTCGACGTTCGACGATGTCGGAAGCTGCGCCCCGATAATTCGTTGAGATCGAAACGACAGGCTGCTGTATATCCGGGTACTCGCGGATGGTCATGCTGCGGACAGACATCAGGCCGACAATCACCAGTATCAAAGATACGACTGCGGCAAAGACCGGGCGACGAACCGAGATGTCCGAAATCAGCATCGGCTCAGCTCAGAATCCGACAGGCGAGGGCCGGCCTTCGGCCGATACCTGGCCTCTCTCGAGCAACTCAACCTGAGTCCCGTCACGGACCTTGTGGGTACCTTCGGTGACGACGGTTTCGCCCGGGCTGAGCCCGCTGGAAATGACCACGTACCCAGGGATTCGGCGGCCGAGTTCAACCGGCCGTTTCTCGGCGAGGCCGTCGGTGACGACAAAGACATACTGCCGGGAGCCCTCGGGAACGATGGCCTGCTCTGGTGCGAGCAACAATTCGCCGCGGTCGCGCTGTAAATCGACGGTCATGAACATACCGGGTCGTAGCGCGGCATCGGGATTCGGGATGATTGCTCTTACCTGCACTGCCCGAGCAACGGGGTCAAGACGGGTGTCGATACTTTGCACGTTGCCGACGAACGCACGCTCAGGATAAACCGAACTGTGCGCCGTGATTTTCATGCCCTCGGACAAGACAGTCAGGAATAGCTCGGGGACCGAGAAATCGAGCTTGATCTGACTGATGTCGTCGAGCGTCGTGATGACGGTACCGGTATCGACGAAGCTACCCGGGCTTACGCGACGCAGACCGACCCGTCCCGAGAATGGGGACAGAATTCGTGTGTTTGCCAATCGCGCCCGCGCGGCCTCGACCTCGGCTTCGTCCACCTTGACCTGGGCGAGTAACTGCTCGAGGTTCGAGGCCGAAATGGCCTGCGTTTCGGCCAGGGACTTGCTCCGGTTGTAAAGACTGCGGCTTTCCGACAGCGACGCCTCGGCCACCGCGAGACCGGCGACAATCTCGCTGTTTTCGAGTTCCACCAGCAGGTCACCGGCTGTGATCAGCTGACCTTCTTCGAAATAAATGTCTTCGACGAGACTTGCGATCCGCGGTCGGATCTCGATCGACTCGTTCGCTCTTACCGTGCCCAGGGCCTCGATCTCGTCAAACATCGGTTTGAGTTCGACGGGCCGAGCGACGACCTTCGGTGCCTGACCCCAGCCGCCGCCGCGCGAGTTCGTCGCTGCATCGTCCGCGCAGGCAGAAAGGAGCCCGGCCGTCAGCAAAGCCATCAGGGGTCGGTTAGCGGGCATCGGACGGGTCATTGGTCGCGGTGAGGCAGGCCGGCGGAAAAACGGCCTGCCAGTCTAAGCGCTGCAGCCCGTAGAACACCAGACTGGGTATTTAAGTTGTTGATCGATAAAAAGAAAAAGCAGTAGCCCGGGACCTAATGCAGCACTTGGCGCGCAGGAGGTGATCGGCCGGGTAAGCGATGTGGGCGCTGCATATAAAGCAAAAAGCGTGTCGCAACGATCGCGCTGGTACACTCGCTCTATGCTGTTCGCCGGGAAGACCGTCATTGTTACCGGTGGCTCCGCGGGTGTGGGTGCCGCCACGGCCAGGCATTTTGCCGCCGCTGGCGCGAAGCTGATGCTTGTCGCCCGAAGCCGCAAGGCACTCGATGCCATAGCGGAGGAGCTGCAACCAACGACCGAGGTTCGGGTGCTGGCCATGGATGTTGCTGACCCAGAAGCCTGTGTCGATCTGTTCAAAAAGACGCAGCTCGAGTTCGGTCGGCTTGATGTCCTGATCAACAATGCCGGTTACCACGAGCGTGGGCCTGTCGAGGCGATCGGGACTGATACCCTTGCGCGGATGATAGACGTGAATCTCCGGGCGCCGATCATGTTGTCGCGGCTTGCGCTGCCATATCTCAGGTCATCAGGCGGTGGGGCAATCATCAATGTCGGCTCGCTGGCTGGGCGCACACCGGTACCGGGCAGCGCGACCTATGCGGCGAGCAAAGCCGGGCTGCGGTCGTTTACCTATTCGCTGGCTGAGGAGCTCGCGGGCAGCGGCATAAAGATCGCGGTAGTCTCGCCGGGGCCGATCGAAACCGGCTTTATCATGGCAGACATAGATGGGGTGTCGGACCTGACGTTCTCGCAGCCGATCAGTACGGCTGACGAGGTCGCCCAAGCAATACTCGAACTGTGCGGCAATTCGAGTCGCGAGAGGGCGATGCCGCGCATCAGCGGTCTGCTGACGACGGTGACGTACCTGATGCCGGGCATTGCGCGGCTGGCTCGGCCATTTCTGGAGCGCAAAGGGGCACGCGTAAAGCAACGCCTCAAAGAGACCCGAAAAGCGCGCTGAAACGATACCGGCTGCGGCGAAAACGCGCGAGCCCGGTCGTTCTCAGTTCGAGTGCGCGAATGCCGCTCGCGTCAGGTTCTCGCAACCGTCGGCGGAGACACGCACGTTATCCTCGATGCGAATCCCGCCGTAGTCGCGCAGCCAGTCGACTGCCGACCAGACGACGTGTTCTTTGGCTGGGGTTTTCTCCAGCTTGGCGAGCAGCATGTCGATAGCGTAAAGCCCGGGCTCGACCGTGAGGACCATGTTCTCCTCTAGCACGCGGGTGAGTCGCAGGTATGGATGCTCGCGCGGCGGACCGGCAAGCGTGCCTTTTTCATCCTGTAGATGCCCGCCGACATCGTGTACCTGTATGCCGAGCAAATGCCCGAGCCCATGAGGAAAAAAGGCGGTGGTGATCCCGAGTTCGCACAGCGCATCAGGAGTGCCACGAGCAAGGCCGGCAGCCAGCAATGCCTCGGCGATTAGGCGATGCGCCTCGACATGCAGGTCGACGAAGCTGACGCCTGGGTGGATGCGGCTGACCAGTTCGCGCTGCAGCTTATCGACGAGTCCTATCAAATCGGCGAAGCGCGGGTCCTCGAACGCGTAGGTGCGGGTAATGTCGGCCGCGTATCCGCGCACCCGCGCGCCGGCGTCGATCAATAGCGAGCGGTAATCATTCGGCGCGATCCGGTCCAGGTTGGTGTAGTGCAAAACCGCAGCGTGAGCATTCAGCGCGATGATGTTCGGGTAGGGCAGCTCGGAATCCGCATGACCGACCGCTGCACCATAGGCCCGGTGGATCTCGAATTCGGAACGGCCTTCGCGAAACGCAGCCTCGGCTGCTCGGTGCCCGCGCACGCCTCGCTCGGTCGCGAGTCGCATGCAGGCGAGTTCGTAGGACGTTTTTCTGCCGCGTGCATAGTGCAGGATGTCCAGAGCGATTGCGGGGTTCTGTTGCTTGATTCCCAATGCGTCCGCGGCCACGTCTATTTCCCCAAGCAGGATGCAGTTCGCGGGATCCGTCGGTGCATGAGCTCGCAATTCCTCTTCATTGTGCACGATGCGGATATCGAAGTGATCTGTCCAGAAGCCGGCGGGCTCGGCCGGCACGACGTGCCAATAGTCCCGCGGTTGGTAATAAATCAGCCTCGGGCGATCGCCGGCACGATAGACGATGTAGGACATTGGCAGTGCATCGAGTGGCACCCAGGCAAGAAAGTGCGGATTGCAGACGAAGGGATAATCCTGATCGTCGAGGAAAGCGGTACGCGGACGCCCGGAAAAAATCACCAAGCAGTCTGCGGCACACCGCTCGAGTACCGCGTCGTGGCGAGCACTCAGGCTTGCGTGATGCTCGGCATACAATTCATCGGCTTCGATGGGGCTATTGGAGGGATAAACAGCCATTGCCATGATGATACCTTGTTTCAATGCGGCGACAATCTAGGCATCATGTCGCACGCGCAAGCACAAAGGGAGCGGGCTGTATGATGCGAGCGGCGGCCTTGATCGTCATTTTAAACCTGGCAATCGGAGACAGGATATTGGCAGCGAATGAACCTGGCTACGACCGGCTGAGCGGCCGTGCGTTTGCCTCACGCTCTGAAGTTATTGCACCGGCCGCGATGGCGGCGACGAGCCAGCCGCTGGCGACGCAGATCGCGCTCGACATTCTGCAGGCCGGAGGCAATGCGATCGACGCGGCGATCGGCGCCAACGCGGCTCTCGGCCTCATGGAACCGNNGCGATCGTTTGGGACGCTGGTAACGAAGAACTGGTCGGCCTGAATGCTTCGGGCCGGGCACCTGAGGCGATGACGATCGAGTACTTTGAGTCCCTCGGTCTCACAGGGATTCCTGATTTTGGACCGCTGCCGGTCAGTGTACCGGGCGCCGTAGACGGCTGGTTCGAACTCCACGAGCGATTCGGCCAACTGCCGATGGCGGACGTGCTTGCACCCGCGATTAGCTATGCACGTGACGGGTTCCCGGTGTCCCAGGAGATCGCCAACGCGATGGCGCGAAATGCTGTGCGCATCGGCGAGTATCCCGGTTTCGCCGAAACCTACATGGTCGACGGCCGCACACCACGAAAAGGCGAAATTTTCCGGAATCCGCGGTTGGCGGCGACCTACGAGCAACTTGCAGCAGCGGGCCGCGACGTTTTTTACCGGGGTGAAATCGCACGCAAGATCGACGCCTACATGCGCGACAACGGCGGTTTGCTTGACTTTGATGATCTCGCAAAGCACCAATCGGAGTGGGTCGCGCCGGTCTCGACGAATTACCGCGGTTGGGATGTATACGAGCTTCCGCCCAACGGGCAAGGCATCGCCGCGCTGCAGATACTCAACATTCTCGAGGGCTTCGATATTCGCGCCATGGGATTCGGGAGTGCCGAGTATGTGCACGTGCTTGTCGAAGCCAAGAAACTCGCTTACGAAGATCGCGCGCGCTACTACGCTGACATGGACTTCGCGACGGTCCCAGTCGCGCAGTTGATCTCCAAGTCGTATGCGGCGGAGCGCCGCCAGCTCATTTCGCTCGAGAAAGCTGCAACGGATTACCCGTCCGGTGATATTGCGTTGGAGAATGGGGACACGATCTACCTGACCGTGGCCGACAGCAGCGGCAATATGGTGTCCTTGATCCAGAGCAATTACGCTGGCATGGGTTCGGGAATGACGCCCGGTGATCTCGGCTTTGTCCTGCATAACCGGGCCTCCCTGTTCAGCCTTGCACGCGACCAGGCGAATTCGCTGGCTCCGGGCAAGCGCCCGTTCCACACGATCATTCCTGCTTTCGTTATGCGCGACGGCAAACCCTTGATCAGTTTCGGCGTCATGGGAGGCGGCATGCAGCCGCAGGCGCATGCGCAGATTATCGTCAATCTTGTCGACTTCGGTATGAATCTTCAGGAGGCTGGTGATGCAGGCCGAATACGGCACTTCGGTTCCTCGCAACCGACAGGCAGCAGGATGACAGATGGTGGACTCATTAGCCTCGAAAGCGCGTTTGACGATGGCGTGAGGTCGCGTCTCGAAGCCCTCGGACACCGACTGGAGTCCCGGCCGGGCGGTTACGGTGGTTACCAGGCGATAATGTGGGACGAGGGGCAGCGCGTCTATTACGGTGCTTCGGAGGTTCGCAAAGATGGCCAGGCAGCCGGATTCTGAAGCAGGGCAGAAAAGCGCATGAGACAGGACGTTTATCTGACCGGGATTACGACGACCGGCACACCGCACATCGGCAACTACGTCGGCGCGATCCGGCCCGGCATCGAGGCAAGCAAGGACCTCGAAACTCGCCATTTCTACTTTCTGGCAGACTATCACTCACTCGCCAAGAATGAGGACCCGGATAAGATCAGCAGGTCGACACTCGAGATCGCCGCCGCGTGGCTCGCGCTCGGGCTCGATACCGAGCATGCCTTTTTCTATCGGCAATCCGACATCCCCGAAATACTCGAGCTGACGTGGATTTTGCACGGTGTTACGGCCAAAGGGCTGATGAACCGCGCTCACTCTTATAAAGCCAGCGTGCAAACAAACGTCGACAGCGGCAATCGCGACGCCGACAAGGGGATTACGATGGCGCTCTACAGCTACCCGGTACTGATGGCTGCCGATATCCTCATGTTCAAGTCCACCAAAGTGCCGGTGGGACAGGACCAGAAACAGCACGTAGAAATGGCGCGCGACATCGCTCAACGCTTCAACCATCATTACGGCGAGGTTTTTGTTCTCCCCGAAGCCGTAATCGGCGAGAACACCGCCGTTCTCAAGGGGCTCGATGGCCGAAAAATGTCGAAAAGTTACGGTAACACGATCCCCTTATTTGCTGAGGAAAAGCGGCTGCGCAAGCTGATCATGAAAATCAAAACGAACAGCCTAGAACCCGGCGAGCCGAAAGACCCGAGCGACAGCACCTTGTTTGATATTTACCAGGCTTTCGCCGAGCCTGAAGAAACCGCGGAGATAAAGCGACAATACGCAGCCGGCATTGCCTGGGGAGAAATGAAGCAATTGCTCTTCGAGTGCATTAACCGCTCAATCAAGCCCGCGCGGGCGGAGTACACACGCTTGATTGCGCACCCTGAGATCGTCGAAGCGCGGCTGCTAGCGGGAGCGGTACGTGCGCGCGAAATTGCTGTCCCCTACCTTGCCGAGATCCGCCGCGCCATCGGTATCCGCAAGCTCGGCTAGGCCCGGCTGCCGGGACCTGCGACCACAGGCCTTGCGGCCATCTGATCGCAGCCATACTGCAGGTGCCATTGGCTGCTGGAACCGATATCCTTGGTCCGACGTTGTGAGTGGCGGGAAAACGGATGGTTGCAGCTGACGAAGCCCTGCAACGGTTGCGCGATGGTAACCATCGCTTTGCAACCCGGCCCGAGGGCAGACGTCTGGTCGAGGTGCCGCCGGAGCCCTCGGCCGACAGCCAGCGGCCTTTTGCAATAATTCTCGGCTGCTCCGATTCGCGGGTGCCGGCGGAAATCATCTTTGATCAGGGTCTCGGCGATCTGTTCGTCGTCAGGATTGCCGGCAACATCGTCGCGCCGTCACAGATCGGTAGCATCGAATTCGCGGCAGAGGTCTTCGCGACCCGGCTCGTCGTGGTCCTCGGGCATTCGGACTGCGGCGCTGTGCGCGCGGCCGTCGATGGCCGCGAAGCGCGAGGCGACGACAATCTGGGGACGATCTTTGACTTCATCCAGCCGTCCGTAGGCGAAGCGAAGCGCGTCTATGGCGCAAAGGACCCGGCCCGACTCGTGTCAGGCGCCGTTCGCGAGAACATTCTCCGCGGCGTGAGGCAGCTGCAGACTGGCTCGAAGACCCTCGAGCGGCTCGCTTCCACGGAGGGCTTGCGCATCGTCGGCGCCGAATATTGTCTTGCGTCCGGGGTGGTCGAATTCATCGACGCGAGTTTGGAGTAGGCTTATGGATGTCAATTTCCTTGCCGTCGGTGCGGCTGCAGTACTGGCTGTGCTGCTCGCCGGCGTTTGGTATTCACCGTGGTTCTTTCAGCGCGCGCACAACGCACGGCACCGTCAAGCGGTTGGGGTTTATCTGGCAAGCGGTATCTTTGCGTTCGTGACGGCGCTTGCATTTGCTTTGCTGCTCGGACCGCAACCCGAACTCGGACCCGCGATTCAACTGGGCCTGATCATCAGCCTTGGATTCATAGCGATGAGCATCGGTATCAGCCACGGTTTCGAAAGCCGCCCGATGCGAAAAGTACTTGTCGACGGTGGCTATCACGTCTGCCAGTTCGTTCTTTACGGAATCGTGCTCGGCGTCTGGCACTGAGCGACGCGAAAATGCGATTCCTGAACAACAGAGGCGCACGGACCGGCTTGTTTTTTGGCGCAACGTCGGGCGTGATCACGACGATTGGTCTCATTGCCGGGCTCAATGCCGGGACTCACTCGGTCGCCGCCGTGCTCGGGGGCATTTTTGTCATTGCAGTCGCGGATGCGATGTCCGATGCGCTCGGGATCCACCTGGCCGAGGAGGCCGATCCGAGCGCGACGGCGCTCAATATCTGGTCTGCCACAGTGATTACGTTTCTGACGAAGTTTGTGTTCTCGCTGAGCTTTGCGGTGCCGATTTTGTTGCTGCCGCTCGACGAGGCCGTCGTCGCATCCATTGCGTGGGGAATGTTCGTCATCACTGTATTGAGCTACCTGCTCGCCCGGACTCAGCGTTCGTCGGCCGCGGCGATTATCACCGAGCACCTCGGTATTGCCGTGGTCGTCGTCGGCCTGTCGCATTTGATCGGCGATTGGGTCAGCCGGACATTCGGATAGAACCGAGGGTGTATCATGCGGGATCCTGAAGTGGGCGGGACGCGGATTGCATGAGTAGAGAAAATGTCATCGACAACGTCGAGATTCCGGTGCGGGATCCGGCGCTGGCGCGGGACTTTCTCGAGGCGCTATGTGGCTGGAGCTTCAAAGAATGGGGCGACGATTACATCAGTTTCTCTGATGGCCGGCTCGATGGCGGCCTGCGCCGTTCGGCAGATACGCCACCGGCGACCGGCGTACTGCTTGTTTTTTACAGCAAGGACCTCGAACGAGACGTCGATCGGGTACAGGCGCTCGGGGCGGAGATCAGTCAGCCGATCTTCGCGTTTCCGGGGGGGCGCCGATTTCACTTTGTCGATCCGGTCGGCACCGAGTATGCAATGTGGCCCGATAACTAAACGAAATCGATAATCCGGAGAGCAGAACATGCATGAGCTCATAGATCATCCCTGCGTGCAGCACAAGCTCGCGATCATTCGCGATGTCGAAACCGGTCACAAGCGGTTCCGGGAGCTTGCCAAAGAGATCACCAAGTTTGTGTGCTACGAGGCGCTCAAGAACATCAAGGTCAAAGAGGTCAAGGTGCAGACACCGATCGCCGAAGCCACTTGTAAGAAGATCGACACCGACCTCGTTGTCGTGCCGGTGCTTCGCGCAGGGATCGGCATGCTCGAGGGGATTCTCGAACTCGTGCCGACGGCACGTGTCGGCTTTGTCGGTATGTATCGCGACGAGGTGACCAAGGAACCCGTGAGCTACTACGAACGTCTGCCGACGCAGGTGAAAGGTGGAACCTGCATTCTCATTGACCCGATGCTCGCCACCGGCGGGTCGACGGCAGCCGCGATCAAGGCCCTCAAGGGAGCTGGCGCCGGTCAGATCGTCGTCGTCTGCATCGTCACCTGTCCCGAAGGCCTCGAGCTCGTCGAGCAGGAGCATCCGGACGTGACGATCTACGCCGCGGCGATCGACAAATGTCTCGATGAACGCAAATACATCGTGCCCGGGCTCGGTGACGCGGGTGATCGGCTGTTCGGCACTACCCACTAAATTGTATCAGGGGCGATTGAGTCGGGAGGGCATTGCCATGGCAGATGCAAAGACCAGGGCAAACAGCGCCAGCGTAGCGGCATTCCTGAAGTCCATCGAGGACAGGCAACGGCGCGCGGACGTCAAGAAGATCGCGGCCATGATGCGCTCGGCCACCGGCTGCCGGGCCAGGATGTGGGGAGATTCTATCGTCGGCTACGGAAGCTATCGTTTCCGGTATGCGAGCGGACGCACGGGTGACTGGATGCTGGTGGGGCTTTCACCGCGCAAGCGGAGCATCAGCGTGTACATCATGCCAGGTTTCAGTCACTTCCGTTCCTTGCTAACGCGGCTCGGCACCTACAAGACGGGCAGATCGTGCCTGACTATAAAGAGTCTCGACGATATCGACGCATCGGTACTCGAACAGCTGATCGATGGCTCGGTGCAGTTGATGCGCGAGAAGTACGACACCCGGTAAGCGACAAATGAGCGATACGATAATTACCTACAGGCTCGAGGGCAGATCGCTGACCGTCGAGTCCAGATACGGGGTCGAGACATACGATTCCCAGTTCCTCGTTGCGGCGCTACTGATTTTCGTGGCCCGAGGCAGCGGCAGGATCGAGCCTGAAGAAACGGCGAAGATGCTCGAGCTCATTCAGACTCATTTCGATCTTCAAGGGGCAGAGTCACTCCAGCTTTTGACGCGCGCAATGCATGAATTGGCTGAGAAGCCCGACTTGGCACAAATGCTCGCCGAGCTCGGCCAGTCGCTCTCGGATGACGAGAAAGAGGAAGTTGCGCTGATGGCGCTCAAGGTAATTGCAGCCGACGGTCACCGCGATGTCAGCGAGATGGAAAACTTCAACCGGGCCGTGGAGGTTCTCGAGATTTCGCCACAGATCGTGCATCAGGCCTTCGACCGGTACTTTGCCGAGACTCTGCCCGGCGGGTAACGGCAAGAACCCGACGCCGACAGCCGCATCCACAATAGTAGGGCGCCCGATGAAAGCGACTATCAAAGATTTTCTGCGGATGGAATCTGCCGGGGGCATTTTACTCATGGCTGCAGCGCTGCTCGCGATCTTGGTTGCCAATACACCGCTGTCCGTCTACTACGAGCTGTTTGTCGATACACCCGTCGAGATCCGGATTGGCGTGCTCGAGATCGGCAAGCCGTTATTGCTCTGGGTGAATGATGGCCTGATGGCCATCTTCTTCTTTCTGGTCGGCCTCGAACTCAAGCGAGAACTCCTTGAAGGGGAACTGTCGCGTCCCGCCGGGGTCCTGTTACCGGCGTTTGGTGCCATCGGCGGCGTCCTCGTCCCGGTCGGGATCTATGCCGCGTTGAACGCGGGTGATCCGGTTGCGATCCAGGGCTGGGCGATCCCGGCCGCGACGGACATCGCGTTCGCGATGGGCATACTTATGCTCTTGGGGTCTCGGGTACCCCTTGCGCTCAAGGTTTTCCTGGTCTCACTGGCCATATTCGATGATCTCGGCGCCATCCTCATCATTGCGATTTTCTACTCGGTGGATCTTTCCGTGCAGGCACTCGCCATCGCGGCGGCCTGCCTGCTTGTGCTTACCGTGATGAACCGCGGCGGAGTCGGCTCGGTCACGCCTTACGTCTTCGTCGGTATCGTGATGTGGGTGGCCGTTTTGAAGTCCGGCGTGCACGCTACCCTTGCCGGCGTCGCGCTGGCCGGATTCATACCAATGCGCGATCCGGCAGATCAAGCACGCTCGCCGTTGTGCGAGCTTGAGCACGACCTCCATCGGACCGTCGCGTTCGGGGTCCTGCCGCTGTTTGCCTTCTGCAATGCCGGCATCTCCTTCACGGGCATGCAGCTAAACGACCTGATGCACCCGGTCTCTTTGGGCATCGCCGCGGGCCTGTTCCTCGGTAAACAGATCGGGATATTCGCGGCCTGTTTTCTTGCCATCAAGACCGGTCTTGCCAGCCTGCCGCAAGGGACGGGATGGGGTGCCCTGTACGGTGCCGCGACGCTTTGCGGGGTCGGATTTACCATGAGCCTCTTCATCGGCGGGCTCGCTTTCGAACACAATGCGGCGACNNCGGCGACGGCGGAGATACTCTTCGATGAGAGGCTCGGTATCCTGCTGGGCTCGGCTCTGTCCGGGCTTGTCGGTTATGTGATTCTGCAGCGGACTTTGCCGCGAGCACAATGAAGCCGGTTCGCGAACCGCTTGAGCGGCAGTTGACGCTGCGCCGCGCTCGCGCTAGCGATATCGATGAGCTCATGCGCTGGTTTGACGATGAATCCGCGACTCGGAACTGGGCAGGCCCAACTATCCGATACCCATTTACACGACATTCCTTCGTAGAGGATATCCAGTGGGGCCGCATTGACTCTTTCAGCCTGTGCGCTCCTTGGGCGGAGTTGGTCGGATTTGGCCAGCTTTATCCACGCGAGAAGCTGATTCATCTCGCGCGCCTGGTCATCCATCCCCGATACAGAGCGCAGGGTATCGGCAAGCGCCTCGTGGCCGAGCTACTGACGGTGGGCGTCGAGCAGATAGCCGGTACGGGCTTTTCGTTATTTGTCTTCCGCCACAATGCAGCCGCGCTCGCCTGTTATCGCGCTATGGGTTTTGCAATTTCGGCTTACCCCGAAGACACGCCACTCGCAGAGCAATGCCTTTACCTGACCCGCGCGTTGGCGCCTGACTGAACCGGCGCTTGCCGCGAGCGAACACATCTCGAGTGTCTGCAGGACCGCTCTGACAACCCTGGCTCAATCGGCTGCTTTGAGCTGTGCCTGCCGGGCTTCGAGTGCTTCCCAGCGTTCATTCTTCGCGGCAAGCAGCGCCTCGGCCGCCGAGAGTGCTGCCAGGGTCTGGCGCACTTCTTCGGCCTTTCGAGTATAAAAATCGGGGCCCGAGACGGTCTCCTGAAGCCTTATTACCTGCGTTTCGATGGCTTCGATCTCGTCAGGTAACGCGTCGAGCTCCCGCTGATCTTTATAACTGAGTTTGGTCGGCGCCTGGCGTCGGCGCAGTGGTGCGGTTGCTGGCTTGCGAGAGGCCGCCGCAAACGGGTCATGCATCTCGGCCAGTTGATGCCCGTGGCGAAGCCAGTCGCTGTAGCCGCCGACATACTCTGCAATCCGGCCGCGAGGTTCGAAGACGAGCGTGGACGTGACGACATTATCGAGAAACTTGCGGTCGTGGCTGACAACGATCAGGGTTCCCGAGAATTCGCACAGGCGCTGCTCGAGAACCTCGAGCGTTTCGATATCCAGATCATTGGTAGGCTCGTCGAGTACGAGAAGGTTTGCCGGCTGGGTGAAAAGTTTGGCCAGTATGACGCGATTTCGCTCGCCGCCGGATAATGCTTTGACCGGCATCAAAGCGCGCTTCGGTGAGAACAAAAAACCTTTAAGATAGCCGACAACATGCCGGTCCCGGTCATTGATTTGGACGTACATGCGCCCCTCGCCCACGTTCTCGGCCACCGATCTTTCGGGATCGAGCGACTCGCGAAGCTGATCGAAGTAACCGATATCGAGATTGGTGCCATGCTTGATCGTGCCCGAATCCGGCTGCAGTTCGCCGAGCAGCAGCCGCAGCAAGGTCGATTTGCCCACGCCGTTATTGCCGATCAGTCCGATGCGATCGCCACGCATGATACGCAGTGAAAAGTTCCTGATCAGCGGCTCGTCGGTATATCCGTAACTGACGTTACGGGCGCGAATGACCTGGCGGCCGGACTGCTCTGCCTCGGCGATCTGGATGTTCGCCCGATCACTGCGGGCGACGCGCCGGGCGCGCTGTTCGCGCATCTTTTTCAGTGCCCTGGCACGACCTTCATTGCGCGTTCGGCGGGCTTTGATTCCCTGCCTGATCCACTCCTCCTCCTGAGCCAGTTTCTTGTCGAAGCGGGCGTTGGCAGCAGCCTCGTCCTCGAGCGCTTTTTCCTTGCGCTCGAGGTACTTCTGGTAGTTCCCGGGCCAGCTCGTGAGCTGACCGCGATCGATTTCGACGATCCGATTTGCGAGCCTGTTCAGGAAAGCCCGGTCGTGGGTGATGAAGAGCAGCGCCCCTTCAAAAGCCTGTATTCTGTCCTCGAGCCAGCTGATTGTTGCGATATCGAGATGGTTCGTCGGTTCATCGAGCAGCAGCAGTTGCGGTTTTCGCACGAGTGCCTGTGCGAGCGCGACGCGCCGCCGCCAGCCGCCCGATAGTTCCTGCATGGAACTGTCCGCGGGCAGTTCGAGTTCCGAAATCATCTCTTCGATGCGCTGCTCGATATGCCAGCCGTCCAGGGCTTCGATCTTTGCGTGCAGGGCTTCGAGTTCCCGCAAGCCGGCCGCATCGAGTTCGGTCGCAGACAGGGCTGCATAGGTGTCGCAAAGATCTTGAACGTCCGCCAGACCGGAGCGGATCACCTCGCGAACGCCGATAGCCGACGTAGCCGGCAGCGCCTGTGCTAGCTCGCTGATCACGAGGCCGCTGCCGCGAAAGATCTCTCCGCTGTCGGGTTCTATCGCACCGGTGATCAGCTTGAGTGTCGTCGATTTGCCGGCCCCATTCCGGCCGATAAGGCAAGCGCGATCGCCTTTTCGGATCAAGAAGCTGGCCTCGCGCAGAATGGTCTGTTCACCGAATCTGAGCGAGATATCATCGAAGCGGACAAGTTCCACGAAGCGGAGGCTACCATGGGCGAAAAGCGGTTGGTCGAGATTGAAAGCAAGCTCGCACATCATGAACACTTGCTGTTCGAGCTTGATGACGTCGTTACCCGGCAACAGGCGCAGATATCCGAACTCGAGACACGTTGTCGTTTGCTGCGCGAGCGCTTACGCACGATCGACGCGGCGTTGCCGGCGGACAGTGCCTCGAGCGAACGCCCGCCGCACTACTGATCCCGTACTTCGGCTAACCCGGATAGTGCCGTTGTGACGTTTGGTTATAGTGAGAGCAAAGATTCTGCGAGGAGCCTCCAATGCTTCTGATTCCCCGACTGTTCCTGGTTCTTTTCGTTTTGCTGCCGGCAGCGGGGGCGCAGGAAGTCTATGTGCCCGAAAGCCTTCGTGAGTGGCAGCCTTGGGTGCTTGCAGGCAAGGAGTACCGTGATTGCCCATTCCTGTTCGATCGGGCTGCGGCTGCGGCAACGGAGGCGGATTTCGTCTGCGCCTGGCCCGGCAGGCTCGAACTCACGGTCGACGACAATGGCGGCAGCTTCACTCTCCGATGGCAGGTGTTTGCAGCCGAGCAATGGCTGGTGCTTCCGGGGAATGCCGCGTACTGGCCGGTCGATGTGCGGCTCGATGGCCAGAGCATCGCTGTCGTCGAGCGCAATGGCGCGCCGACTGTTCGATTGGGTCCGGGAAGCCATCTGCTGACCGGGCATTTTGCGTGGGACGACAAGCCCGGCGTCTTGCCCATTCCGCAGCGTCTCGCGCTGATCGACCTCGTCGTTAATGGCGACCGGATCGAGCGGCCTGAGCGAGACGGCGATGGGCTGTTTCTGGGTCGGTGGGAGCAACAGGAAGAAGCACAGGATACCGTCCAGGTCCAGATATTCAGGCTCGCTCGCGACAAGGTGCCGGCCCGTTTGGTAACCCGCCTGCAGATCCAGGTCTCGGGCCGTGTGCGCGAGGAAACGTTCGCGCAGATTCTGCCCGAAGACTTCGTGCCGCTGGCGCTCAGAAGCAGGCTGCCGGCGCGATTCGAGGCAGACGGTATCCTGCGCGTGCAGGTTCGCCCCGGTACCTGGACCGTCGAAGTGACGGCCAGGGGCAGCGGCGTCGCGAAATCCCTCTCCATGCCGGAGGCCGACCTCGTTGCCTTCGAGGTCTGGAGCTTCGAGGCGGATGATGCATTGCGCGTGGTCGAAGTGGATGGCGGTACGCCCGTCGATCCACAGCAGGCGGATGTGCCGCCGGATTGGCGGCTATTTCCCGCTTTTCGACTGGAGCTAGGCGATCTGCTCGAGGTCACTGAACGCAGCCGAGGACTTGCCGCAGTGGGTAACGAGTTGAGGCTTGCACGACGGATCTGGCTGGACTTCGATGGCGCCGGCCTCGTCTTCGGCGACCAGGTCGGCGGCACGATGCGCAGCGGTTGGCGGCTCGACATGGGTCAGCCCTATGCCTTGCTGAGTGCTGCCGTCGATGGCGAAAACCTGCTGATCACTAAAGGCGAGAACGAGGGGCAGAACGGTGTCGAGCTGCGTCGGGGAGCTGTCGATCTAGAATCCATTGCTCGAGTCGAGACGCGCAAGAGCATTCCTGTGACGGGCTGGGACACACGTTTCGCCAATGTCTCGGCGGATCTCAATCTGCCGCCGGGCCACCAGCTGTTTGCAGCCCCGGGTGCCGATCGCGCTCCCGGCAGCTGGATTGGCCAGTGGCAGTTGCTCGACTTCTTTCTCGTGCTCGTCATCACAATCGCAACCTGGCGACTGTTCGGTGCGGCTGGTGGCATTCTCGCTTTTTTCGCGGTCACGCTGAGTTTCCACGAGGCCGGAGCGCCAGCTTGGTTGTGGCTGAATCTGCTCGCCGCCATCGCCCTTCGCCGGGTAACGCCGGCGGGACGGTTTTTGGCTCCGGTGCGGGTATACGAGGGCATCAGCGCCTTGCTGCTCGTCGCCGTTCTTGTTCCGTTCTTCGTTGGCCAGCTACGCATTGCGATCTTCCCGCAGCTCGAGAGATCACCGTTTGTCATCACTCAGCTCTCGGAGCAGATCGCAGCAGAGGTGCGTCCCGAGGCCAAGTCGGTGGCTGCCGTTCGGCGCGAGTCTGCGACACGGACACTAACAACTGAGCGCATGACAGAAGCGGCCATCGATCAGGCCGATACGCCTGCGATGGAACTTCAGGTTTTGGCCGGAGCCGATATGCGCGCAGACGCTTATGCCCGCTACGCGCCGAGCGCGGTGGTCCAGGCTGGACCAGGCAAGCCGGCGTGGCGCTGGAATAGTTACCGTCTCGAATGGAGCGGTCCCGTGAACCCGGAACAGACGATGCGACTTTTGATCCTGCCGAGCTGGGCCGTGTCCTTACTGCGTTTCTTCGATGTCGGATTGTTGCTTGGTCTCGCCGCTACCTTTGCTGCAGAGATTCTCAACCGGCGATTTGCCTTGCCCGGTGGACTGACCCTTGGTCGATCAGGGGTGTATGGCGCTGCAATCCTTCTTGTCGCTAGTTTGACACTCGGAGCCAGCCCGGCATCCGGAGCTACGACACCGGATTCGGACATGCTGCGCGAGCTAGAAAGGCGGCTGCTCGCGCCACCAGCCTGCGTGCCGCGATGCGCGGAGATTCTCACCGCGGAGGTCGGGGTCAGTGAGGAGGACGTGCGGATTCGTCTCTCTGTGCACGCGCTCGCCGAGGTTGCAGTTCCGCTTCCCGGCGGCGAATCCGTCTGGCGAGCGAATGCGATCCGGGTCGACGCCACGACGACGCCTGCGATCCGCGATTCGGCCGGCATTTTCTGGGTTCGGCTCTCGCCAGGTCGCCACCAGATCACACTTGCCGGGTCCGTCGGTGGCGCGGATAGCATCGAGATTCCATTTCCGGCACCGCCACGGGTGATCACGACCGAGGTTCAGGGATTCCTCGTCAGCGGGATTCGGGACAACCGTTTGGTATCCGGGTCGCTCGTGCTGACTCGCATGCAGCGGCCGAGTGACGCCACCGATACCGTCGCCTGGGAAAGTAGCCGGTTTCCAGCGTTTGCGGAGGTAACCCGCTCGCTCAAGCTCGACCTCGACTGGTCGGTCGTAACCCGGGTGCGGCGCCTCGCACCGGCTGAGGGAGCCGTGACTCTCGAGATTCCCCTCTTGCCAGGTGAAAACGTCCTGAGCGAAGGAGTCAACGTGGTCGACGGCAACGTGCTGGTTACGCTGGCACCCGATCAGTCGGCCTTCTCGTGGACCGCGACTCTGCCGATCGTCTCAGCGATGACGCTCAGTACTGCGGGCGGATCGGCGTGGCAGGAAATCTGGGAGATCGGTGTCGGCAGAACCTGGCACGTCGTGTTTAGCGGTTTGCCCGAAAGTGAACACGGCCGGATCCAGCGCGAGGCGCATACGGCAATTTTCTACCCACGCGGTGGTGAAACGCTCGCAGTCAACGTGACGCGCCCCGAAGCGAGCGCAGGATCCACGCTGGCATTCGACTCGGCCGAACTGGCTCTCGACGTTGGCAGTCGATCGCGCACGGCCCGTCTTGCGCTCGCTTACCGAAGCACGCGAGGTGGCCA
>JABAOE010003784.1_pt1 | contig 19818 bp, 15 predicted proteins | sample 7062141 | NCBI WGS metagenome assembly JABAOE01 (sample SAMN14538627, study PRJNA623070) | marine sediment metagenome | biome: marine biome [ENVO:00000428]; feature: marine pelagic biome [ENVO:01000023]; material: deep marine sediment [ENVO:00002113] | place: India: Gulf of Khambhat ... | reverse complement strand
AGGACGCGTTCGATCACCGCATCCCAGCCGCGGATCTCGACCTCGGCCATGTTGTGATAGCGCATGCCGATCTCGCGCATCCACTCGAACGCGGTCTTGTCGAGCCCGCCGGAACGCAGGCCGACCTGGATGTAGTCGGCGCCACGCACGTGACCCTCGCTGATCAGCCGGTAGACCGGGTAGCCGTGATGGATCAGGTGGCCGTCGCCTCCCCACCAGGCGTCATAGTGTGAGTCGAAGTGGATGACCGAAACGCGTTCCTTGCCGTAGACGTCGGCCAGCGCGGCAACGTTCGGGTACTCGAGCGAGTGATCGCCGCCGACGACCATCGGTATCGCGCCGGTCGCAGCGATCTCGCGCACGACCTCGCGGACGTGCTGCATGGAGCGCTCGGTGCTGTCGTTGTCGACGGCGACATCGCCGTAGTCGACGATGTTCAGCTCGCGCCCCGCGTTCACCAGCGCATACTGGTCCGAGCCGCTCATCGGCCAGCCGTACAGCCGCAGGTCGATCGTGGCCTGCCGGCCTGAATCGCGCCAGCGTGAGCCCATGTTGAGCGGCGCGCCGACGATTGCGACATCCACTTCGGCTGCGACCAGGTCCTCCATCGTCAGCGCCAGCGGGAAGCCGCCGAATGTCGGTGGGCCGCCCCTGCCATCGTAGCGGCCCAGTGGCACGGCGCCCGCCTCGCGCGGCGGATCCATCGAGCGTGGCCGCAAGGTCCGCCAGGCATTGAACTCGGGCGAACCCGTGTTGAACGGGATGTTGGGCAGGTCCCGTCCTTCGACATAGCGGGTGGCGGAAACGACGGCCTGCATCTCGTTGACCCAGGCCTTCACGTCCTCCGGCGTGCGCTCCTCCAGCGCCTCGACCGTCTCGTCGGGCCCGCCGGCGTAACGTCTTGCATCGCCGCTCTTCAGGAACGCGATCTCTTCCTCGGTCAGCAGCGCGAGCTTTGGCTCCACGCTGTCGGGCAGGTCGATCGGCGGGCGCTCCTCGATGCGCGGGTCGGCGGTCTCGAACGGGTAGCGCTGTTCTCCGATGACATGCTCCGGCATGTCGATCGGTTGCTCCTGGGCGACGGCAGCCGCGGCGATGACGGCCGGCGCTGCAAAGAGCAGCGCACGGGACAAGGCGATCAGCCGACTTCTCTCGTTTGTCATCTTCTTCATATCAGCGCTGCCCGTGATCGAGCGCCAGAGGGTGCACATAGTCGGGGTCGAGCCCCGACTTTCGCACCGCGATGCCGTTGAGGCAGGCGTTAAGGACCGCATTGGCATGCATCACCGAGCGATCAGTGAAGTCCAGGTAGACGGCCAGGTCCGTGATCTCGAAGCCGACGATGTCCTTCGACGCGCAGACCTGGCGGATCGCGCGGCTCACCTGGTCGAGTCGCAGCCCATTGGGCGTGGCTCGCCCCGCTGCGATCAAATCGGTCGGATCGATCGCGCTGACGTCGATCGATACGAAAAACTGCTCCGGCCCGCGGCGCACTTCGCGCAGCATGCGTCGCAACACTTCGTCGAAGCCGCGCTGCTGGATCTCCGCCATCGTGTGATAGCGAACGCCCTGGTCGCGCAGCCACTGCAGCGTGTCGATGTCGACCTCGGGTCCGCGCAAGCCGACCTGGATCGTCTCGTTGCCGTCGACGATGTCCTGGTCGAGCAGGCGGAACAGCGCCTGCCGGTCGGAAATGGTATGCGCGCCGTGTCTTTCGACATCCGGGTGCGCGCTGAAGTGCAGGAGGCCGAATGAACCGGCGCCATGCGTCTCCGCGATTCCTTTCACGCCTGGGTACAGCATCGAGGTATCGCCGCCGACAATCATCGGTATGGCGCCGGTGCCCGCCGTCTCGGCGATCATCTCGGCGACATGATCCACCGTCTTCTCGACGCTCATGTTGTCGAAATCGATGTTGCCGTAGTCGACGACCGACATCGCTTCGAGCGGCTTGATCAGCGTCTGGATATCAGGCGTCGCGATCGTGTCGAGCGCGCGCATCGCGTCCGGTCCCCAGCCGGCGTCGCGGCGGCCGCTGCTCATGTTGCTCGGCACGCCGACGATCGCGACGTCGACATTACCGGCGACGAGGTCTTCCGGGTAGACGGCCACGAGCGCGCCACCGAAGGTCGGGATCCCCGACTGCGGGAACAGGTAGCGATGCACGCTGAACGGCCCGGGCTCGCGCTCGAAGTCGCGGAGCAGTTCCGGCGTCGGGATACCCACCCCACGGAAGTTTCTCGTGGTGAGGTTCAGGGGGATGGCGCCCATGTCGCGCTCCGGGTCGTAGCCCATCTGCGCGTCGAGCGCCATCAGGTCGTCGACGAACCTGCCGAGGCTGGCAGGGTCGCGGGTCGCAAGCTCATGTTCGAGCTGGCGTTCCGGGATGTACTTGATGATCGTGCCGGAGTTGATGAAGGCTTTCTGGTCATCATTCAGCTCGGCGGGCACATCCCACTGGCCGAGGGCATCGTCCACCGGCGCTAGCAAGAGCGCGCAAACAAAAACCAGCGGCGCCATTCGGGCAGGGATACCAGGGAAGTTCATCTTGTTCTTGTCGATGTCACGGTCGAAGGCTTGGGCGGGAGATTGTAATTCATTTTGGCCGCCCGGATTCCGCCGGATTACGGTCAGCGTTACCCGCGCGGGTGCCGCAGGGCGTCTACCAAAACCGTATTCGAGCCGGGCGGTGCGCATCACGGCGACGGTGCTCGAGTCGACACCCCGGCATGCCGGAATGAGCCTTTGATTACCGGGGCAAAGATCCGGGAGGTATAGTGGCTTTTCCGAACAGGGGGGATAGTGATGTCCGGAAAAATATCGCGCAGACAGGCCGTCATCGGTTTGTCATCCACGCTACTGTTGCCGGCCGCCTGCAGCAGGCCCGGACCGGAAACCGGTCCCGCAGAAGTATTTGCGCACGGTGTCGCGAGCGGCGATCCCGACCGGACCAGCGTCGTCATCTGGACGCGCGTCAGCGGTTTCGATGGACCCGCAGACGTGGGCTGGGAGGTCGCCGGAGACGGCGACTTCCAGGACGTCGTCGCGAGCGGCCGGTTTGCAACGGACAGGGATCGCGACCACACCGTCAAAGTCGTCGTCGATAATCTTGCCCCCGGCGCGTCCTATTTCTATCGCTTCAGCGTCGCCGGCGAGGCCTCGCCGATCGGGCGGACGAAGACCTTGGCCGATGGGCACATGGAACGCCTGGTGATCGCGATTGCAAGCTGTTCCAACTTTCCGTTCGGGTTCTTCAATGCCTACGACGACATCGCCAGCGATGCTGACGTCGACGTCGTCGCGCACCTCGGCGACTACATCTACGAGTACAGCGAAGACGGTTACGGCGGCGAGACCGGCAAGCGCATCGGCAGGGTGCACGAGCCGCGCCACGAGATCATCAGCCTCGACGACTACCGGACCCGCCACGCACAGTACAAATCCGACGCGGGCTCCAGGGCCATGCACGGCCGCCATCCGCTGATCGTCATCTGGGACGATCACGAGTCCGCCAACAACCCGTGGATGCACGGCGCCGAGAATCACCAGGCCAACGAAGGTGACTGGTACGAGCGCCGCGCCGTCTCGCTGCAGGCGTTCTTCGAGTGGATGCCGGTCCGCGACCCGGAGCCGGGGCAGCCGCCGGAGAAGTACTGGCGCCACTACCGTTTCGGCGACCTGGCCAGCCTCGTCACGCTCGAGAGCCGGCACACCGGCCGCAGCGAGCAGATCTACTGGGGCGACCTGACCCGCTTCGAGTCCGCGGAGGAAGCGCAGGCCTACTACCGTGACGTGATCGGCGATGACAGCAGGACTTTCCTGTCAGCGGAACTCGAAGCATTCGTCGCGGATTCGCTGCGCGAGTCGGTAGAGGCGGGCCGGCGCTGGCGGGTCATCGGCAACCAGTCCGTGATGGCGCGCGTCGTCATCCCCAGGCTCGATGACCCGTACTTCGGGGAACTGCGCGGTGAGCTCGACGGGACGGGTCGCAGAACGCTCGACGGCCTGGTCCGCAGGGGTGAGCTCGGCGTGCCCGGCGATCTCGACGCCTGGAGCGGCTATCCTGCCGCCCGCGAACGCCTCTTCGAGATCGCGAAAGAAGCGGGCGCCAGGGACCTGCTCGTGATCTCGGGCGACAGCCACAGCTACTGGGCGAATGCCCTGTATGACGAGCTGGGACAGAGCATGGGCGTCGAGTTCGGCACGACGGGCATCACGTCACCGCGCGGCCTTTTGCCCATCGGTGAAGCGGCGCTCGAACGCTATGACAGGCTGGCGGCAGCGGCCAATCGTGAAGTGATCTGGACCGACGGCCGCTACCGCGGATACATTCGCCTCGAGATCGACCACGCCGGTGCGCGCGCCGACTACGTTACCGTCACCAACATCGAGACCCGCGACTACGACAAGCGGATCGTCTACACGGCGAATATCGCCAGCGAGAACGGCGAGCTGCGTTACCTGTAATCAGGGGGCTGGTACTTCCGCGCCAGGTCCGACTCCGCCGCGATGCGCCCGAAGGACGCCCAGCCGCTCTTCTCGATCATCTCCTCGAAACCGGCTTTGGCTTCGTCCGGCCTGCCGTTGTAGTAGTGCCAGTTGGCGATGCCGTACATCGCCGAGTCGCCGCCGGCGGCGGTGATGTTCGAGCCGAGGACGGTATCCGTCTCCGACGCGCCCTTGTACAGCAGGCAAAGCTGGTGGTAGGGCATGCTCTCGATGACGTTCATGTCCTCGCGGATCGGCTCGAGCACGTCACGCGCCTCGGCGTCGCGATCGAGCAGGCGCAGCGACATGTAGTGCCAGTGCGTAAACGCCACGCGCATGTCGTCGTTGGGGATATTCGGCCGCGCAATCTCGTAGATGCGGATGGCGTCTTCGAGTTCGCCCTTCAGGTAGTGCGCCAGTCCGAGGTGATACCAGATATTGGTGTGCAGCGTGCTGACGGGTATGCCCGCCGGGTTCGGTGCGCCGTCCGGCTCCACCTCGTCCTCTGTACCCTCGATCAATTCCATAGCCCGATTCAAGTCTGCGACGGCCCGGTCGAACTCGCGGATCGATATGTAACGATGTCCGCGATGCCGATACATGCGCGCGTCATCAGGATGTTTGCCGATGCCCTCCGAGAACACCTCGATCGCGCCCCGGTAGTCGCCGGTGTAGGCAATGCGCCGGCCGAGCCAGATGATGTTGTCGGCGTCATCCGGGTTCGATTCATAGTCGGCTCGCGCCGCGGCGAGGTTGTCGAGCAGGCGCTCGCTCGGCTCGCCCGATTTCAGTTCCTCGCCGAGCAATGAGATGGCCTGCACACCGTCGGGTACGTCGGGCAGGATCGACTGCGCCGCCGATGCAACTGAGAAAAGAATAAGTGCGATGAAGCACGCCGCTCGCTTCATGAGATCCCCCGGTTTGTCATTGTTGTTCGAGGTCGATGATAAGCTAAGGCAGGTCTTTTCGACAGGACAGCAAGATGCCGCGACTGGCTTTATCCACGCTTCTGCTAGTGGCCCTGGTTACTGGTGCGCGGGCCGAGGAGACGATTGCCGAGACACTGATCGGGACGCCGGTTTCCGAACCGGCGTGGAGCGCGGATACCCGCGCTCGCCTGGAGAAGGATCTCGAGATCGCGCGGGCGGTGGTGGCCGTCGCGCCCGAGCGGGAAGACTCGCACATCTGGCTCGGCCGGCGCCTCGGTTACCTGACGCGCTGGGGCGAGGCGATCGACGTCTTCAGCAACGGGCTCGAGCAGTTCCCGGACAGTTACAAGCTTTTGCGATTCCGTGGCAGGCACCTGGCGAGGAACCGGGAATTCGAGCGCGCCATTGAGGATTACCGCCGCGCGGCGGCGCTGGTCGAAGGCATCCAGGACAGCTATGAGCCGGACGGCATCATCAATGCGCGGCACCAGTACCTCGGCTCGTATCGATCGAACATCCATTACTACCTGGGCCAGACGAGTTGGGCTGTGGGCGACTACCAGGCGACCTATGACGGCATGCTGCGGGCGGCGGCCGAACCGCTGGTGCAACATGATGACCGTCGCGTGGCGACCGGGTTCTGGCTATACCTTGCGCTGCGAAAGCTGGGGCATGATGACGAGGCACAGGCCGTCGTCGACGCGATCCCGGAAGGCCTCGAGCTCGTCGAGAACCACGATTACTATCTCGGCGTCCGCTATTTCAAAGGCACGCTCGGCGAGGACGAGCTGCTGTCGTTCGCAGGGCTGAACTCGATCTTCGGCGTCGCGATGACACACCTGATCGAAGGGCGCACGGACAGGGCAGAACAGATGCTGCAGGAGCTCGTCGCCGGTTCCGCCCAGGGTTACTGGCCGGCCGAAACAGAGCTGCTGCAGTTACGACATTGACGAGTACGTCAGGCCAGCGCCTTCACGAGTCGCTCGACGTCGCCCATATCGTTGAACACCGACAGCGCGACCCGGAAGTAGTGGTCTGCCACGGTGATCGTGACGTTCGCGGCGCGCAGTTTCTCGCGCATCGCGTCGGGGTCGCCCTTGTGCCGGAATGAAACGATCGACGAACCGGCATTCCGTGGCGTAATCGTGGCGTAGCCCAGTGAGGGCAGCTCGTCCTGCAGGTAGTCGATCAGCGGCTGGCGGTAAGCCTGGATGTTTTCGACGCCGACCTTGAGCAGGTAGTCCATCGACGCATCGAGCTGCGTCAAGACCACCCGCGCCTGCGTGCCCATCGCGAAATGGCCGAGCGCTGAGTCCAGGTATTCATACTCGGTGATGGCGCCGTCGCCGGCCGGATTCGGGAAACCGAAGTGCTGCCGGCGCGCGAGCTGGTTGTTGCCGTACCAGGGGCGCCGCAGCATGCCGAGGCGGTCCTTGCGGACGGACATCATGCCGAGGCCCATGTCGCCCATCAGCCACTTGTAACCCGCGGCGGACGTGAAGTCGACGCCGGAATCGCGGACGTCGATCGGCACGGCGCCGGCGGCCTGCACGGTGTCGGCATAGACCAGGGCGCCATTCGCATGGGCGATCTCGCAGAGCGCCTTCAGGTCGTGCTGGAAGCCATTGAGCATCGACACCAGCGAGACGGATACCAGCTTCGTGTCCTCGTTGATCGCCTGCTCGTATTTCTCCAGGTCGATCTCGCCGGCTTCGGATGCGCGCACGGTGACGACGTCCATGCCGCGCTTGGCGAGCTCGGTATAGGTCGGGAAGGAGCCGACGAAGTGCAGTTCGTCAGTCACGATCCTGCCGCCCGAAGCGGGGATGCCGAGCGCCTGCAGCAGCAGGTTCTCGCCGACCGTCGTGCTCTGCACGAAACAGATCTCGTCCGGGTCCGCGTTGATCAGCTTCGCGTAATTTTCGATAAGCCGCTGGCGCACGGCCGCGCCCGAAAAGCTTGTCGGTTCGGAGAACTGCTTGTAGTCGAGGTACGCCTCCGCCGCCTGCCTCGCGCCCCGGCTCAGCGGATGCTGGCTCGCGCTGTTGAGGTAGGTGCCCTTGAACGGAAAGAACGCGTCCTTGTGCGGCAACGGTGCGGAAGGGTCGAATGAAGCGTCTGCGGCGACGGCCTCCATTGAAAGCGGCAGCACGGCCGCTGCGGCAGTGCCTGCCAGCAATTCCCGGCGAGTGATCATTGGTGTCCCCCTGTCAGAGTCCTCCTAACGATAGCCCATCCTCCCCAAAAAGTGGGGTCGAACCGAAGTTTTCTGGTTGGGGTCAGACCGATATAAGGAAAATTCGGTTCGACCCCATTTTGTCGGTTGGGGTCAGACCGATATAAGGAAAATTCGGTTCGACCCCATTTTGTCCGTGTAAGCATTTGTAACAGTGCCTGCCAGCGGACTGGTGGCATCCTCGCGACCTGCTAGCCTTGCTCAGAGAGGTTTACGCAAATGAAAGTGGCAATTATCGGCGGCACCGGTTTCGTCGGCAGCTACATCGTCGAAGCGCTGGAGCAGGACGGGCACGAGGTATCGCTGCTCGTGAGGCCCGGCAGCGAGGATAAGATTCCCGCGGGGCCGCACATGCGCGTAACTAGCGGTGACCTGGATTCCGCGGCTGCCCTGGACGCCTCGCTGTCCGGCTGCGACGCTGTCGTCTACTGCGTCGGCATACTGCGCGAGATTCCGAAACAGGGTGTGACGTTCGAGGCCATGCAATACGAGGGCGTCGTGCGCACGGTCGAGTCCGCCCAACGCTGCGGCATCCGCCGCTTCCTGCTGATGAGCGCCAATGGCGTCAAGGATCCCGGTACTGCTTACCAGTCGACGAAACGGCGCGCCGAGCAGCATGTTGCCGCCAGCGGCATGGCGGTAACCGTGTTTCGCCCGTCGGTCATCTTCGGCGATCCCCGCGGCAGGATGGAGTTCGCGACCCAGCTGCATCGCGACATGGTCGACGTGCCGTATCCCGCCGTCGGCTTCTTCACTGGCCGGAGTCCGAAGAAAGGCCCGGTGCTGATGTCTCCGGTACATGTAGAGGACGTGGCGGCGGCCTTCTCGAAGGCGCTGGCCGACGACACGACCATCGGCCGGACGTTCAATCTCGGCGGGCCGGAGGTATTGTCCTGGACCGAGATGATCCGCCGGATCGCGACGGCGGTCGATCGCAGCAAGTGGATCCTCCCGTACCCCATCTTCCTGATGAAGATCCTGGCGGCGCTGTTCGACTGGCTGCCCTTCTTCCCGGTCACGCGCGACCAGCTCACGATGCTGGCGGAAGGCAACATGGCGAGCCCTGCCGATCTCGAGTCGCTGATCGGACGGCCCGCGACCCCGTTCGAGTCGGCCAGGCTCGACTACCTCGGCGACTGACCGATGTCCGTACAAGACGACCAGGTGCTCCGCCTGGTGCTGGGCGATCAGCTTTTTCCATTAGAGAAGTTGCGCGCCCGTCCCGCCATGAACGTCTTCATGGCGGAAGACATGGGTCTCTGCACGACGGTCCGGCATCACCAGCAGAAGATCGTCCTGTTCCTCGCCGCGATGCGGAACTATCGCCAGTCGCTGTGCGCGGATGGGCACAACGTTCACTACATCGAGCTCGACCCCGCCGACGCGAGCAGCTACGAAGACAAGCTGCAGAAGGTTGTTGCGGCGAGCGGCGCGAAGTGTCTCGAATTTTTCGAGATCGAGGATGCACCGATGGAAAGCAGAATCCGCGCGTTCGCCGGGAAGCATGGCCTCGAGGTTCGCACGCTGCCGTCGCCGATGTTCCTTACCAGTCGCGAGAGTTTCGCCGGGTTCGCGTCCGGCAAGACGTTTCTGCGCATGGCCGACTTCTACAAGCGCCAGCGTCGCGAGCTGGACCTCCTCCTCGACGATGCGTCGAAGCCGGTCGGCGGTCAGTGGTCCTTCGACGAGCAGAACCGAAAGAAGCTGCCGGCCCGGCTCGAACCGCCGCCGTGGCCGCCGGTGACCCGCGACCCGCTTGTCGACGAGGTCATCGAGCTGGTCGAGAAGGCGTTCCCCGATCATCCCGGCCGTGCGTCCGAGTTTGCCTGGCCCGTGACCCGGTCAGGCGCCCTGGCGTGGCTCGAGCACTTCATCGAGTGCCGGCTGGAGCTGTTCGGCCCTTACGAAGACGCCATCTCGTCTCGTTCCGAGACGGTTTATCACAGCATGCTGAGCCCCCTGATCAACACCGGCCTGCTGACGCCCGACGAAATCATCCGCCGGGTCCTGGACGCGGCGGCGAGCCGCGACATCCCGCTGAACAGCCTCGAAGGGTTCATCCGCCAGGTGATCGGCTGGCGCGAATTCGTGCGTGGCGTCTACCGGAATTTCGGCGAGGCCCAGGCGACGCGCAATTTCTGGCAACACGACAGGGAACTGACGCCGGCCTGGTATGCCGGCGAGACGGGCATCCCCGTGCTCGACGACACGATCCGCGCGGCGCAGCGCCGCGGATGGACGCACCACATCCCGCGGTTGATGGTCGCAGGCAACCTGATGACGCTCTGCGAGATCCATCCCCGGTCCGCCTATCGCTGGTTCATGGAGATGTATGTCGATTCGGCCGACTGGGTCATGGGGCCGAACGTCTACGGGATGGGGATTTTCAGCGACGGCGGCGTGTTTGCCACCAAGCCCTACATCTGCGGCTCCAACTACCTGTTAAAGATGAGCGACTATGCACGGGGCGACTGGTGCGACATCGTCGACGGGCTCTACTGGCGCTTCATCGACAAGCATCGCGATTTCTTCTCCGGCAACCCGCGCCTCGGCCTGATGGTGCGGTCGCTGGATCGTATCTCGCCCGAGCGGCTTGAGCGAATCTTTGCCGCCGCCGAGGCGTTCATCGAGCGGGTCACGACACCGTCATCGAGCTGATACGAATCGAAACAATCGATTACTTTTCTGAAACCAACGCCGGGTCGCTGGTCGATAGGCTGCTCATGATTTTTGCATCCCCCCAAACAATCCAGGAGTAAGTCATGAAGACATTGCGAAACTGGTCGATGACGATCGCGATCACCAGCCTGATGGCACTCGGGTTCGGCGTATCCGTATCGGCCGCCGCTGCGGGCGGCCCGACTGCCCCGGCCGCCGACGCGGACATCGTCGACACGGCGGTTGCCGCGGGCCAGTTCAACACGCTGGCTGCAGCGCTCGACGCTGCTGACCTGATCGGCACGCTGAAGGGCGAGGGCCCGTTCACGGTGTTCGCGCCGACCGACGAGGCGTTCGCGAAGCTGCCGGAGGGCACCGTCGAGAGCCTGCTGAAGCCGGAGAACCGCGACCAGCTGATCGCCGTCCTGACCTACCACGTGGTTCCGGGCAAGGTCATGTCCGGGGACGTCGTCAGCCTGTCGGCGGCAACCACCGTCCAGGGCTCTGACNNAATGGCGTCATCCACGTCATCGACTCGGTCATCCTCCCCAACTAGGGAATGACAGCGGCACAGGGATGTGCCGCAACCCTTCCATGCCTCTCCAGTCGTTCGGCCAGGCCATCAATGTCGCCATCGTCGGTGCGAGCGGCGGTATCGGCAGCGCCTTCCTCAGGCAACTCGCTGACGACCCGTCCGTCAACTCTATTCTTGCCCTGTCGCGGTCGCAGCCGGACGTCGCGCTGCCGGGCGTTGACACCGCCAGCATCGATCTCGCCGATCCGGAGTCCATCGCTGCCGCGGTCGAATACGCGAGCTCAAAGGCGCCATTCGATCTGCTCATCATCGCCTCCGGTGTCCTGCACACCGAGTCGGTCCAGCCGGAGAAAGCGGCCAACCAGCTGCAGTACGCGGCCATGTCGAGCGTGTTCGCGGCCAACACGATCGGTCCGGCAATGCTGATGGCGGGCTTCCTGCCGCTGATGCGCCGTGACCGCAAATCGGTCATCGCGGCGATCTCCGCCCGCGTCGGCAGCATCGCCGACAACCGGCTGGGCGGCTGGGTGTCGTATCGCGCCTCCAAGGCGGCGCTCAACATGGTCATCAAGACGTTCTCGATCGAGCAGGCGCGGAAGAATCGACACTGCGCCCTCGTTGCATTGCAGCCGGGGACCGTAGACACGGCCCTGTCGGCGCCATTCAATGCCCGGGTCGCGGCTGACAAGCTGTTCTCTCCCGACGCGGCGGCGGAGCACCTCCTCGCGGTGATCGACGACCTCGAGCCGGCAGATACCGGCGGTTTCTTCGCCTGGGACGGGTCCCCGGTGCCGTACTAGGTCGAACCCGGCGGCTTGCGTCGCGCGCGCATAAATGCAAAGTTCAGGTCGAACTGCATTGCCAATCAAGGGAGACGCCCGTGGCCCGCCGCTCGATAACAACAATTCTTCTGGCCAGCCTGTTCACTTGCAGCCTCGCATTCGGCCAGGACCCTTACCTGCGACCGTCGCTCGACAGCCGGGAGGCCATGGCAGGCAGCGACGGCGCTCTACCCCAGGTCAACATCGCGATGACGAATGCCAACGTCGTCGACGTGCGCACAGGCGAGATCCTGACCGGCGTGACCGTCGTGGTCCGCGACGGGATGATCGTTTCCGTGGGTACGGAGCGGCCGCCCCGCGGCGTCGAGACCGTCGACCTGTTCGGGCGGTACATCACGCCCGGCCTGTTCGAGGGTCATTTCCACGGCGGCAGCGTCGGCGCCGCCCAGCGGGCGCTCGTTTCCGGCGTCACGACGGCGAAAGGCGCGAGCGTCGGCGGCTACATGGACGTGGCGCTGAAGCAGATGGTCGCGGCAGGCCTGCTCCCCGGTCCGGACATCCTGGCCGCAGGCGTGTACGTCACGCCCGAGCTCGGCAATACCAATGCCATCCTCGCCGATCCACGCCTCTACAAGTACGCGAACAAGGAGGTGCATGGCGAGGAAGCCTTGCGCGACGTCGTCAGCATCAACGCGGATCGGGGTGCCGACTGGATCAAGACCCGCTCGAGTGGCCTGTCGTCGCGCACCGGTGGTCCGGATGCCCTCGCACAGGTTTACAGCGACGCCGAACTCGCCGCGATCGTCGACGAGGCGGCGAAGCACGATATCCCCGTGTCCTGCCATGCGCACGGCATCGAAGTGGTCATCGCCGCGATCGAGGCCGGCTGCACGAGTCTCGAGCATGCCTCTTACGTCGACGAAGAGGGCCTGCGCTTGATGAAAGAGCGCGGCACGCTGTGGATCCCGACCTATATCTCGGTAACGGGCTTCGAGCTGCCGCACGACGACTACAACTCGACAATCGCCCGGCAACGGCATCCGCATCTCGTCGAGAACCTGGCGCGGATGATCCGCAAGGGGCACGAGATGGGCATAACGATCCTGACCGCCGTCGATTCCGGTTACGGCCCCGAAAGCGTCTACCGGGTGTCCGGCGAGATCAATGCCTTCATCGATTTCGGCATGACGCCGCTGGAAGCGCTGCAGTCAGCTACCATTAGGTCGGCGGAGGCCTACGGGCTTGCCGACAGGACAGGCGCTGTCGAAGCGGGTCTCGAGGCCGACCTGGTGGTTTTCGATCGCAATCCGCTCGAGCAGCCATCGGTATTGCACAATCCGCTGATGGTCATGAGCAACGGCCGGGTCGGGCTCAATCGCCACGCAGGCGATGCCAAAGTTCTGCCGAACCACTGACGAGAGGGTGGATAATGAAGCTTCACACGAACCTGTTCCTGCTGCTGACGATGGGATTGTCCATGCATGCCGCACAGGCCCACCATTCATTCCCTTCCGAGTTCGACGGTGACGTGCAGGGCGAGATCAGCGGCACGATTACCCAGGTCTGGTTTCGCAACCCGCATGTCCGCTACCGACTGGCCGTGACCGCGGAGGACGGCAGCGTCGAGGAGTGGGACGTGCAGACGACGAGCGTCACCAGCATACGCAGGGCAGGGTGGACGCCCGAGACGCTGATGGTCGGCGAAACGGTCCGGATCTGGGGCGACATGGGGCGCAACCAGACGAAGAAAATCTTCATGCGCGGCGTCGAGAAGGAAGACGGCACGGAGCTACTGCCTTCAGGGCCTACCCGGGATCGTGGCGATCGCGATCGCGTGACGGCTGACGCCAGCAAGCGTTACGGCTATGCGCAGGTCAACGACGATCATCCCTATGACATCAGCGGTCGTTGGCGCAACAACTACAAGTTCCAGCTGACTGTCGACGACCTCGAACCCAAGCCGACGCCGTTTTCCGATGCAGGGCGGCGGAAATTCGCGGCGACCGAGCCCTGGCACGACACCGTGTTGCGCTGCCTGCCGCTCGGTTTGCCACGTGTTTTTGGCTCGCCCTACAACATGGAGATTGTCGATGCGGGGACCCACTACATGCTGATCTACCAGCAGAACAACACGCCCCGGCGGATCTGGATGGACGGCAGGCAGGCAGCAGCGGACCTGCCGCTGACGTCGATGGGTTTTTCGGTCGGCCGCTGGGAGGATGACGTGCTCGTCATCGAGACCACCCGCTTGTCCGAGGGCACGCTCGATGGTTCATTGCTGCCGATGGACGGCGAGGGCACGCGCATCGTCGAGCGCTGGGAGGTGACGGATGGTGGGCTCGCGATGGACCGCATCATGACGATCCACGACCCGAACTACAGCGAGCCGCTGGTCAGGCGCCGCGGCTCCGCGCGGGCAGAGTCGGTCGAGATCGTCGAGCAGGCGCCCTGCGACCCGGACGGCTATTACCGTGATCTGCTGGAGACCGGCAAGCTTCGCGAGCACCTGGGGATGTAGCTAAAGCACGATCGGACCGCATTTCCTGACAAGTGCAGTTCGACCCCGACTCTGCGTTTTACCTGGACAATACGAGCGATCGCTTCGGATCGTTAGCGGTCACTTGTCAGCTTAGCAGTCGAGCGGCTGGTTTCGGCCAGAAGCGGACGTTCCTCATTCTTCAGTCAGCATTTTTTGAAGGTCGTCTCTGCCAAGGAAGGTCGAAGGCCTGACGTACGTTTCTACGAACTCCTTCCTGCCGGGAATGGTTCTGAATTCCTTGACCTTTTGGTCCACGTAACCGAAGTGGAGATCGGAGAGCCCCTCGTCTTCCAGGCTCAGGATATATTCTATAAGGTGAACTTCGGAAAAAAAGAAATCTGCCAGCCTGCCCTGTTCTACCGGATCAAGGTCATTAAAGGATTTCTCGCCGCGATAGTGGAGATCGGCGAACTCCTCATCAAGATAGACTGCTTGATTTAACGTCTCCACGGCCTGATATATCGATTGCGCGCCTTGGGTACGCATTTGAGCTGTGTTTTGGCTAATTTCCAGCGTGAGAAAGATGATGCCGATAACCACCCCGACATTTGCGAGGATCGCGATAGTTTGGGCGAGATCAATTTTCCTCATTCCTACCGCCAAGTCGATTTACCCTCCGCATTCCGTCGCGAATTTAGATTTCCGCTTTGGGTCAATAGCGGCCCCTCATCAGTTTAGCAGTTGACTGTCCGCTTTCGGCCAAAAGCGGACGCTCGCAACAATCGAGCTCGAATCGCCAGGAAAGAGCGCTTTCACTTTTTTGTTGCATGGGTTTCCCAAGTCATCTATCAGATCGGACAAATCAACCAAACGACAAGAACACTGTTATTCAATCGCATGTAAAGTCGTCGTCGCCAACGGCGCGACACATCGGCGGAAAACCTCGCGAGCGCCATATCGCAGTCATTCCCCGATCACGAGCAATCTGCTTGAACTGCGGCGTGCTGCGAAACTCCCTCGCGTCAGGATGCCAAAGCATGCGCCGTTGCATTTCTCCAATCTCCAGCATTTCGTCGTGGGCGTTGAAGGAAAACAGCATCTGAGGCGGCAGCTCGATTCCTCCGCCGACCTGTTCGCTCCAATTCAGAAGTCTATTCAGTCCGACGCTGAGATCAGCTTCCGGGTCTTCGATGGCGTGGATCCATTCGATGACCGGTGCCCCCATCCGGTGCATTTTCCTGTCAGCTATCTCAAGCGCGATTTCGCGTTGCCCTCTCCGGACAAGGAGGGAGACAAATGATGGGCTTGCTGCACCATACTTGTGTTCGCCGGATTCTTCGTGCAGTTGAAGCGCCTTCTCGGACATTCCTTTAAATAGATAAGTCTCCGCCATGAATGACTGACAGTTAAAATACGCCGGGTCGATGAGCAAACACTGCTCAAAATCCGCGATAGCTTCGTCCAGGTAGCCGTTGTATTTAAATAGCAAACCCCGCCATAGCCAGGCGGTGGAGTTCTTCGAATTTTTCCTTAGGGAGTCGTCAAAGTATTGCAGCGCTAAGACCGGGTCACGGTCATAACGCAAGGCCAATGACCCAAGAACGGCTAGTGGCATCGACAAGTCGGGATTTAACTCGATCGCTCTGTTGGCGGCCTCCTTCGCCAGAGCTGGATGATCTACGCCGACCGTCCAGATACCGTAGGCTGGATCTTCAGCGATGGCCTCCAGCGCGGCTATAAGCTCCCATCCCTCTGCGAAGGATGGGTCCAAGCCAACGGCGGACCGCACGAGCCGCAAACTCTCCGCCAGGTTCTCGCGTCTTATATACAGTTCCCTGGCGACGATATACATCTCGTAGGCGTCAAGATTGTCGGTGGTTGCCTCGACCGTGACCGCCGGCAGACTTTCAGCGCCCAGTTGATTGGAAAGTGCTTGAACAATTGAATTGGCGATCTCATCCTGGATCGCGAAAATGTCAACAAACTCACGCTCGTAATTCTCTGACCACAGGCGTCGATCTGTTGCGGCGTCGATGAGCTGTGCGGTTATACGAATGCGATTACCGTCTTTACGAACACTACCTTCAACAATGTGCGCGACGCCGAGTTCACCGGCAATCTGCGGTATGCCGAGCGACGAGTCCCGAAAAGCGAAGGAAGACGTGCGGGAAGAAACTCGCAGACCCTCTATTCCGACCAATACGTTCTGCAATTCATCCGACAGTCCGTCCGTGAAATACTCCTGATCCCCTTGTGGACTGAGGTCGGCAAACGGCAAAACAGCGATTGACATGTCTCGTGCAGACGTGTCCGCAGCAATGGAATCTTCGTTGACCTGGTCGGACTCTCTTTCGGCGACCTGCGATTCCGGGATCATGCGATCTACAACGGTGACGCCAATTGCCAGTATCAAGAGCACAATGACGACCGAGTCGAGTCTTTTAGCAGTTGCGTGGGTCGACGATTGCGATCGATCGACGCCGGAGTCTCGGACGACGCCTTCGGGAGTGATGTCAAAGACCCAGGAGAAGATCAGGACAAGAGGAAAGACGATTGCGAGAAATAGAAAGATGAACCTGCCGGCCACTGCGGGCAGACCAAGCAGCGAGACGCCGACATCGGCAACTTGCAGAATCAGCCAACCGGCAACCAGGTACACGATTGCCACCCGGAAGACATTGCGGCGCTTGAGCTCGGCGATAAATGACATCGTTTCCGGTATGCCTCCAGTGACGCAAGCTGCTATTTAGTTGGGTACAAAAATCAACGCTTTCTAGCTAAAAATGAGTGGCCGCTTTGGGTCAATACCGGACAGTCTAGCTCAAATCAGGCGAGTGGCTGCTTTCGGCCAAAAGCAGCCGGTCAGCTTTGTCTATTAACCACGGCTGCACCTACCGACAGCCCTTAGGGTCATTCTCTGCTTCGGCCATCGCTTCTTCGACGATCTCTGAGAATGATGTGCGATATGACCAGCCAGTCGATCTGTACATCTCCCTGTACATAGGTATCGCTAAGTCGCAGAGCATATTCCCATATGACTTCGCCCAATGGTCCGCAGGAAGAAAGCCACTTTCATGCTGGTAGAAGTCGTTTTCCCAAATTCCCAGCATCGCGGCCAGATAGTGTTGATGAGCTATATACTCTGCGGATGTCAGATCTGCAGTAGAACCGCCATCAACTATTTTTGCCAGCCCACTTAAATACTCAGGAATCGATGCCATTGCACTCGCATTTGCGACTTCAATGGAAGCACGTGCCTGATACGCTTCAGATAGCGCAATTTCCTGCGACTGTCTCAATTCCAAGCCGACGAAGATTAATGACGCGACGATTGCGGCGATGCCAATTAGCTCAGCAGTGTCTTTCCAGTCTTTCTTTTTCATTGTTCTGCGACCGACCGCTTTGGGTCAATACCGGACAGTCTAGCTCAAATCAGGCCAGGGGCCGCTTTCGGCCATTAGCGGACACGCAGTTCTTGCGGAATCCGGGCAACTGATCGTGAAATTCCAGGGCTAATAGCTTTCTCGCCTACTCAGACTCAGATTTCAATTCCTGATACCGGACCAACTCGATCGCGCCATGATCTTCAAGCCGTGCAATCATCGCCTGAAACTGTGGTGTGTCGCGAAGCACAGCATAGGGATGCGTTACGACACTGGCTTGCCATCGGCCGGGCCAGCCAGCTTCCGGAATGGAGTCGAGGATTTCGTAAGCCTCGTCAGTTCTTTGCAATAACGCCAGGATCAGCGCTCTCTGCAAAAGCCGCGATCCGGAGGCGGGCAATCGCTGATCCACTATCGACTCTAGGTGTAACGCGTCTTCCAACAGGCGCGTCGCGCCATCGGTCTGTCCAACCAGTAGCAAGAGATGGGCAAGGTGGACAGGGCGGAAGTCTATAGATGTTCGGTTGTTTTTAAGTTGCGAGAATTCATTGTCAAAATATTGAGGGCAGCACTCGCGATAGCGGGCCACAGCCGATTCAGGAGTGCCGTTACGGATGTCCGCCTCATTAAGAACGTCAAGAAAAACTATATGCGTAGCGCCGGCATTATATTGTTTTTCTGCAATCATTCTTGCTGCATTTAGATCTCCATCCTGAAGCAAAAATCTTGTTTCCCAAACCGCAATTCTGGAATTGTTCACGCCCAGACTGTGCTGATCCCGCCGCCAAGAGTCCCTCAAATTGAAGTCTCCCATTTCCGATGCAATCACGGCGAGACTTGACCGTACGAAACGTTCTTGCGGATCAAGTAGCAACTGCTCTTCGGACCAGGTCATTGCGTCAGCCAGGTCACCTTGCTCGAAATGTATTCCAGACATTACGCGACGCGCATCGGAATAATCCGGTTGCAACTCAATGGATCGATGAATATAGCCTTTGGCTTCCCGAAATTTCTTCAGCAGTCTCGCAGAGTAACCCATATCAAGGTAAGTGATGGCATTCAGAGGGTCGAGCTCAACCGCTTTCTTATACAATTCGAAAGCGGCATCCGGGTTATCGTCAAAAATCATTCCTGCATATGATCGGTATCCAATCGCAAGATTCGGCGACAGCCTGATCGCCGTTTCGTAAGCATCTTTGGCAGCCTCCCGGTCATCCAACGCGCTTTCTAGTACTCCCAAACGCGCCCAAATCTCTCCATCGTTCTGATCAATCTGCAAAGCCCGGTCGAATGCAGTTCGAGCATCGGTAAGCAGATTTTGGCGTTCGGAGCCGAAATTCCGCATCAATGTCAGTGAATAGCCGAGGCCCGCCCATGCCTTGGCATAGTTCGCGTCGAGTTCTATTGCTCTCAGGAAATAGGATTCGGCCTGATCAAATGCTGGCAATGTTCGTTGCCGCTGCCGCTGGTTGCCGAGCGAATACGCGTTGAAGGCTTCGAGATTATCGGTTTGCCGTAGCTGGATCTGGCGTTGCTCGCCTTCTGTCAGCGTTGCTTGAAGGGCAGTCACAATCGATTCGGTGATCTCAGTCTGAATACTAAATACATTATTCGCCGACAATGCCCTGTCGTAGGTGTTTGCCCACAGGTGTTCGTCGGTGACTGCGTCAATTAGCTGCATGTTGATGCGAATTTGCTCGCCAGCACGCTGAACTCCACCTTCCAGTATGACGCCAACTCCGAGCTCTTCTGCGATGACGGGCAGTGACTTGTTCGTATCGCGGTACTGCATCACGGAGGTTCGGGAAATGACCTTGAGGTCACCAATTCTGGTCAGTTGAGAAAGCAGATCATCATGAATGCCATCGACAAAATATTCGTCATCGGTATTGGCGCTGCGGTTCGCAAAAGGCAAAACGGCAATTGACTTGATATCTGTGGCGGGCATCAGATCGATACTGCGCCACACAAATCGGTCCAAAGCGAACAACGCAACCGCAACCAACAAAACGCCAATAATTACGAAGTCAAACTGTCGACCGTTGATGCCGGACGGATCTACCTCTGCGGGCAGTTCATCAGTACGTTCGATGCCCTTTGATGTGAGCTCATAAACCCATGACAAGACCAGCGCGATCGGAAAGCCGATCGCCATAGCAATGACTACAAGTTGCATTACGAATGGGGGCGCTGCAAACGTGTCAGAGAGGAGCTGCGCAACTTGCGCCAGCAGCCAGGTAATGACCAGGTAAGCTGCCCCGGCGCGAAATACGTTCCGCCGTTTCAGCTCCTCGAAAAACGACATACCTACTCCAGTTTCAGTTGCAA
>JABAOE010002874.1_pt2 | contig 19822 bp, 22 predicted proteins | sample 7062141 | NCBI WGS metagenome assembly JABAOE01 (sample SAMN14538627, study PRJNA623070) | marine sediment metagenome | biome: marine biome [ENVO:00000428]; feature: marine pelagic biome [ENVO:01000023]; material: deep marine sediment [ENVO:00002113] | place: India: Gulf of Khambhat ... | reverse complement strand
GAGCGGCGGCCCGGAGCGCGGTTCGGGAGCCCCTGGCGTTCTACAAGTCGAACGGACCCAACGCCCTCACCGACGTGCACGGGATCTCCGACGAGCTGGCGGCCATCCTCAGCCGGGGCGGCTACGAGGCCCTGGTGCGCGAGATGCCCGACGAGTGGATCGAGGATCTGACGATCGCCGGCACCCCGGCCGAGTGCGCGGCCAAGATCCGGGCGGCATACGAGGCCGGTGCCGACACGGTTGCTTTGTTCCCCATGCCGACGGACCGGGTCGACGACCTGGTGCGGCTCACCGCCGACGAGGTGCTGCCTCAGCTCTAGGTGTCAGATGATGGGCCGCCCGAAGGCGGCGCGGTGGATCATCACGTCGTTGTTCTCGTGCAGCACGGTGATCTTCCCGTTCTGCACGCAGAAGACGTCGACGCCGTGGTTCTCGTAGGGGTCACCGTGGATCGTGAGTGCGGTCTCGTCCCAGACCGCAGCCGCCCATTCGCCGTCGACGACCTTGGTCCTGATCCGGAAGTCGAGCTCGCGAAGCATCCCGGTGTTCACGCTGAAGAAGCGCCGGGCCTCGTCGATGCCCAGGTAGGTGCCGCGACCCAGGAACCGGACCTCGACGTCGTCACTCATCGTCGCCAGCATCCCTTCGGGGTCGCCGGCGAAGTAGGCGTCGTAGAGATCGTCGACGACCCGTTTCGTCTCGACTTCCTGAGGTGTCACGGATCCTCCCGTTCCGCCTGATTATGCTCGCGGCGCCCCAGGGAGGAGCAAGTTGTCCGGCGGCGGGCGGACCCCACGTTTCGGCCTCGGCGTGCCGACGGCCACCGAGGGCATGATGTACCCGGTGCCGTACGCGGACGCTGAGGCTGCGGTCGGGCTCGCCGTCGAAGCCGAGCGCCTCGGATTCGATTCGGTGTGGGGCAACGACCACGTCACCACCCAGCGGTACGTGCGGGACGAATTCGCCGACCCACCGAACTTCTTCGACCCTCTCGCCTACCTGTCGTACGTGGCGGGGATCACCGAGCGAATCCGGCTGGCGACCTGTGTGCTGGTGATGGGGTTCCGGCATCCGGTGATGGTCGCCAAGCAGGCCGCCACTTTGGACCGGCTCTCCGGCGGAAGGCTGGTGCTCGGGGTCGGCATCGGCGCCTACCGCGAGGAGTACGANNGGCATCGGAGCGTACCGCGAGGAGTACGAGGCCATGTGGCCCGGGCGGAAGATCCATCGCGGGCAGCACGCCGCCGAGTTCCTGGAGTCGCTCGGTTTGCTCTTCGGTGAGCGGCGAGCGTCCTTCAAGGGCCGCTACATATCGTTCGAGGACGTCGAGAGCCACCCGAAGCCCCTTCAGCATCCGCTGCCGGTCCTGTCGGGGGGCAACTCGGCGGGCGCCCGGTCGCGGGCCGCCCGGTATGGGTCCGGCTGGCTCCCGGCCTGTCTCACCCCGGCCGAGTACCGGGCCGGGCTCGAGGAGATCACGGTCGCGGCCGGAGATGCCGGCCGGGATCTTCCCGAAGACTTCGAGGCGGCGCTCCAGTTGGTGGTCGCGATGGCTTCGACCCGCGAGGAGGCGGTGGATCGATTCCGTTCCTCCCAGGTGTACGCCCACCTGCGCTCGCTCTCCGGTTCGACCATGCGGGGCAAGCTCGACGACGACCCGGCGGAGAGGAATCTGGTGGGCACCCCGGATGAGATCGGNNTCGCCGCCGACACGGTCGCCGAGACCCGGGAGGCCATGGCACGCTTCTCGGAGGACGTGATGGAGCCTTTCGGTCATGGATGAACTGGTCGCCGCAACGTCGACGCGGCTGCGCCGTGCCCTGGAGGCGTCGCCCTACGACTGGGTGGTGCTGACCCGTCCGGCGAACGTGACGTATGCCACCGGGTATCGCAGCGTGGCGGGCGACATCTTCGCGAGCCATCGGATGGCGGTGGTGATGAGCCCCGAGGAGGTCGTCCTGGTGGCTCCGGCCGCCGACGGCGCGGCGGCGACCGAGACGGCGGTCGACCCGGAGCGGCTGGTGCCCTACGGGCGGTTCTTCTTCGAGAGCCGCGACGGCACTCACCCGGAGATGGCAGACGTTCACCCGACGTTCGAGGCGGCGCTGGATGCCGCCATGGAGAGGACCGGTGGCAGGGTCGGGAGCGACGCAGGGTCCGGTCCGGGGGAGCCGGCGGCCGAGTGGATGGCGGCCCTGCGCGCCACCAAGACCCCGGAGGAGATCGACTGTCTGGAGGCGGCGGCCGAGCTCGCCGAGAAGGGCATCGATGCCGCCCTCACCGCGGCTGCTCCGGGCGTGACGGAGCGCCAGTTGAAGCGGATCGTGGCGGGGGTGATGGCGGAAGGAGGCGGGTATCCCCGTTTTGTGGTGGTCACCGCCGGCGAACGGAGCGCCCTCAGCGATGCCCGGGCCACTACCCGGCCCCTGATGGAAGGCGACCTGGTTCGCTTCGACGTGGGCTGCACCTACCAGGGCTACTGGTCCGACGTGGGCCGGACGGCGGTGGTGGGGTCGCCCGATCGCGAGCAGGAGGCTCGCTATGCGGCGATCCTGGCGGGGGAGGAGGCGCAGCTCTCCGCCGCCCGGCCGGGTATCACCGCAGCCGAGCTCTTCGAGGTCGCCGTCGCCGCGGTTGAGGACCACGGCCTGCGCCCGTACCGGCGCCATCACTGCGGCCACGGGATCGGCACCGAGGTCTACGAGGCTCCCGTGGTGGCTCCCGGGGTGGATGTGCCCCTCGAGGAGGGCATGGTGCTGTGCGTGGAGACGCCGTTCTACGAGCTCGGGTGGGGAGGGATGATGGTGGAGGACGCCATCGCGATCACGGCCGCCGGAGCCCGCCGGCTCACCCGGTCCGATCGGTCGCTGCGGGTCATCCAACCGTGACCGCGTTCACGGGGGAGCTGGCTTGCGCTCGGTGTGGCGCCGTCGCCGAGGAGGCCTTCGCGGGTTGTCCGGCGTGCCGGTCGGAGGGGGTGCCGGCCAACGTCCACCCGATCTACGACCCGAGCCGGGGAACCGAACTCGATCCCGCGGCGCCGGGCCTCTTTCGGCACCGACGGATGCTCCCGATCCCGGACGGGGCCGTTCCGGTGTCGCTCGGCGAGGGGAACACCCCGCTGGTGGCCATGGGGCGCCTCGGGGAGGAGCTCGGCCTCGATCGGCTGTTCCTCAAGGACGAGACCCGCAACCCCACCTGGTCGTACAAGGATCGGCTGGCGGCGGTGGCAGTCACCGCCGCGGCCGCCGCCGGGGCCGACACGATCGTGGTGGGGACCACCGGCAACCACGGTGCCGCGGCCGCTGCCTATGCGGCGGCGGCCGGGCTTCGTTGCGTGGCAGTCACGCTGGCTTCGGTGCCGGAGACGATGAAGGTGCTCATGCAGGTCTTCGGGGCGGATGTGGTGGCGGTTCCCGAGCCGGCGGATCGATGGACGCTGATGAGGCGGGTCGTGGCCGAGCGAGGCTGGGTTCCGCTCTCCGGCCTGACCGACCCGCCGGTGGGGTCGAACCCGTACGGGATCGACGGGTACAAGACGATCGCCTACGAGTTGGTGGAGGACCTGGGCCGGGCCCCCGACGTCGTCATGGTGCCGGTCGCCTACGGCGACGGCCTGATCGGCATCCATCGCGGTTTCGTCGACCTGCTCGGAGGCGGGTCGATCGACGGGCTGCCCCGCATGGTGGCGGTGGAGCCCTTCGGGCCCTATGCGGCGAGTCTCGCCGCCGGCGGGGACATTCCGGTCGGGGTGGAAGGCGGGGCGAGCGTGGCGTTCTCGATCGCCAGCCCGCTGGCCACCTATCAGGGGGTGCGGGCCCTGCGGGAGAGCGGCGGCACGGCCGTCGTGGTGAGCGATGATGCCGAGATCCTCAGCGCCCAGCGTCGCCTGGCCGGTTCGGAGGGCCTCTACCTCGAGGCCTCGGCCGCCATCGCCCTTCCGGGCCTGCAGCGGATGTGCGCCGCCGGGATTGTCAGCCGGGATGAGACGGTCGTCGTGGTGGGAACGTCGTCGGGCCTCAAGGACGTGGGGACCACCGCCGCCTCGCTCCCCGCGGTGCCGGTGATCCCACCGACCCTCGATGCTCTGGACTCGGCTATTCGATGAGGGTGCCGTGCACCGCGTCGGCCGGCCCCACGAACGACCGGAGCTCGGTGATGAACCGGTCCCGGCCGAGCAGGCCCTCGAGGTCGCGGCGATAGTCCTCGAGGCCGGTGACCTCGACCACCTCCACGTAGTCGTAGGGGACCCCGGAGTCCCGAAACGGACCGTCGACCCGCACGACCTCATACGAGACGATCGAGGGGATCGACCGGGCGGTCGGGTAGTCGACCTCGCGGACCCATCGCTCGTAGTCGGCTCCTTCGACGNNCGTTCAGCCGGTTGAAGAAGAACACTCTGGTCATGATCCGTCTCCCTGGAGGTGGGTCATCGGTCCGTAGAGATCCTTGGCTCGGACGAGTTCCTCCGGGTCGTAGAGGGCCACGGCGCCCGAGCCGATCCCTTTGGCGGCTTCGATCATGAACCGGACCGCCTCGGCGAGATCGGCGGGGTGATTGGCGCCGGTGGCGCTTCCCGGCACCGCCGTCTCCGCAATGAGGGCCACTCCGACGACCGGGGCCGCCGTGGCCACGGAGGGCTGCACGATGCTGTTGACGTGGTAGAGCCCGTTGCCGTACGGCGTGATGTCGAAGGTGGAGAGGGGAAGGACGGCGGGGGAGCGACCCGACACCCACTCACACAGGTCGAGGAGATCGGGGGCCCCAGGGCGGATGTAGCCCTCTTTGACCGTGGGGGTGATCGCAAAGCCGCGGCGGTTGAGGATCCGGTTCCCTTTGGTGGCGTCCACGGCGAGGACGGCCTCCATGGCCGGGTCGACCTCGTGCTCGTTCATCGTTTCCATGGGAACCGGGGTGCCCATGAAGGGGACGGGATCGTGTGGCTGGGTGGGGGCGTCGGGGCATACGTGGGTGGTGATGATCACGTCCCCGGGGAGCCGGTCGCCCCGCTCCGCCATCACCGCGAGCTTCATGGCGGCGGCCACGGCCGCCACCGCGCCGTCGGCGTCGGACACCATGCCGACCTTGGCCGGCCGGGCCCCGACCCCACCCAGACGACCGACTATGCCGGTCGTGGGAGCCGGACCCTCCGAGGTTCGCCCCTCTGCTCCGGGGATGACCATCTTGAGGAATGTGGTCGACCGGTCTCCCTCGCCGATCGTGGTGGGGACCACATTGAGGCCCATGCGTTGCAGGGCCTCGGCCACCTCTTGCCCGGTGACCCATCCATCGAGCAGGTCGAGCGCCTCGAGGACTCGTTGCAGCGCCACGTCTCTCCCTCTGCCGGGGGTCGTAGTGTATGGGGCCATGAGCCGGGCTCGCGATGCCGTGGTCTTGCATCCGTTGCACTCCCCGGGGTTCCCCGAGCTGTTGGGCGAGCTCCCGGATCTCGATCTAGCGGTTCCGATGGACGGCGACGGTGTCGTCGCCGAACTGGAACAGGGGCGTCCGATCCTGGTCACCTTCCTGTGGGACGACCGGTTCCTCACCGAGGGTTTGCGCTGGATCCAGGCGATTTCGGCGGGCATGGATCAGTTCCCCTTCGACGAGATCCGGCGGCGGGGGATCACGCTGACCTCGGCCCGGGGGGCGCATTCCCCGGCGGTGGCCGAGCATGCGATGGCTTTGCTCATGGCCGTCCTGCGGGGCATCGGGGTGTCGATGAGGGGCGCCGCCGACCGGGTGTGGGCTCCCCAGCCCGCCTTTGAGGTCTCGGGGCGGACGCTCGGCGTGCTCGGTCTCGGTTCGATCGGTGAGGAGATCGCCCGCCGCGCCGTGGGGCTCGGGATGCGGGTCGTCGGGACCAAGCAACATCCCGACGACTACCGGGGGTTCGCCGAGAGGGTGGTGGGGCCGGCGGAGACCCTGGAGGTGTTCCGCGAGGCCGATGCCGTGGTGATCGCGTTGCCCGCCTCTTCGGAGACCGAGAAGGCGGTGGGATCTGCGGAGCTGGCGGCGCTGAAAGGCGGGTGGCTGGTCAACATCGGCCGGGGGTCGGTCCTCGACGAGGAGGCCCTCGTCGAGGCGCTCCGATCCGGGGAACTGCGGGGAGCGGGTCTCGACGTGTTCGCCACCGAGCCACTGCCGGGGGACTCCCCGCTGTGGGACCTTCCCAACGTGGTGATCACCCCCCACTCCGCATGGTCGACCGATCGTCTCCCCGGGCGGCTGGTGGAGGTTTTCGCGGCCAACCGGCGGGCCTATCACGGGGAGGCCGAGTGGCTGACCAAAGTCGTCTGAGGAGGATCCCATGAGCCTCGAAGGGAAACGGGCCCTGATCACGGCGGGATCCCGCAACCTCGGCGTGGCCGTGGCGACGCGTCTGGCGCGCGCCGGGATGTCGGTGGGCATCAACTACCACACCTCGCGCGAAGCCGCCGAGGAGCTGGTGGCGCGCCTCGACAAGGAAACCGGGGCGACCCACGTTGCCCTTCCCGCCGACGTCACCAAGCCCGAGGAGATCCGGGGGATGGTCGCCGACGCCGCCGGCCGGCTCGGAGGTCCGATCGACGTGCTGGTCAACAATGCCGGCCCCTTCGGCGTCACACCGTTTGCCGAGCTCGACGAGGAGGAATGGGACCGCGTCTGGAATGCCAACGTCAAGGCCACCTACGTTGCGGTCCAGGCCGTGGTGCCGGGGATGCGATCGGCCGGGTGGGGGCGCATCGTCAACCTCTCGGCGGTTTCGGCGTACGTCCGGAACCGGGCGATGTACACCCTCGCCAAGTCGGCCATCAACACGCTGACCGAGCAACTGGCGCTCGAATTGGCGCCGGAGATCACCGTGAACGCGGTGGCCCCCGGGCAGATCCAGGAGAGCTTGGACGACCTTCGCGAGTACGTCCCCGAGTGGGCGGAACGGGTGGTGCGGATGACTCCGGCCGGCCGGCTGGTGCGGCGCGAGGAACTGGCGGAGGTCGTCTATCTGCTGTGCACACCCGCCTTCGACATGGTGACCGGGCTGACGATCCCCGTCGACGGCGGTTTGCGGTTGCCGCGCTTCTAGGCCGAGCGGCCCTGTCTGGCCGGACCGGCACAGCCGTATGATCGCGACACCACGAGGAAGGTCGAGACATGTTGTGTGTGATCACCGACTACATGGGCGACGACACCACTCTCGAGGAGAGCCTGCTGAATGAGGCCGGCTTCGAGGCCTTCGTCGCCTCCTCCCATGAACCGTCGAACTGGGCGGAACAGGCCCTCGGGGCGGACGCCATCCTCACCAGGCACGCCCCGGTTCGTGAGGACCTGATACGAAGGCTCGAGAAGTGCAAGGTCATCTCCCGCTACGGCACCGGGCACGACAACATCGACGTCCCCGCCGCCCACGAGCGGGGGATCGTGGTCACCAACGTGCCCGACTACTGCACCCCGGAGGCCGCCGATCACACCATGGCTCTCCTGCTGGCCTCGGCGCGGCATCTCGAGGTGCTCTCCGACTCGGTGCGGCAGGGTGACTGGACACCCGATCCCCTGCCCCCCATCGTGCGCATCGGGGGACGCACGCTCGGCATGGTCGGTTACGGGAGGATCGGTGCGGCCGTGGCGAAACGCGCCATGGCGTTCGGTCTGCGGGTCTGCGTCTACGACCCGTACCTGAAGGCGGATCCGGACGGTGTCCGGCGGTTCGACGACCTCGATGAGATGCTGGGGCAGTCCGACTTCCTGACGTTCCACACCCCGCTGACCGATGAGACGCGGGGCTTGCTCGACGAGCGGCGGATAGGGCTCCTTCCCGAGGGCGCCATCGTGATCAACTGCGCTCGCGGTCCGATGGTCGACGTTCCGGCCCTGATCGCCGCGCTCGAGTCGNNGGCGGCGCTCGATGTGACTCCCGAGGAGCCTCCGGCGGTCGACGATCCGCTCCGCAGCGTTCCCGGGCTCCTGGTGACGCCGCACACGGCCTACTACTCGCAGACCAGCGTCGAGGAGGCCAAGCGCAACAGCGTCGGCGAGATCATTCGGGTGATCCGGGGCGAGGAACCTCTCAACCCGGTGGTCCTCTAGAGGCGATTGCCTCGCCCGGTGGGCCGGTTCTCATCGCCGCAGATAGCGGCTGCGAAGCGTCTCGAGGTCGCGGGCCGTCATGCCCACGGGCCCGGTGAGGTAGCCGGCGACCGACCCGTGGTCCTTCCGGAGGGTGTTCCCGAGACCGGCGAGCCAATCGGCGTGCACCCCGGTGAGGGAAGCCAGCGCCGTGTCACTCAGAGGGTTCCCCGCCACGGTCCGGAAGCGTGCGGCGAGCTCGTCGGCGAGATGGGCCAGTGCCGCAGTGCTCGCCGTGAAATCGCCGGCGATGTCGCTCGCCGAGACGTCGAGCGCACCCAGGATGAGGGCGGCGACGAGGCCGGTCCGGTCCTTCCCGACGGTGCAGTGGAAGAGAACGCCGGCTTCGCCGTGGAGGAGAGTCTCGAAGATCGTCTTGATCGATCCCGTTCGGCTCTCGAGGGCATGGGGAACCCGGGTGAGCTCCCACCAGTCGGCGAGTTCGGTCTCGGTCAAGGTGCCGGCATCGAAGCGGGCATGAATCGAGGCCACCTGATCGTCGGAGACCAGCGGGGCGACCACGATCGGACCGCTCCACTGGTAGGGGTCGCGTCGCCGTTCCCAATTGGAGCGGAGATCGATGACGGTGCGGACACCGGCTTGCTCCAGGACGGTGCGGTCCGAGCCCCGCATCCGGTGGAGTGACCCGGACCTGAAGAGCATGCCGTCGGCGACCCGGCGGCCGTCGGGGGTGGAGAGGCCCCCCAGGTCCCGGGCGTTGAGGACGCCTTCGAGGTCGAGGATGCGGGGCATGGCCTTCTTGAGTCTGGCATGGGGGGGTTCGGGCCGTCCGGGGAGATCGGGTAGCGTCACGACCATGGGCGAGGCCGACACACGACGGGTGATCGAGGCTCTCTACGCCGCCTACACCTCCGGCGAGGGTGAGGCGATGTTGGGTCTCATGGCGGACGACATCGAGGTTCGCTTTCTCGGGCAGGTGCTGGTGCGCGGTATCGATGAGGCCCGGGCGTTCTTCGCCTTCTCCGGTTCGCAGCTCACCGACCTGGACTTTCGGGTTGAGCGGAAGATCTACGACGGGGAGTGGGCCGCGGTGATCTGGAGCGAGACGGCCAGGACCGCGGCCGGAGCACCGTGGGAGAACCACGGCGTCGACGTCTTCCGCGTCGAAGACGGCGAGATCACGATCCTGCACGAGAACAACGACTGTCGACTGGTGCACGAGCACTTCCCTCGCTACCGGGAGGTCTGAGCCGAGCCGGAGGGCGCCGNNGACCCGAACCGGAGGGCGCCGGCCGGAATCTATAGAATCTCGGCGACCGAAGGAGGGACCACGCAGATGGAGTTTCGCTCGGCCGAGACGGTTGCCGAGGCGGTGGAGACCCTCACCGATTTCGGTGCCGAAGCCCAGGTCCTCGCCGGCGGGACCGATGTGATGATCCAGCAGATGCGGCGGGAGATCACTCCCTCGCTGCTCCTCCACATCGGCCGGATTCCCGATCTCGACGAGGTCACGGTCAATGGGGCCACCCGCCTCGGCGCGTTGGTCACCCATCACCGCCTCGCCACCGACCCGCTGATCGGGGAGCGCTACCCGGCGCTGGCGGAAGCGGCGGGCACCGTCGGGGGATGGCAGACGCAGGAAGTCGGCACGATCGGCGGGAACGTGTGCAACGCCTCACCGGCCGCCGACACCGCCCCGCCCCTGCTGGTCGCCGGTGCCCTGTTTCATCTCGAGGGCCCCTCCGGTCACCGGGCGGTGAGCGGTGAGGAGTTCTTCATCGACCGGCGCGTCACGGCCCGCCGGCCCGAAGAGTTGCTGGTGGGGATCGAACTGCCCGACGTCCCCCCTCAGACCGGGGAGACCTACGTGAAGCTGGGACGACGCAGTGCGATGGAAGTCGCCATCGTCGGCTTGGCGGCCCGCCTCACGATCGACCCGGAGGGCACCGTCGAGCGGGCCAGGATCGCGGTCTGTTCGGTTGCTCCCCGACCGTTCCGCGCCACGGTTGCCGAGGAGATCCTGCAGGGCTCCCACCTCGAAGACGACGCGGTCGCCGAGGCCGGCGCCGCCCTTCTCGCCGCGTCGTCGCCCATCGACGATGCTCGAGCCACCGCCTCCTACCGGCGGCGAGTGCTGCCGGGGATCCTCGCGAGGGCCGTTGCCGCGTGCCGCCTGCGGGCCATGGGGCCGGGGGGTGCGTCGTGATGGACCTGACGCTCACCGTCAACGGGACCCGGCGAACGATTCCGATCGAACCCGACGAAACGCTGCTCCACGTGTTGCGGGAGCGCCTCAAGCTCACCGGAACCAAGGAGGGGTGCGCCGAGGGGGAGTGCGGCGCCTGCACCGTGCTGGTCGACGGCCGGCCCGTCGACTCCTGCATCATGCCTGCCCCGGTGGCGGGGGGCACCTCGGTCACCACGATCGAGGGCCTCGCCGGACCCGACGGTTCGCTGAGCCCGGTTCAGCAGGCATTCGTCGACAACTTCGCGGTCCAGTGCGGGTTCTGCACACCGGGTTTCGTGGTGACGCTCACCGCGCTGCTCGACGAGACGCCGCAGCCGACCGAGCGGGAGATCCGTTCGGCGCTGTCGGGGAACCTGTGCCGGTGCACCGGGTACGCAACCATCGTGGCGGCGGTGATGGCCGCCACCGGGAGGGGATCGACATGAGCGTGGTCGGTCGCAGCGTCCCCCGGGCCGACGCCGGCACCAAGGTGCGTGGTGAGGCCACTTATGGGGTCGATTTCGAAGTCGCCGGCACCCTCTATGGGGCCCTCACCCTCTCGGGGGTCCCCTCCGGCCGCATCCGCGCCGTCGACACCGGCCCCGCCGAAGCGATGCCCGGGGTGCGGGGCGTCTTCACCGCATCCGATGCCCCCGACATCTGCAGCGGGCTCGCCGTCAACGATCAACCGTTGTTCGCCTCCGACGTGGTGCGGTTCGAGGGAGAGGCGATCGTTGCGGTGGTGGCGGAGACCATGGCCCAGGCTCGGGCGGCGGCGGCCGCCGTCCGCGTCGAGATCGAAGAGACCGAGGCGATCGCCACGGTCGAGGAGGCGCTCGCCGAAGGCGCACCGCTGATCCACGAGGATTGGCACACCTACTCGGTCCGCGACGGGCTGCCCGATTTCCCCCGGGCGGGCAACGTGTGCGGGGAGATGACCGTCGACCAGCCCGGGGTCGATGAAGGCTTCGCAGCTGCCGACGTCGTGGTCGAGGACGTCTTTCACATCGATCGCCAATACCAGGCCTACCTGGAGCCGAAGAACGCCACCGGGGTCTTTGAGGACGGCCGCTACACGATCCACGTCGCCCACCAGCAGCCGTGGAACGTGCGGGACCGCAGCGCCGCCGCCCTGGGGGTCCGTCCCTCCGATGTGCGCATCGTGGGTCACCACATCGGCGGGGGGTTCGGGGCCAAGCTCGACACGGCACTGGAGCCCTATGCCGCCCTGCTCGCCCGGCTCGTCGGGGCTCCGGTGAAGATGGTGCACGATCGCACCGACGACATCCTCACCTGCGCTTCCCGGGAGGGGGCCGTCATCCGGATGCGGTCGGGGGTAACCAGCGACGGGCGAATCGTCGCTCGCGAGTTTCTCTGCGACATGGACGCCGGCGCCTACGCCGGGGACACCCCGTTCCTCACGAGCATTCCGATCTTCGTGGTGGGTTCGCTCTATCGGGTCGGGCCGACCCGGATCGTGTCCCGAGCGGTCTACACCAATACGGCCCCGACCGGGGCCTTCCGCGGGGTGAGCGGAACCTACCTGTACTTCGCGCTGGAGCGCCACACCGACAATCTGGCGAACGCCATCGGGATGGACCGCCGGGAGTTCCGGGTACGGAACCTGATGAGCGACGGCCATGTGATGCTCAACGGCCAGGCCCTCGACGATGCCGGGATCTTGACGACGGCGTTCGACAAGGCGGAGCAGCACGCCCCGTGGCGGGAGCTGGGGAAGGGCCCCAACCGCGGCGTGGGGATGGCTGCGGCGGTGTGGTTGACGAACCCGATGGCCGGAGAGGTGGCGCTGCAACTTCACACCGACGGCCGGCTGGGCGTGGTGACCGGCGCCACCGAGAACGGCTCCGGAGCCGTGGCGATGGGGGTTCGCCAGGTGGCCGCCGAGGAGCTCGGGATCACCGCCGACGAGGTGGTGTTGACGATGCCGGACACCGACATGCAGGGCTTCGACGCCGGATCCCAGGGAAGCCGCACCACTCATATCGTCGGCCGGGCAGTTCACAACGCCGCCGTCGGGATGCGGGAACGGATTCGCACGGTGGCGGGGCAGGTGCTCGGTCAGGACCCCGACGATCTGGAGGTCGCCGGAGGTGGTGTCCGGATCAAGGGTGAGGAGGATGTGCGGATGACCCTCTCCGAGGTGGCGAGGGCGGCTCTCGGTGCCGGAGGTCCGATCGCATCGACCGGCTCCTATGCGACCCCGGCCCCCAAGTTCGACCCGGAGGCGGCCGCCGGCCTGCTATTCCCGATCTGGCCCACCCCCACGTATCACGTGCACGTCGCCGAGGTCGAGGTCGATCCGGTGACCGGGGAGGTCACGGTGCTCCGCTACATCGTGGTGCAGGAGGTCGGGAAGGCGATCAACCCGGCCGGTGTGATCGGACAGGTCGTCGGGGGGGTGGCTCAGGGTCTCGGCTACGCCCTCTACGAGGGCCTCCAGATAGGTGCCGATGCCCGCTACCGCCAGCGCACCCTGGAGGCGTACCGCCTCCCCGTCGCACTCGACATGCCGGAGATCGAGGTGGTGCTCATGGAGCACCCGGCATCGGAGGGACCGTTTGGAGCCAAGGGGGTCGCCGAGCCGCCGGTGGTACCGGTGGCGGCGGCCATCGGGAACGCCATCGCCGATGCCACGGGCGGTTCGATCGATCGGGTTCCGATCACCCCCGAGGACGTGCTCGATGCATTGGACCAAGGATCGGAGGAGAGGACATGAGGAAGCTCGGCAAGCCGGAGATGTCGGACATCTCGGTGGGGGCTGGTCTGCTCGGCGCCGGTGGCGGCGGGGCCGTCTCGGAGGGGCTCAAGATGGTCGACCGGGTCCTCAAGTTCGGCGATTCCGTCGACATGGTGACGGTCGATGAGGTCGATGACGACGCCTGGGGTGCGGTGATCGCCGGCATGGGGTCGCCGGTGGCTTCCCGCAAGAAGCCCCGGACCTACTCGCTGACGTGGGCGATGGAGCTGCTCGCCGAGACACTCGGCTTCGAGGCGGCGTTCGTCATCCCCTTCGAACTGGGGGCCGGCAACAGCATCACGCCGATGCTGGTCGGCGTGCAGATGGGCATCCCCGTGGTCGACGGCGACCCGGTGGGCCGGGCGGTCCCTCAGATCGACATGACGACCTTCCATCTGGGCGGGATCGGGATCTCGCCGCTGGCACTCGTCAACGAGGAGAGGATCTCGGCGGTCATTCGGACCGACGATCCCTACGACATGGAACGGGTGGCCCGGGCGGTGTCGGCCGAGCTGGGGAGCGTGGCGGCGATCGCCTGCTACGCCATGCAGGGTCGCGACATGAAGCGGCTCATCATCAAGGACACGACGACCCTCGCCGAGAGGGTGGGACGGACGATCCGGGAAGCGGTGGCCGCCGGAGGGGATCCGGCACAGGCCGTCGTCGACGAACTCGGCGGCTACGTGCTCGGCAGGGGCACGGTGTCGGTCGCCGAGTCGGAGATGCGGGGTGGTTTCGACTTCGGCAGGGTCGAGGTGGAGGGGGACCTCCCCATCCAGATCGGTGTTCAGAACGAGAACATGATCGCCCACCGGGGCGACCGGCTGCTGGCCGTGTGTCCCGATCTGATCTGTGCCATCGGCGACGGCGGTGCCCCGCTCTCCAACGCCGAGATCGAGGTGGGCATGGGGATCACCTACGTCGGTTTTGCGGCCGATCCGGCCTTCCGGACCCCGGAGGCGTACGGTCTCTTCGCGAAGGCGCTGGGAGTGCTCGAGTACGACGGGGGGTTCGTGCCGATCGAGGAGCTCGCCGGTTGAGGGGGTGACGATGGCCGAGCAGTTCCTGGCCGGCAAGGCCGCCCTGGTCACCGCCGGTTCCCGCAACCTCGGTTCGGCGGTGGCCCTCGCCCTCGCCGAGCGTGGGGCCCGGGTGGCCGTCAACTATCACAGCTCGCAGGACGAGGCCGAGGCGCTGCTGGCCCGAATGCCCGGCTCCGGCCATGCTGCGGTGCGGGGCGATGCGGGGAGCCCGGACGGTGTTCGGGCGATCGTCACCGAGGCTCGGGAGGTGCTCGGATCTCCGATCCAGGTGCTCATCAACAACTACGGCCCGTTCTCGATGACCCCGTTCGCCGAGATGCCGGAGGACGAGTGGGACCGCATCTGGGACGCCAACGTCAAGGTCGCCTACGTAGCGATCCGGTCGGTGGTTCCCGGGATGCGGGAGGCCGGGTGGGGGCGGATCGTGAACCTGTCGGCCGGTTCCGCCTACCTGCGGAACCACTCGATCTACACCCTCTCCAAGGAGTCGCTCCTGACCCTCACCGAGGCGCTGGCGGTGGAGCTCGGTCCCGAGATCAACGTCTACGCGGTGGCCCCGGGCCAGATCGCCGAGAGCGCCGAGGACATCGCCGAGTTCGATCCGTCGTTCGTTGAGCGCTCGATTGCGGCCACTCCGATAGGCCGCCTGGTGACCCGGCCCGAGGTGGCGGCGATCATCGCCGAGCTGTGCGGACCCCTCTTCGACTCGGTGACCGGTGTGACGGTCCCGGTCGACGGGGGCTGGCGCCTGCCGCGCTTCTAGCGGGCCAGGTTGCCGCCGTCGGCCACCAGCGTGTGACCGGTGACGAACGACGCCGCGTCCGAGCACAGCCACACCACGGCGGCGGCGATCTCCTCCGGTCGGCCCATCCGGCCCATCGGGTGCATCGTCTCCAGCGCCTGGGCGAGGATCGGATCGTTGCGGAGCCGGTCGATCATGGGAGTCTCGATGGCCCCGGGATGGACCGAGTTGACCCGGATCCCCATCTCGGCGTAGTCGAGGGCGACGGACTTGGTGAGCCCCACCACCGCGTGCTTGCTGGCGGGGTACGGCCCGCCGGCCCCCCCGGCCAGTCCGAACGTCGATGAGGCGTTGACGATGGATCCCCCTCCATGTTCGACCATGTGGGCCAGTTCGTATTTCATGCAGAAGAAGATGCCGTCGACGTTGATCGACATCACCTTGCGCCAGTGGTCGGTGGTGGTCTCGTGGAGGAGGACCCGCTGGCCCTCGACGCCGGCGTTGTTGTAGGCCATGTGGAGCCCGCCGAAATGGGCGACGACGGCGTCGATCAGGTTGCGGACCTGCTCCTCATCGGTGACGTCCACGGGGAAGAATCCGGCCTCGACTCCACCGTCGCGCAGCGAAGCGGCGACGGCCTCCCCGGCATCGCGGTCGATGTCGGCCACCGCGACCCCGGCACCCCGCTTCGCAAACGCCCGGCAGGTGGCGGCGCCGATGCCGGAGCCGCCGCCGGTCACCAGGGCGACCTTGCCGTTGAACTCACCCATCACGCCTCCCGTGGTCGTCGACACCGACGCTAGGCCGGGAACGTCCCGGCGTCATAGGATCGACCGGGGAGGAAGTGTCATGACCGAGGATTTCATCGCCCATTACGAGAATTGGTTTGCGGCCATCACCGAGGAGGGGATCGGCCCCCTCGAGGAACTGCTCGCCGAGGAGTGGACCTACACGAACTACGACGGCATGGTGCGGGGCAAGCAGGCCTACCTCGACCACGTGGGGGGTCTGGTCGAGACGGTGACCTTCGTCGGCCCCTACGACGTCGAGGTCACCCGCCACGGTCCGATCGCCATCGTGCTCGGCGGCTACCGGGTCACCGATCTGCCCGACGGCGGGGTGCTGGAGCTGCGCTTCACCGGGGTGTGGGTCGAGAGGGACGACCGGTGGCAGTGTCTCATCCACCACAACTCACAGGTCACCGGGTGACAGCGGCCACGGCTCTTTGCAGCACCTCGGCGCTCGTCACGGTGTCCCGAATCGACACGTACTCGTCGGCGGTGTGCGCTTGGCGGACGTCGCCGGGGCCGTAGACCAGGCAGCGGGCGCCGCCGACCCGGCTCCACAGCGCCATGTCGCACCCGTACGGCACCGCCACCAGGTGGGGGGTCCGCCCGGTGGTCTCGGCGGCGGCCTCCCGGACCGCCTCGACGAGTGGATCCTCCGGGTCGATCTGCGAGGAGCCGAAGGCGGCGCCGGTGCGCTGGATCCGGGGCGGATGCCCACCGAGCCATGGGTCGTCGGCCACGGCCGCAACCAGCCCGTCGGCGAAGCGTCGCTCGGCGGCGTCGATCGTCTCCGAGAGGGTCACCCCGACCCGAGCTTCGGCCCGGAGAGCGGCCATGACGTTCGAGGCCCATTCCCCGCCGCTGATCACCCCCACCGTGGTGGGATAGGGCACCCCGAGGGCCCGCATCAGCGGATGGGCCTCCGCTGCGTTGACCTGGTCTTCGAGATCGCGGATGGCTTCGTAGACGGTGTAGAAGGCATCGAGGGCGCTCACGCCCTCCCGGGGGGTCGCACCGTGGGCGGCCCGTCCTTCGATCTCGATGGTGAAGGTGAGGGCGCCGCCGTGGGCGACCACGATGTCGCCGGCGGTCGGCTCGGCGAGGAGCACCATGTCCCCGGTCCAACCGCGTCGAATGGCCGCCAGGGTGCCGGTGCCGCCGTCCTCTTCTCCCGGCACCGCCACGAACCGGATCTCCCCGGCGAAGTCGCGATCCCCGCCGGCGAAGGCGAGGAACGCCTCGAGAGCGGCGACCACCCCGGCCTTCATGTCGCAGGCGCCCCGTCCGTAGAGGAGGTCGCCTTCGATCGTGGTCTGGAGAGCCGGACGCGACCAATGGGTGGGCTCGCCGACGCCGACCGTATCGACGTGCCCGGTGAGCACCACGGTGGGCCCGGGCCTTGACCCTCGAACGGCGGCGGCGACGACCGGGATGTCGACCCGATCCACCTCGCGGCCGGGGTATTCGGCGTCGGCGGCCAGGTCGTCCATTCGGTCGGTCCACCGATCGACGGTGTCGGCCTTCGAGTCCTCCAGCCACTCGGTGACGAGATCGACTGCCGCTTCCTCGGAACCGGTTGGGGAGGGCGTGCCGACCAGGGCGGAAAGCCGCTCGAGGATCCGGTTGGTCACGCCACCAGCCCCGACAGGCGCTCCCGAATGACCTCGGTGGCGTCGGCGACGATGCGGTCCACGAGCTCCTTGACCGACGGGACGTCGCGGATCAGGCCCATCACCTGGCCGGCGCTCCACACGCCGTCGTCGATCTCGCCGAGTTCGACGATCTTCTCCCGCGAGTGCGACCCGGCGACGAGGGGTGCAAGATCCCCTATTTGGGTTTCCCCCGGCTTGGCTTCGATCTCCAGCACCTGATCCACGGTCTCGTTGTGGAGGACCCGAGCGGTGTTGCGGAGGCTCCTCATGATGAGCCGCGTGTCGATTTCGCCGTGGTCGACCATGGCTTGTTTCACCTTGTCGTGAACCGGTGCTTCCAGCGTGGCCACGAAGCGGGTTCCCATGTTGATGCCGTCGGCACCGAGGCTGAGTGCTGCGGCCAGCCCGCGTCCGTCACCGAACCCACCCGAGGCGAGGACCGGAAGGTCGACGGCATCGACTGTGATGGGCAGCAGGATCAGCGAGGTGACGTCGTCCTCCCCGGGATGGCCGGCGCACTCGAATCCGTCGATGCTGATGACGTCGCACCCGATCGACTGGGCCTTGAGCGCGTGGCGCACCGAGGTGCACTTGTGGATGACCTTGATGCCGGCCTCCTTGAGCGTCGGCATGAGCTCTTGGGGATTCCTCCCGGCCGTTTCCACGAACTCGATGCCTTCCTCGACGCACACCCGGAGGTACCCCGGATAGTCCGGGGGGGTGAGGGTGGGGAGGAGCGTGATGTTGATGCCGAACGGCTTGTCGGTGAGGTCCCGGCACTTGCGGATCTCGGCTCTCAGATCTTCGGGCGTGGCGTGCGACAACGCGGTCATGAACCCCATGGCTCCGGCGTTGGCCACGGCGGCGGTCAGTTCGGCGGTCGCCACCCACTGCAGGCCACCCTGGACGATCGGGTGCTCGATACCGAAGAGTTCGGTGATGCGGGTCTTGATCATTGCCGACTTCCTCCCGGTGACTCGTTGGTGCAGCCGTGCCTTTGATTCTCGCACCCGTCGCGATGGTCGAGCGGGTCGGTAGCCTCGAGAGGCGGCGAAGGGAGACCGTCATGCCCGTTGATCCCGACAGGGCGATCGGGTTCGAGTTGCCGGAGGTTTCCGCCTCGTGGGACGCCGACGACGTCATCCTCTATCACCTCGGGCTGGGGGCCGGGTCACCGCCCGTTGCGGAAGCGGAGTTGCAGTACTGCTACGAGGGCGACCTCAAGGTGCTTCCCACCTTCGGGGTGATCCCGGCTCAGGCCGGGCTGGCCGGCATCATGAGCATTCCCGGCCTCGAGTTCAATCCGGCCCTGCTGCTGCATGGGGAGCAGGATCTCCAGGTGATGCAGGCGCTGCCCACCCGCGCCCGGGTCGTCACCACGGGCCGGGTCGCCGACCTCTACGACAAGGGCAAGGCGGCGGTGGTGGTGCTGGAGACCGAGACGAAGACCACCGACGGCACCATGCTGGCGGTCAACCGATGGTCGATGTTCCTGCGGGGTGAGGGTGGCTTCGGTGGGGATCCGGGACCGAAGACGGCCAACGAGAGACCGGATCGCCGGCCCGATCACGTGGCCGAGTTCACGACTCTTCCCCAGCAGGCGCTCATCTATCGCCTCAGCGGCGACAAGAACCCGCTTCATGTCGATCCGGCGGTTGCCGCGATGGCCGGGTTCGATCGACCCATCCTCCACGGGTTGTGCACGTTTGGGATCGCCTGCCGTTCGGTGGTCGACACCGTGCTCGGTGGCGAGGTGTCTCGCGTCGCTCGTTACGGCGCCCGTTTCTCGGGGGTCGTGTTTCCGGGTGACACGGTGGTCACCTCGATGTGGGAGGACGGCGACCGCATCCTGCTCGAGGCGTCGACGGCCGGGAGCGGCCGGGCGGTGCTCACCAACGCGGTCGTCGAGGTGCGCCCCTGACCGGCGGCCCCCCGTACCTTGGGGGTCGACTCGGGGGTGGCCGGGGTGATCGTGTACCGGGCGATCGGGGAGGGGCGACCGGTCGGTTTCGGTTGCGGCGCACATAGACTGTCGGGAACCCGGGGATGTAGCTCAGTCCGGCAGAGCACCTGGTTTGCAACCAGGGGGTCAGGGGTTCGAATCCCCTCATCTCCACAGCGTTGAAACGGAGGTCTCATGCGCAACGCCGTCATCGTGGACGCCGTTCGAACCCCGATCGGACGCCGCAACGGGATGTTGAAGGACTGGCACCCGGCCGATCTGGCTTCGGTGCCGCTCGCCGCGCTGATCGAGCGGAACGAGATGGATTCCGCCGTCATCGACGACGTGATCATGGGTTGCGTCTCCCAGACCGGCGAGCAGACCGGCAATCTGGGCCGGTGGGCGGCGCTGGCGGCGGGGTATCCCGAGGAGGTCCCGGCGGTGACGATCGACCGCCAGTGCGGATCGAGCCAGCAGGCGGTCCACTTTGCGGCGCAGGGGGTCATGGCCGGTGTCTACGACGTGGCCGTGGCCGGGGGTGTCGAGTCGATGACCCGGGTCCCGATGGGGGTCACCTTCCAGCAGGGTCCGGGCTTCCCGTTC
>JABAOE010010227.1_pt8 | contig 19874 bp, 24 predicted proteins | sample 7062141 | NCBI WGS metagenome assembly JABAOE01 (sample SAMN14538627, study PRJNA623070) | marine sediment metagenome | biome: marine biome [ENVO:00000428]; feature: marine pelagic biome [ENVO:01000023]; material: deep marine sediment [ENVO:00002113] | place: India: Gulf of Khambhat ... | reverse complement strand
ATAAACCAGTTTTCCTTGAGGGTTCCCGAGCTGATAGTGAAGACCTCGGAGACTTCCCTTAATTGAATTGGAGAAGTTATCCTGCACAAAATGTTCTGAAATCCCAGCGGATGTGTATTTTTGCTGGTGATAGGTCTCCATAAAGAAACCGCGTTCATCGGAGAAAATATCGGGTCTGATGAGAAGAACCTCTTTTAGTTCTATTTCCTTGAATTCCATCGATCAGCAGAACGCCAAAAAAGTTCGAATGACCCTTTAGGGAAAATAATACCCTATTTGCCCGTAGATTAAAACTGTTTCTTAATGGCTTTTTTGAACATTGAGGAAGTTTAAGTTCTTTTCAGGGTTTAGGGTTTATTGGAGCGATACCTCTTGGTAACCTCTTTTTGTAATCGGCTTATCCTTTTTTGACATTCTTCCATGTCGGAAAAGCGATAACGTAAATTGATTTCCATGACCCGCTTCATGCAATGGAGGGAAAGATCTACTTTGTTTTCCTGTTCATAGAGATCGGCAAGGAAAAGGAGGGCTTCTCTTTCACCGGAGGGATTTCCAATATGTCCGAAGTGTGTATAAGAAAAATTGAAGCAGGTTTCAGCTTTTTTGAAATTTCCCAAAAGCTGATAAGTACGTCCCAGTTGTCCCCATGTAGCGGCCAGTCCTTCCTCATTTCCAGTTTGTTTATGGATGTCTAAGGCTTTTTTAAAAAGAGTGACGGCCTCTTTTTGTTTCTCCGCCTGAAGTTCCAGAAGGCCTAGATTACTGTAAAGGGTTCCCAGGGAATGATTGTCTTTTTCGTTTTCAATGAACCCTTTTGCCTCTAGATAGTGAGCCCGTGCAGTGCTTAATTCACCTTTTTCCCTTGCCAAATTTCCGAGATTCACCAATGTTTGTCCTACGATACGATGGTCGGGATGATGGCGCTGAAGCGCTAATACCTCCTTGTAGAACTCTCTCGCATTTTCCGTTTCCCCCAAAGCTGCACATACATTTCCCAGATTTCCAAGGATCCCCGACAGTTGATGGTTGTCTGGGGCTTGTCGCGCCTCTTTCAGTGCCAACTCCAATAGACGCTTGGCTCCTACAAAATTTCCCCGGTGCTGGAGAATCATTCCTTGCAGAAAGTTGTTGGGAGGCTGAATTCCTGTATCCATTCCTTCACGTTCATCCTTTTTTTTGCAAGTGGCTTTTGAGCCTCTCTTCTGCCCAGGTCCTAATGACCTCTGAGAAATTCCGTTTCTTCCCTATTCTTTGCTTTTCCCCTGAATGTGTTTCAGGAAGCTGTGTCCCCTCAAAATCTCCCTCGGATAGGATGACTCCCTCTAATTTGGCCTGTCCCAGATCTACCCCTTTGAATCTGGCTTCAAAAATAGTGGCGTGCTGAAGGTTTGCCCCCCTTAGATCGGCTTCAGAAAGATTTGCCCGTGCCAGGTTCGATTTTTCCAGCTTTGCCTCATTCAGCTTTGCGTTGGTCAGGTCTGCCATGACCAGATTGGCTTCGGTTAGATTGGCCCCCTGTAAATCTGCACCCTTTAGATTGACTGATCCCAGATTAGCCCCTGAAAGGTCTGCCCCGGAGAGATGGGCTCCCTCAAGATCGGAGTGTGAAAGGTTTGCTTCTTTTAGGTTGGCTCCCGAAAAATTTGCTCCCGTAAATTTACACCCAGAAATATTTCCCCCTGATAGGTCTATGCCTTTTAGGTCCTTTTTCTGCATTACAAAGGTCAATATTTGTTTTCTTGTAAATTTTGTTGCCATAATTCTTTTAGCTCTCACAGGCTTAAAAAAAACCTTTCATCGGACTCTTTTAAGCATGATTCAAGTTTTTTTCTAATTATACAATAAAGAAGGGTGGTTTTCTTTCACTAATTCATATGAAGTTGATATCAGACAGAAACGTTTCTTCAGGGTGGACTGAACAAAAGTGCATAAGGATTCCAGACCCTCTTTGGGCGGTGTTTATCTAATAATTTGATTTTATACGGAAAATTTAATTTTTACTTATTTTCTACTCAGTGGCATCTACCCTGCAATACAGGAGTATTGTTCACTGTTCATCAACAATCAAACATTTTTCACATGAGAGAAGGAGGAAAACCAATGAACCGCTTATTTGCTTTTGCCGTTGTCGGTTTTTTGAGTCTTTTTGCAACCATGGGTGCTTTGGCGGAGGGAAATAGTCTCTTGTCTACTGAAGATCAGCGGATTAAGGCTCAAGATCCCGTACCCTCCGAAAAAATTCGTACCATGACCGGTGAAATTGAGGCCATTGATACGGATCAAAAGCTTCTTGTGGTTAAAAACCGTAGATGGGAAAAGGGTTTTTTCTATGATGATGAAACCCAGGTTAAAGAGGGAAGGCGATTCCTGAACCAAGAAGATTTAAAGTTGGGTATGAGAGTTAAAGTGGCTTATCAGGAAATTGACGGGAAAATCATGACCCATTTGGTGAGACTCAAGAAATAGGTGGGTCATTTATGGTCTAACGATAAAAAAAGGGGCACATCCTGTAGGATGCGCCCCTTTTTACCTTTTAAGGTTAGATAGTATAGCCCCTTAGGGGAGCTTGAGAAATTCGCCGTTTTACCTTTGGAAATACCGGAGGGCCTTCATCCTTTTCTTCCGAGCTTCACGTTGTTTCCGTTTTTTCTTTACGGATGGTTTTTCGTAGAACTGGCGACGCTTTAATTCTTTAAGGAGACCTTCCTTAGCCAACTGGCGCTTCAGAACCTTAAGAGCTTTTTCTACTTGATTTTCGTGAACCTTTACTGCCAACCTTTATCCCCCTCCTTCGTATAAAATATTTTTTAAAAAATAATGATGAAACCCATGTTTTAGATAAAAAAATCACGGGATTATTGATCAGTTGAACGTGTTAATATGAGGCAAGACAGGCTATTTTGTCAAGCAGTAAAGGGGGAAAATTTTTGAACAGAGACAAAAGGTGTGTAACTCATTGAAAACCAAATTTATTTTTATTCTTAAAGTTTAAGGTTGTCCTCAATAGACCAGGGGGGGAGGGAAAACCACCCCCTGGGTCTGACGGGAAAGGCACCCAGCCATGATGCCTCTTTTCCATTCATCCTATTGAATGAGTCCCTTGATTTCAGGGTAATCTAGAATGTGTGCCATCGCAAAAAGGAGGTGATTTGGTATGTTTGCAACCGCACCAGGCAACGGTCTTTTTCTCATCAATGGTAATGACTTCCGGTACCATTCCTGTTCCCTTGTGGGCACCATCACAATAGGGTTGTTTTTGGGATAACCCACATCGACACCAAGCATAGGTCCCAGGCTCCACCTCCATCACAAACGGGCTTTTCTGAACGATTTTTGGTTCAGTCATTTTCCACCTCCTTTATGGTTTATTTTTTAACATGATTTTCTTTTTCTTCCAACTCCAAAGTCAGTTCTTCCCACTCTCTGTTCAATTCGTTGAGTCTGCTTTGAGAGTGCTGGTATTGATTCATGGTCTCAAAAAACTTCTCTTTTTCCTCATACAGCTTAGGGTCGGATAGAGCCTGGGTGAGGGTTTCAAAGGTTTTTGTTTCATGATCTAATTTGATTTCAATTTGTGTAATTTTTTTTTTCAAGGGCGATAGCGCTCGGTACAAACGATTCCTTTTCTCTGCCTCCATTCTTTTTTGTGTTTTACCCTTCTTACTCTGGAGGGGAGTCCGGTCAGATTTGGGAGATATTTTTTCCTTGGAGTCCGAAAACATCTCCTTGTCCAGACCTTTTTTGTACAGATAGTACGCGTAATCTCCCTCATGGAGGGTCACGGAACCGTCTCGAATATCCACAATTTTGTTGGCAAGTGTCTGGATAAAGTGACGATCGTGTGTGATGAAACAAAGGGTTCCAGTATATTGGGATAAGGCTTGTTCCAATATATCTCTGGAGTGAATATCCAGGTGATTGGTGGGTTCATCCATTAACAGAAAGTTTGAGGGGCAGGTGAGCATTTTGGCCAAGGCTAGGCGACTTTTCTCTCCCCCCGAAAGTGTTGAGACTTTTTTGTTCACCGCATCTCCCGAAAACAGAAAAGACCCGAGTATCGTTCTTAGTGTGGTCGTTGATTCTGTGGGGGCGAACCTCTCCATTTCCTCCAACAGAGATTGATTGGACGTCAAAAGGTCGAGTTGATGTTGGGCATAATAGGCCAGGGTTACATTCTGGCCTAACTTCCTTTTGCCTTGATCAACGGGAATCAAACCCAGTAGGATTTTTAACAGCGTTGATTTTCCTGCACCGTTGGGACCTACCAGTGCGATACGATCTCCCCTTTGTATGGTCAAATCAATCCCCTGATAAAGGGGTTTTCCGTTAAACGTCTTGTGTATATTTTCCAGCCGAACAACTTCCTTTCCACTGCGGGGGGGGGCAGGGAAAGAAAAATGGATTTTTTTACGCTCGGGAGCAATTTCAACACGCTCCATTTTATCCAAGGCCTTTATTCTGCTTTGGACTTGTCTGGCTTTTGTGGCTTTATAGCGAAAACGGTCAATAAAAGCCTGGGTTTCATCTATTTTCTTTTGTTGATTTTTGTAGGTGGCAAGGCGGATCTCTTTTTCTTGTTCCCTGGCCAATACATATTGGTCATAGTTTCCTGTATATTTTCTGAGTTTGTTTTCGTTGAGCTCTGCCACGTGATCGACAATGTTGTTCATAAAGTGTCGATCATGAGAAATCAGAAAGATGGTTCCTTGGTATGATTTTAAAAAACCTTCTAGCCAGATGACTGATTCCAAATCCAGATGGTTGGTGGGTTCATCCAGTAATAACAGATCGGGGTTTTGAAGGAGCAGTTTCGCCAGCAGGAGACGCATTTGCCATCCCCCGGAGAGTTCCTGAACCTGTTGAGACAACTGTTTTTCTTTAAACCCTAAACCAAAAAGGATTTCTTTGCCCTTTGCCTCCCGCGTGTATCCGCCGAGACGTTCAAAATTTTCCTGAAGACGGCCGTATTCCAGGAGGAGTCCTTCTGATTCCCGGGGGGAGGATTGGGCAATCTCCTCCTCAATCAGGCGAAGCCTATGCTCGATGGACGGCGTGCCAGGGTCTTGTTTCAGGGTCTCTTCTAATACCGTACGATCGCTACAGGGTGGGAGTTCTTGAGGAAGGTAGCCCACGACGGCCTCTTTATTGATCACCACGGTTCCAGTATCGGGGGTGATGTTTCCAGAAATGACCTCCAGCAGTGAGGTTTTTCCGGAGCCGTTTGGGCCCACCAAGGCGACCCTTCCTCGAAAGGGAATTATTAGGGTGGCCTCTTTAAAAAGACACCTTTGGCCGAATGATTTGCTAAGGTTATGGATTGTGAGCATATGCCTTCATACAAAAAACCCTCCTTTTGGAGGGTAAAATAATGGATAGTTTAACAACGGCTTACGCGGGATGTCAATGAAAGGGGATTGGTCCCTATTACTTTTCAAAATCCGGGGGTTCTCTAGAGGGAATCGTGGACTGGACCGTGAAAACCTTTTCTCGGTGAAGCCGATAGGGTTTTGGAAAATAAAAAATCTGTGCCTGGTAATAAACGTCTACGGTCAATAGGCGATTGGTTTGTTGAATACCCTGTGATTCCAGAAGGGAGCCTGCCATCGTGTTCTTTTCGGTATCCTTGATGTCCACTTTAATCATTTCTAAAAAAATAGGTATATTGTTCTCCTTGGCCTTGTCCATGATTAAAAGTTGTAAGTCTTTGGGCTCGGGCAGTGTATCGATAAAGGCGACCTCATCGACGATTGTCCTCAGTCCTAGGTAGTAGAAAGCGGATTGGAGTGTTTGCCAAGTGCCTGAAACCACAAAAACGATGGAGATCAGGATGATAAATTTTTTCATAAGAAAGAAAAACCAACGTTTCTAAGATTCACCATTTTAAAAGCTATGGGTCGGAATGTCAAAAAGATTTAAGCAAGCGGATCGTTTTGCTTTTGAGTAAGATTTTTGAGTGCCGATTGATGCCCCCCACGCATTTATGCGGATGGTATTTCCTCCCCCATCAGGGCATCCACGAAGGGTTCCGCTTGAAAGGGTTGTAAGTCTTCTGGGGCTTCTCCGATTCCGATGAGGCGAATCGGAATTTTAAGTTCATTGTATATGGAGAGAACAATGCCCCCTTTTGCTGTTCCGTCCAGTTTTGTGAGGGCAATGCCCGTTACGCCCACTGCTTCATGAAAAAGCCTGGCTTGGGAGAGGGCGTTTTGCCCAGTGGTTCCATCCAAGACCAAGAGTACTTCATGGGGGCTGCTGGTCATCTCCTTCTGCATGACCCGCTTGATTTTTTTGAGTTCTTCCATGAGGGGTGCTTTCGTGTGTAAACGCCCCGCAGTGTCGGCAATCAGAATATCGCTTCCGCGGGCTTTTCCCGCTGCCAAAGCGTCGAAAATGACGGCGGCGGGGTCTGAGCCGCTTTGCTGCCTGACCACTTCTGCTCCCACCCGCTTTCCCCATAATTCCAGTTGTTCTACGGCGGCCGCCCGGAAGGTGTCTCCCGCGGCAAGGGTTACTTTTTTTCCCTCGTGAACAAAGCGATGGGCCAGTTTCCCAATGGTGGTTGTTTTTCCCACACCGTTGACCCCCACCACCAAGATCACAAAAGGTTTTACTCGGGCTTGAAGCCATTCCGAGAACTGGAAACCAGAGGGCTCCAGAAGGTCCTTCATGATTTTTCTTAAACAATTCCTCAGTTCTTGAAGGTTCTTTATGTTTCCTTTTTTGTTCTCTTCGTCTAAGGTTTTGAGTAGTCGCTGAGAGGCGTGGACCCCAATGTCTGAAGTGATCAGTACTTCTTCCAAATCTTCTAATGCGGTTGGATCCAGGGCACGGGGTCCAAACCCGATGCGCTCAAGTCCTTTGGCAATACCCGAGCGGGTTCGTCCCAAACCCTCGCTGAGGCGTTTTATGAATCCTTGCATAAACGTTTTTCCCGGTGGGAGTGGGTTAAAGAGTGAAGTGGGTGATTCACGGTTTTGTAGATCTCCTGCTCCTTTTTCTTCATCTGTTTTGCCTCTGAAGGGGATCTTTCGTGGTCGTATCCCAAGAGATGGAGCAGTCCATGGATTAATAAGTTCAGAAATACTTGGTCCGGTGTCCTTCCTTCCTCTCGTGCCTGTTTTAAAACCACTGGGCCGGAAATCACAATATCCCCGATGAGAAACACTGGGATTTTGGGTCCCCCATCGGTTCTCCTGCCTGGGCGGAGGTTTTGAAGTGGAAAAGAAAGCACATCAGTTGTCCGATCGATTTTTCGATAGCGACGATTTAAAGCTCTCATTCTCTGATCGGATATCACAAGAATACCGACTTCTGCGTTAGGAAACCCCAACATCCGAAGCATCCGGTCGATCAAGCTTCGGATATTCCTTGTTTTTAAGGTGAGTGTCCTTTGTTTGTTTTGAATCAAGACCCTCATGAAGGGGTTCTCCGTAATAAGGGGGACCGGCCCCAGGGTATTCTATTCTACGATGAAAAGCCCCTGTGAGGACCTGCGTAAAGCACTCTTTAATGCTCCTTAACTCACTCATGGTCAAGTTACACTCATCCAATTGACCGTCGATAAAAACATTGGTTACGATTTTCTCCACATGGGTTTCGATCCGTGCCGGAGAGGGGTCCGTGAGCACACGGGACGAGGCCTCAACACCATCGGCCAGCATAATAATTCCCGCGATTTTTGTTTGGGGTTTTGGGCCAGGGTAGCGAAAGTCCTCTTCTTTAATCGAGGGAAGTTCAGGGTCGTGATCTTTTTTTGCTTTTTCGTAAAAAAACTTCATCAGACGGGTTCCATGGTGTTGGGGAATGATATCGATGATGACCTCCGGTAGTTTATAGGATTTTGCCAGTTCGATTCCTTCCTTCACATGAGCAGCGATAATAAGACTGCTCATGTTGGGAGACAAATGGTCATGCCGGTTGGGCCCTGTTAATTGGTTTTCAATATAGTATTCCGGTTTGAGCATTTTCCCAATATCATGGTAGTAGCAACTGACCCTTGCCAAGAGCGGGTTTTCATCAATGGCTTTTGCTGCGGATTCGGCCAAGTGGCTGACCATCATGCTGTGATAGTAGGTTCCCCGCGCGGTGATGAAAAGGTTCCTCAGCAAGGGATGGTTGGGGTCGAGGAGTTCCAGTAACTTAATATCGGTCGTGACTTTAAAAAGTGATTCGATCAAAGGAAGAAAGGCGGATACCAGGAGGGAAGCCAAAAGTCCTCCACCCAATCCAAAGACGATCTCAAACAAACAATTTAGTGTAAGTAATTGCCCCTGGTAAAGGTTAATGGAAAAGGCCAGTAAGCCATTGGCAATTCCGACAAAGAGTCCTGCCCGGATGAGCCCTGAGCGTCGGCTGCACTGAACCACACTGTAAGCGGCGACCAAGCTCCCCACAAAGGTATAGAGGATAAACAGATTTTCTTCCGGGACCATGATGCCTGCGAATAAACTGAGAGTAAAAGCCGCGAGGAGGGCGATATGAATGTCAAACAGAAGAGAAACCATCATGGCCCCTGCAGCAATCGGAAGGGCAAAACTAATGGTTGAGGCATCAATAAAAGAGAAGCGGTCCGCCAGTGTAATCAAGAAGAAATGGGAAAGTTTGGCGATGATGAGGGTTCCCACCAACAGGATGGCCAGTAAGGGCAGTTTCGTTTTTGAAATGGAGATTTTAGATAAATGTCGTTTGAAATCCCAAAAAAAGATTGACACAATAACCACCACAATCAGAAAAAGACCGGAGAGAATCTGTAGTATGGTGGCGGTTTGCCGGTAGCGATTCATCTCCTCCAACAAGGGGGTGTGGTCGGCTGTGACCCGCTCGCCAGCCCTCAGAAGGGTTTCTCCTTTTCTCACTTGGTAGAACAGGGGTTTGATATGGGTGGCTGCCTCTTGTTTTCGAACAACGGTTTCGCTTTTATTAAAAGTAATATTCGGGGTCAATAGTTTCGAGGTGATTTCAAGAACGGCCTTTCCTTGGGAGGGGTCCAATTCGGACCGGTTCTGAGTCGATTTTTCTAACCGTTCCTCGGCCTCTTGGATGTCGGAGATAGCATCTAGGTTTCTCAAAAAGCTTTCTTTCCCTTCTCCCACAACGCGCAGAATGATTCCTCTGCGGACATCATCTTTAAGGAGGGTTTTATCCTGAATCAGACCGCGATCCATTAAAAATTTGTAAGAAGCCTGAATCTGTTTTTCGATCAGAGGGCTAAAACGGTTTTCTTTAAGTGTGTTGAGGGTGTTCTCTGAAAGAGAAATCTTTAGAATTTTTTGAAATTCTCTCTTTCTTTCTCTTTGGACCTGATCAAATCCATTCTCCCCAACGGTTGGCGGTTTGAAGTCTTGAAAGGTTTTTTCTTCAGGCGATGGATTTCTCATCCGTTGAAAACCCTGTGCAATTCTTTGTTCGATTTCTGTGATCATTTGTAAATCAAAGTCATATACGGAAGGAGTTTCGTTTTCTATTTTTTTCCGGGCTTCTTGGTTGGCAACGGTATCTGGGATTTGAAGATCGGTGGGTGCCTTGATGTCCTTTTCAACCAGATCCCCGATTTCAAGATTAGGGAAAACAAACAGGAGCTTGGGGAGCAGTAGAATAGAGACGGAAATAATTAAAATAAGCCCCATACCAGACAATTGATATTCTGGTCTTTTGTGCCAAGGCTGCGGGGGCCGTTTATCCTCTTTTTTGGTGGATTGGGACCCTTGCCCGGAGAGGACTTTCAACTTTTTCTCTCGGCTTCCCTTATTCTTTCCCCAGCGATTCCGTATGTTTTTCATAGGCCTTTATGATGTTTTGGACCAACTTATGTCGGACGACGTCTTGATCCGAGAAATAAACAAATTGAATGCCCTGGATTCCCGTGAGTATTTTTTGTATTTCAATCAGCCCGGACTTTTTATCCGAAGGAAGGTCCACCTGTGTAATATCCCCCGTGACGACGGTTTTGGAGTTGTATCCCAATCGGGTGAGTAACATTTTCATCTGCTCGGATGTGGCATTTTGGGCTTCATCCAGAATAATAAAAGAATGATTGAGGGTTCTTCCCCTCATGAATGCAAGCGGTGCAATTTCAATCTCTCCCCTTTCCACCAACCGGTTGGCCTGGTCGACTTCCATCATGTCGTATAGGGCATCGTAGAGGGGTCTTAAATAGGGATTCACTTTTTCATACATGTCTCCTGGGAGAAAACCTAACTTTTCTCCTGCTTCCACCGCTGGACGGGCGAGTATGATTCTTGAGACTTCTTTTCGGATCAACGAAGAAACCGCCATGGCCATGGCAAGGTAGGTCTTGCCGGTACCTGCTGGCCCGATTCCAATCACGATCCCGTGATCCTGGATCGCCTTAATGTATTCGTGCTGTGTGGGGGTTTTGGGAGAAACCGGGTTTCTTTTTGAAGAGACAGAGATGGCTGATTGAAGGGGGTCTTTTGTGAACTGGGAAGGCGGGGATTGTGCCATTCGGATGGCAAGATCGATATCATTTTCCTGCAGGAGAATCCCTTGCTTAACACGGGTAGACAGATCATGGAACAATTTTTCAACCTGTTTAACCGTTTCCTCCTCACCCTCCAAGGTGATGATTTCACCCCGCGCCAGGACCCGAACGTGGAAGGCCTCTTCTATTTTGCGAAGGTGAAGATCGTATTGTCCAAAGAGCGCGGGCGTGTTTAACCCCTCTTGCAATTTTATGCGGATGGAAGTGGCCTTTCTCAATAATATGATGCCTTTTTTATCGGTATGCGATGATCAGGGAAAGAGGTGAAAGTCCCCCTTTTAGATGCAAGTATAACAGTAAGCCCTCTAAATCACAATATATATAACTCTTTGTTATTTTTTGTGTAATTGCCATATTGATCCAAGTCCCTCGGCTATGTTATGNNAAAAAATGGCTTCCTTATTTCAAAAAGAAACCTTGAAAGAGACTGAAAAAATACCCCCCGAAGTGGTGGCCCAGATCATTCACCGGTTCATGGAGCGGGTACAGGATTATTCTGAGGAGATGCTGGTTAAAAAATGGGGTGTTTTGGTTGAGAAAAAGGGAAGAGACCCAATCCTTTTAGAGAAATTTAACCAGTGGTTGACCTACTGGCGCTTTAATCAAATTACCCTTCAGGAGATCGAAAATGGAGACCTTGATGATTGGTTTCTGCATCTTTTCGATGGATCTTCCAAACATAAATAACCAGGGACCAGAAAATTTTTTATCTTCTCAGTAAAACCCTTAGGAAGATCGTTCGAAGAATGCGCCAGGCCATTGAGAGGAAGAGCATTTCACGGCCGGTTGGGAGCCGGTTCAGCCTTACCTTCACCTGGTTTTTCTTTAACCACTTGAACCCCGTCATCAAAGCGATCAGTATGATACCGGTCAGGCCTACAATTAAAATGAGATGAAACATTTATCCTCTTTGAACTCTTTAAGCCCCTTCCAAAAAAGGAATCAGTGAAGGGGTTTTATGAGAGACAATATTTTCTCCGGCTGATTGATGAGAATGGAGCGGCTGTCGAATTCAAGCAGCCCCTGCCTTCGAAGATCCCCCAGTGTTGCCGTGACGGTTTCCCGCGTGGACCCAATCAAGTTAGCGATCTCTTGATGGGTGAGTTTAACGCCGATCAGAATTTTGTTATCCTTTTTGATTCCAAATTCATTGGCAATTTCCATTAAAATATAAGCCAACCGCGCGGGGACATCGCGGTAGACCAGTTCCTCCATTCTGCTTTCTATTCTCCGAAGCCGAACCCCGATTAACTTTGTGAGGCGGAAAGATAAATCCGGTTTGGATCTTAGCATGACGAGAAAGGGTTCCCGGGGAATTACACAGAGGACGGTATCTGCCAAGGCTTCTGCCATGGTGTCCCTCGGCGTTCCATCCAAGGCTTCTATTTCTCCAAAAATATTGCCGGGTTTTAAAAGAGCCAATGTCAGTTCCCTTCCGTTTTCCGTAATCCTTGAGATTTTTACCTGTCCGGTTTTAAGAAGGAATATCTTCTGACTAGGATCGCCTGGAAGAAAGATGGGGACGTTTTTTTTTACGGAAGACAGGGATGCCACTTTTTCCAAGGGCTGCATATCCTCCATAGTGAATTCATTAAAAAGATTAATGTTTTGGAGGCACCAGAATTTCGTCCTCATGGACTTATTTTAAGTTCAAGAAAGCCTAAAGTAAAGTCCAGAAACCTCCCCCAACCATAATTATATAAAAACCTGCTTTATGCCAAGCACTTAAGGGGACAGGGCAACCAGATCAACCTTATTTTTCAGAACGAGGGTACGGGGGGCAACCGTTTATTATTTTTTTTATAAACCTAACCAAAGATCGGGTGGTATGAAGATACATCTACAGGAGGAGGGGAACCACCTCTGAGGCTCTACCCCTTAAGGCAGCATGGGAAGCAGAGGCTGAGGCTTCGGGATTTATCTCCGCCACAAAGGCCCCTGCGGAACGGGCAATGGAGGCAAAAGAAGCGGCGGGTTGGACCACCCCCGAGGTTCCAATCACAAGCAGTACCTCGCAGGATTCAAGGGCTTTCATTGCGTGATCGATGTCTTTGGCGTCTAAACTCTCTCCGAACCAAACGATATGGGGCCGGAGCATTTTCTGGCAGGATGAGCAGTAGGGAGGAATGGGGATGGGGACTCTGCGATCCTCGCTGATTTGATGACAGTCTGTACATCTGACTTTCCAAATATTTCCATGGAGTTCAACCAACTGCTTGCTACCTGCCAACCCATGGAAACCATCCACGTTTTGGGTCAGTAAACAGAATTCATTGATGCGACACTCCATCTCAACCAAGGCTTTATGGGCAGCATTGGGAGCCTTGGTTGAAATAATTTCCCTACGCCAGTTATACCATTCCCAAACCAGCTGTGGGTCTTTAGAAAAAGCGCCGGGGGTGGCTAGATCCTCAGCGCGAAAATTCCGCCACAGCCCATCGGGCCCACGAAAGGTTGGAATTCCGCTGTCTGCAGAGATGCCCGCTCCGGTGAGGACGGTTACGCGCTTTGCGGTTTTTAACCGGTTTTGAACCTCTTGTCTTTCCTCCTGCATGAGGGCATTGTAGCCAGGGGAAAAAATCAAATCAAGGAGAAAATTTCAAAGAAAAAAGAGTGGATAAAAAATTTAGTGGTGGCATTTGCAGTGTTTCCAAGGTCTGAGTAACCTTGACTTCTAGGGGCTTTTTTCATAGGATAACGGCTCTCAAGGAGGTCGTCATATATGGGTATTCGTTTTGGAATTAACGGTTTTGGGAGAATTGGGCGGAATTTTTTTCGTGGGGTCCATAACGATCCAGGTTTTGAGTGCGTTGCGATCAATGACTTGACCGATGCGAAAACACTGTCCCATCTTCTAAAATATGATTCAGTCCATGGGCGGTTTGATGGGCATGTTGAGGCCAAAGAAAAATCCCTTATCGTGGACGGACAGAAGATCGATATTCTGTCGGAAAGGGACCCCAAGGATCTTCCATGGAAGGCTTTGGGGGTAGAGTTTGTGATTGAATCAACGGGAAGATTTGTGGATCGGTCATCCGCCTCTCGTCATTTGGAGGCAGGGGCGGCAAAGGTGATCATTTCCGCTCCGGCAAAGGAGCCCGATTTAACCGTTGTACTCGGCGTCAATGAGGGTGAGTACGATGCTAAGAAACACCACATCATTTCAAATGCCTCCTGCACCACAAACTGTTTAGCGCCCCTTGCAAAGGTTCTTTTGGATCAGTTTGGAATTCGTCGGGGACTGATGACGACGATTCACTCCTACACCAATGATCAGCAGCTTTTGGACCTTCCCCACAAGGACCTACGAAGGGCGCGGGCCGCTTCCCTATCCATGATCCCGACCACAACGGGTGCTGCGAAAGCTGTTTCCCTTGTACTGCCACAGCTTCAGGGGAAGTTGGACGGAATGGCCATACGGGTTCCTACACCCAACGTTTCAGTGGTGGACTTTGTTGCAGAGATCGAGCAAGAATCATCAGAGAAAGAAATCAATGCAGCCTTCAAAAAGGCCAGCAGTGGTCCCCTTAAGGGTATCTTGGCTTATTCGGAGGAGCCCCTGGTTTCAATCGATTTGAATGGAAATGATCATTCTTCCATCGTGGATGCAAGCCTAACACGGGTGATGGAGGGAAAAATGGTCAAGGTGATTGCCTGGTATGATAATGAATGGGGCTATTCCTGCAGACTCCGGGATTTGGTAAGGTTTATCTCCAAGCAGACATGATCAGAGCATTGGGTTTTCTGGCATAGGCTTTTTTTCGTGAGTGATTAAGGGTTTTTGAATGAACTTAAATAAAATTACGATAGAAGATATTAACCTCAAAGGCAAGCGGGTTTTCATCCGAGCGGATTATAATGTTCCCTTGGATGACAATTTGAACATTACCGATGACACCCGGATTCGCTCAACACTGACTACCATCAATTACGCCATTGATGAAGGGGCGAAGGTTATCTTAGGATCCCATTTAGGGCGCCCGAAGGGGAGGGTCAATCCACTAATGAGCCTTTCCCCCGTTGCAAAACGCCTGGGGCGTTTGCTGGGAAAAGAAGTGTTGTTTGCCCCTGATTGCATTGGGCCCCAGGTTGAGAAGATGGTCTCAAAACTGGGAGAAGGAGAAGTCATCCTTCTTGAAAACCTTCGATTTCATAAGGGAGAAGAGGCAGACGATGAGGCTTTTGCTAAATCTCTCGCCAAAGTAGCGGATGTATATATTAATGATGCCTTTGGCGCCGCTCATCGAAACCATGCATCGATGACGGGGATTACCCGCTTTGTGCCCAAATGTGCCATCGGATTTCTGATGAAAAAGGAGATTGAATATTTAGAAGGGGCGGTTGCCAACCCAGCACGCCCGTTTGTCGCCATTCTGGGGGGGGCCAAGGTTTCTGGAAAGATTGGGGTGATCGAAAACCTTGGTAAGAAGGTGAATAAAGTCATTGTCGGTGGGGGAATGGCCTATACGTTCCTGAAAGCCCTCGGTCATGAGGTGGGATGCTCCTTGGTTGAAGAGGAGATGCTGAAGTTTGCCCTTGAAATTAAGGAGCATGCTGAAAGCCGTGGGGTCAAATTCTATCTTCCCGTGGATTGTGTTGTAGCCCTCAACAATAGCCCGGCTTCGGAAACCAAAATTGTTCCTGTACAGGAAATCCCGAAGGGCTGGATTGGGATGGATATCGGACCTGCCTCTGTTAAACTTTTTAACGAGGTTTTGACGGATGCCAAAACCATACTCTGGAATGGTCCCATGGGTGTTTTTGAAATGGATGCCTTTTCCAGAGGTACCTTTGCCATTGCCCATGCTGTGGCGGATGCCTATGCACTGACGATCGTTGGGGGGGCGGATTCTGCGTTGGCTGTTCATCGGGCCGGTGAATCAGAGAATGTTTCTTTTATTTCTACAGGGGGGGGTGCGGCCCTCCAACTCATTGAGGGAAAGGAACTTCCGGGGTTGAATGTCATTCCAGCGAAGGACATCTAGGGGAGGAAGTTTAAGATGGGTTCACTCCTTTTAGTGGCAAACTGGAAGATGCATAAGACCCTTGAAGAAGCCCAAATTTTTCTGAAAGAATTTCTTCCTCTTCTGCCTGCAAATTCAAAAATCAAAATCGTACTTGCTCCTCCCTTTACCTTGCTTCATTCCTTACAGCACAGGCTTGCGGGTTCATCGGTTGCTTTGGCTGCGCAGAACTGTCACTGGGAAGATAAGGGCGCTTATACGGGGGAGGTTTCAGCCTCAATGGTATATGCAGCCGGTTGCCGCTATGTGATTTTGGGGCATTCTGAGAGAAGGCAATTTTTTGGAGAAACTTCAGCGCAAATTGAGAAAAAAATTGTTTCTTCATTGAAAACAGGTCTTTGCCCCATTTTATGTATCGGGGAAACCCTTCAAGAGAGAGAGGGAGGGCGCACAGAAGAGGTTCTTAAGGGTCAATTGAGGGGTAGTTTACAAAGTATTGAGGAACTTCCCTCTGAATTTGTGGTGGCCTATGAGCCGGTATGGGCCATTGGGACAGGAAGGGTGGCCTCAGTCCAGCAGATTATTGAAACCCATGAGTTTATTCAGAAGTGGTTGGCAGCCCATTGGGGAAATCGCGTTAAGACCTTCGTCCTTTATGGGGGCAGTGTCAATGCGGATAATATTTTGGAATTTATCGGGGAACCTTCTGTTCAGGGGGCTTTAATTGGTGGAGCCAGTCTTCAGGCGAAAAGTTTTTTGGGTCTGATCGAAAGATCGATTTCAAAATGTTTTCCTGAATGAATTGGTTGAAATAAGTCGAATTGATCTGTTATATTATAAGTTTATCTTTTACAGTTGTATTACAAACCGGTTAAACAAAGAGGTCTAAATGTACGCTTTTCTGATTGTGGTTCATTTGGTTATCTGCTTTTTAATGGTTGGGGTTATCCTTTTACAGTCAGGCAAAGGGGCTGAAATCGGAGCCGCTTTTGGAGGGGCCAGTCAGACGATTTTTGGAAGCCGAGGTCCCGGAACTTTTCTGAGTAAGGTGACGGTCGGGGCGGCCGTAATATTTATGCTCACATCCTTGGGGTTGGCCATACTCTCTAAGGAAAGATCTCTTTTCTCCATCACAGATGGACAGGCGGAATCCCCGATCCCTGTCTCATCGTCACCCGAGCCTGGTGAGCAAGTATCAGCTGAGCCCGAGCCCCAAAGTAGCACTCCCTTTGAGGCTGAGGCAACCACTCCGGCTAAAGAACCACAACAGTAGCGGCATCTGCTGGGACCTTTCATTATTCACTTCTTCAAAAGCAATCATCATCCAGGTGAGGGAGAATCTCATTGACATGAAAAAAGATTGCTGTTATCGTACACTCCATTTTTAAGAGGAGCTTGCCGATGGCAAAACGTACACGGAAAATGAAGGAGCCTGAGTTCCATTATTATACAAAAGAGCAGGCTTTACGTTTACTGAAGAGTGCAACCAAACGGGTCAAGGAAGAAGGGACCCTGGTATATTTAAAAAAGCTTGGGTTCACCGAGGTTCCGTTGGAGGAGATTCAGGACCGATTGACCAAGGTGCGAAGGCCTCTCTCAGAGGAGATTGTGAACGTACGGGAGGTGAGTTGATGGCCTATCTCTATATTGATACCTCTGCATTGGTGAAGCGTTATAGCCCTGAGATTGGGACCGCAAAATTGAACAGTCTGATTGCACACAAAAGCAATACCATTGTGATCAGTGAGATTGGTGCGCTTGAGTTATACCATGTTTTAAACAAAAAATACCGTCTGGGGGAAATTACCCGGGATGATCTGTATACGACGATCTATACCTTTGAGCTGGACATTCACCAGGGGATTTTTCAGTTTTTGGGTTTAGACCCCGAAATACAAAAAAACAGTAAGATCCTTACACTGAAATATGGGATTCTCCGCGCAAACCAGGCCATTCATCTGGCAATGATTCTTACCCTGGCTGCTTTTAAACCCACCATGGTTGCAACCGATGGCACCCTCCTCTCCATTTGCCAGGAAGAGGGGTTGAAGGTTCTTGACCCCCAAAAGGAAGCATCCGGTTAGGTCTTATCGAGCTTTTATCCTGATTATTGCTGTTTTTGGAGTTTCGGATTCAAGGCCTCACGCATACCCTCTCCCACCAAATTAAAGGCAAGCACAACGATGAGAATGGCGATTCCAGGAATGAAAAAAAGCCATGGGGCATCAAAAATAAACCCCTTTCCATCCGACAATATATTTCCCCATGTGGCATTTGGGGGTTGAACGCCGAAGCCTAGAAAACTCAAGGCAGACTCGGTCAGAATGGCTGTCGCGACACTAATGGTGGCGGATACCAAGACAGGGGCCATTGCATTGGGAACCATATGAAGAAAAATAATCCGCCATTCGGGCAAGGCAAGGACTTTGGCGGCGGAAACAAAGTCCTGCTCCCGGAGGGCTAAAAATTCCGCACGAACGAAACGAGCGGTCCCCATCCAACTGGTTAGTCCAATCACAATCATAATGTTATAAATGCTGGGCGGAAGAAGTGCGACGACGGTGAGAATCAAGAAGAAAGTCGGAAAGCAGAGCATCACATCCGTAAATCTCATGATAAGGGTATCGATCCTCAAAAACCCCAATCGAATGTTTCCATAGAAACCGGATAGTCCTCCCAAAAGGATTCCGATAAAAGTGGAAATTCCTACGGCGACAAACCCGATTGAAAGTGAGACAAAGGATCCCTGAAGCATCCTTGCAAACACATCGCGTCCCAGTTCATCGGTCCCTAGTATATACAAGCCAAAACGAGGCAAATCTTGATCCGAAAGAAGATTTGAGGGTGTGGATAAGGGTGGACGGAATTTATCCACCAAGCGAACGGTCGATGGATCGAAAAACATGGTCCATTCGGTCAAAGCCTTTCCTCCCATGGCGGCAAAGAAAAGAAGGAAAAGAACGCCTAGACCCACCATCGCAAAGCGGTCTTTTTTTAAGTTCTTCCAGAACTCCTGAAGGGGGGTGTCAGAAGGAGTACTGAGGTTTTCTTGTCGTCCAGGTTCTTTATAGTTTTTTTCCATTTTTATTCAAGCCTAATTCTTGGGTCTGCGATGCCGTATAAAATGTCTGAAATGAGCGTTCCTGCCAGTGTGAGTGCAGCCGCGATAAAATTAATGGTTAAAATGACAGGGAAATCCCTGGAGAGAATCGCATCATAACCCAGGCGGCCTAATCCGGGCCAGGCAAAAATTTGTTCGAAAATGACTGATCCGCCGATTAAACTGGGCAACAGAAACCCAAACATGGTAATAAAGGGTAAGAGCGCATTTCGAAGGGCATGTTGGTAAATGACCTGATCCTGATTGAGCCCTTTCGCTTTTGCCGTCCTCACAAAATCCTGATCGATTACTTCAAGCATTTGGGATCGTACATAGCGTGAGAGAACGGCGATTCCGGTTAAGGCAGACATGACAGACGGGATGACCAGATGCCAGATACGATCCATTCCTTTGAATAGCAGTTGGGCATCTTCCATGCCAAAGGTCCTCATACCAATCACAGGGACTTTAAACGTATCGGTGACCCATAGAATCATCAAATAGGAGAGAAAAAAACCAGGAATGGAGATCAGGGTATAGGCCAAGAAGGTCGTTCCACGGTCATACCTGGATCGCCGATGGATTGCTGCTTGTATCCCCGTTGGAAAAGAAAGGGTCCAAACAATGAGTGTGGCACAAATAAACAGAGGAAGCGAGTTGAGAAAACGTGACCATATTTTTGGCAAAACCGNNTATCTTTAAAGGATTTTAATTCTCCCGTGAAGAGATCTCTGACCCAATACGCATATTGAAGGTATAAGGGGTCGTCCAAGTGAAAGGCCGCGCGAATTTTTGCCACATCCTCTGGCTTCATCCTGGGGTTCGAGGGATCTACCTCACTGGGTTCCCCAGGGGCCAAATGAACCACTGAATGGGCAATGATGGAGACCACGAGGAGCAGGATGAGTCGTTGAAATAGATTTCTAAAAATAAAGTGAGCCATCGGTATCGGTTAAATGGAAAAATATTAAAATTGGGGTGTTAGTTCTAATTTTCTCCACTTGTTAAAGTGGAAGAAAACATCTCCACTGTTGGTGGGTTCTATTTTTGAAAAAGAACCGTCTTTCTCAACCATCACAATTTTCTTATCCAAGACCAGTGTTCCCAAGGATGCATAGAGAAACGTATAAGGTTGGTCCGTGGCGATGATCTGATGGAGTCGATGGGCCAGTTCGCGCTGTGTGGGCACATCATATTCTTTTCGAATACGAACAATTAATTGATCCGCTTCTGGGTTATTGTATCCGACGAAGTTCAGTTGATTCGGTCCTGATTGGCTGGAATGCCATATTTGGTATAGGTCAGGGTC
>JABAOE010001487.1_pt2 | contig 19875 bp, 13 predicted proteins | sample 7062141 | NCBI WGS metagenome assembly JABAOE01 (sample SAMN14538627, study PRJNA623070) | marine sediment metagenome | biome: marine biome [ENVO:00000428]; feature: marine pelagic biome [ENVO:01000023]; material: deep marine sediment [ENVO:00002113] | place: India: Gulf of Khambhat ... | reverse complement strand
AACTTCGACACGCCGACGGCGCCTGTTCTTCTCGACGTGCAACAGGACCGCGAAACGGTGCCGATCATCGTGCAGATCACGAAGCAGGCGTTTGCCTATACCTTCAACCGGGAGACCGGCGAACCGATCTGGCCGATCGAGGAACGACCGGTACCGGCGTCCAAGGTTCCCGGTGAAAAGTTGTCGGAAACACAACCGTTCCCGACCTGGCCCGCACCTTTCGATCAACAGGGCCTGACGGAAGACGACCTGATCGACTTCACGCCCGAGCTCCGACAACGCACGCTCGAAATCCTCAAGGATTACGATACCGGCCCGCTGTTCCAGCCACCGCTGCATCGCGATAACGACCTGGGGTTAAAAGGCGCGCTGTGGTGTCCGGGTGATATCGGCGGCGCCAATATCGACGGCCCGCCCGTCGCCGACCCGGAATCCGGCGTGCTGTATGTGACTTCGCGCAAGCATTGCACGACGCGGGTCATCGCGCCCGGCGTAGAGAGAGACGCACAACTGGAGGAGCCGACCGGCACGACAATCTCCGACTATGCAGTGCTGGGTGGCTTCGGTATTCGCGGACCCGATGGCCTGAATATCTTCAAGCCGCCGTACAGTCGTATCACTGCGATCGACATGCATACGGGTGAACACCTTTGGTGGGTTCCGGTCGGCGATACGCCGGACGCGGTCCTGAATCATCCGGATCTGCGAGGCATGGACATCCCGAACACCGGTTACGGACTACGCGTCGCGCAGATGGTGGTGACACCGACCCTGCTGATCCACACCGGCAATGCCAGCGACGGCACGCCGATGTTATACGCGGTGGACAAGGATACAGGCGAGCGGCTTGCAAGTATCGAGGCACCGGCGGAGAGCAATTACGGCATGATGACTTATGTGCACGATGGCAAGCAGTACATCGTTCTACAGACCCGCGCCACGCTCACGGCAATGGCGCTCGGCGAGTTTTGATGTCCTGATCGTCGAATAACAGAATTAAGTGCAGACACTCCTGTCAGAGGTATTATGCATCTCGCAAGACTGATATTTGTTGCTATTGTATTGTTTGTCCATACGGCGACTTCTGCGGAACCACGGACGGTTAACGACGCGGTCTACAGCAAGGCGCAGGCCGAATTGGGCGAAACACTTTATGCCGCACACTGCATTCTGTGTCACGACAAGAAGTATTTTCGTCCGATATTGAAGCGGTCGGAAGGACAACCACTCAGCATCCTGTTTACCGTCATAATCACCTCGATGCCGGAGGGCAATCCCGGCATTCTGACGGAGAAGGAAACCGTCGACATACTCGCTTACGTCCTGTCGCTCAGTCGCTATGCACCGGGAGACAATGAACTGGATTACCGGGATGGCGCCCTCGACGAGATCATCGTGGCGGCGCGACAGCGTAAGTAGCTGATAAAGACAGAGCAATTTGAAAACAGGCGCGCGCGCGAGCCGGGGGAAAAGTGTGTCGACCAGAGCCCCGGTATATTAGAATAATTCCAGTTGCTGCCCCGGACCGGCAGACTTCGAATCAAGGTGAAGAACAATGCCCAGTAATCACGACTTGAATCGCAGAACGTTTCTTAAAGGCGCCGGCATGACGGCACTCGCCGGCGCAGTTGGCGCTGGGAGTGCCGGCGCTGCCTCTACCGTAGCTGCACCCGAAGGCATGCCGTACCTGAAGAATGGCAAATATGACTTCGACACCGTGTACAACCGGGTCGGTACCGGTTGCCACAAATGGGACGAGCAGATCGCGCTGTTCGGCGACAAGGTCAAGATCGGCATGGGCATCGCCGACATGGATTTCCGGGCGGCGCCGTGCGTCGGTGAGGCGATGGCGGAACGGCTGAAGCACGAGAACTGGGGGTACATGAGCAGTGATTTTCTTGCCGAATACCAGGAAACGATTGCCATGTGGAATCATGAGCGCTGGGGCCTCGAAGTCGATCCCAAGTCTATTGTGATCGCGTCAGGGGTACATCCGGGTCTGATAGCAGGCATCAAGACGTTTTCGCCGCCTGCCAGCAAGGTTCTCTTGATGACACCTACCTATAACGGCTTCTATTCGGACCTGACTCTGACTCAGACAATCAAGAACGAGAGCGTTATGGTCTTCGAAAACGGTCATTATACGATCGACTGGGATGATCTCGAAGCACGCATGACCCCGGACACGCATTGCATATTGCTCTGTAATCCACAAAATCCGACGGGCAATGTCTGGTCGGAGGAAGATTTGTTGCGAATCGGCGAATTGTGTCTCAAGCACCAGGTCGTAGTGTTGTCGGACGAAATCCACGCGGATTTCGTGCGTGCCGGTCACAAGTTCACGCCGTTTGCGTCCCTGCCAGACAAGGATATTGTCAATAACAGTCTCACGTTCAAGGCGATTACCAAGACATTCAGTATGCCGGCATCGAAGAACGCTTACTTCTTTTCGACGAATCCTGTTTTGCTGGAGCGCGTCAAGGTAAATCATCGAGCCGACATCAATACGCTCGGTGTTGTTGCGAACGATGCCGCATATAAGTACGGCGCGGACTGGCTCGACCAGTTGTTACCCTATCTCGACGACAACCATCAGTACGTCGAGGATTTCCTGAAAGAGAATCTTCCACAGGTCGCTTACACGAGGGCCGAAGGAACGTTCCTGAGCTGGCTGCATTTCGACGAGATCATGGACGAAGTCGGCGTGGTCGAGAAATCGGCGGCAAGCCAGAAGACCGACAAGCCGATGACGGAAACGGAAGCTTTCGAAGCATGGCTCGTCGACGCTTGCGGCGTTCAGCTGAACGACGGCGAGGGCTACGGCGCAGGCAGCGAACGCTGCATGCGAATGAACATCGGCTGTTCGCGTAAAGTACTCGCCGAAGCATTGAACAGGATTGCCGGCGCAATAAAGAACGTCTAGCTGCGCATTCCGGTCGCACAAAGAAGCACCCGATTCGGGTGCTGTTGTGCGTCAGGCGGTCAAGGTTTCGATCGCCATCGTCACCGCGGCTTCCACCGGCTCGATGATCGGCACGCCGAGTTCCAGTTGCGCCGCCTTGCGGTGCGCCGCCAGTCCCGCGCAACCGAGTATCAGGGTTTCCGCGCCATCTTCCTCGATAAGCAGCCGCCCTGTGTCGATGATTTTTTGCAGAACCTCGGGGTCATTGGCCGCCTGGTCGACATTGATATCGAGTGGTCGTTCGCCAGCATGAAACTCCTGGCAGCCCAGGTTTCGGACATAAGCAATGTGGCGTTGTATCGACTCGCGCCCCAGCGCCAGTACCCCGAAACGCCGTCCATAGGTTGCAGACAATGAAACCGCGCTTTCCTGGATACCGAAGACCGGTTTCTCTGTCTTCGCCCTGCTTTCCTCCAAGCCGGGATCCGAATAACAGGCGATTACGAAAGCGTCGGCAGTATCATTACCCCAGATTTCGTTGACGACCAGGCGCGCCGCCGTCCGGACGTCGTCGTCGGTCTCGATGCCGAAAGGAGCGTCCGCGAGGGTAATGCAGGATATTTCGACATCACGGTTTTGTATGCTCGCTTGCAGCGAATGATCCAGGCCGCGCGCTACGCTCTCATTTGAGTTGGGGTTGATAACCAGGATGCGTGAACTCATAAGCCCAGGTCGACTCCGAAGTTCAATTGCGGATTGAGTTCGGGCGCAAGCTTGCCGGGCATGCCTGTGCAATCGATGGTATTGCGCGGTACGAATTTGCCGGCACCCCGCTCGACTTTGAGTTCATTCTCTTCGATTACGACCTGACCACGCTGGATGACCACCGTTGGCCAACCCGTGACATGCATGCCTTCATACGGTGTGAACTCCATGTTGTCATGCATATCGGTAGCTTTCACTTCTCGCGCAACCTCGGGATCCCAGATCGCGATATCGGCATCGAGCCCTTCGGTGATCGATCCCTTGCAATGGTCCAGCCCATAGATTTTGGAGACATTGCCGGCTGCCAGCGCCACGAAGTGATTCAGCGTGATACGGCCTTTGATGAAGCCCTCGGAGAACAGAAGCGGCAGACGCATCTCGATACCCGGCAAGCCGTTTGCGATCTGTGGAAAGTCCGGCTTCGGGCCAGCATGAAGTTTGCCGCTTGCATCGAAACGGTAGGGTGCATGGTCGGAGGAATAGACCTGGAAAGTGCCATTCTGCAGGCAACGCCAGATGTGCTCCTGCGAGGCACGATCGCGAAGCGGCGGGCTGCAACACAATTTTGCGCCGTGCATTCCCGGCAGGTCCATCTGCTCGGCATTCAGGAACATGTATTGTGGGCAGGTCTCGCCGAATACCTTGTGTCCGTCGTACCTGGCCTGTGCGATGATCCGTGCCCCGGCTTCCGTGGATACATGCACGATGAGAATCGGCGTATCGAGGAAACTCGCGAGCGCAATCGCCCGATTGATCGCCTCAGACTCCGCAGTCCGCGGGTGGCTCAATGCATGATATTTTGGCGCGCCGTGACCACCATCGAGCAGCTTCTTGCTCATCCACTTGATCATGGCGTTATTCTCGGCATGGATCATCGTAAGCGCGCCATGTTGCTTGGCGACCGTCAGTATGTCGAGCATCTGACTGTCGTCGACGATCAGGCGATCGTAAGTCATGTAAACCTTGAACGAAGTAATACCCTGCTCGATGGCTTTCGGCAGTTCCTTATACAGCACTTCTTCTGTCGGGTCAGAGATGATCAGGTGGAACGAATAGTCAATCACGGATTTCGGTTCCGCGCGCCCGTGGTATGTCCGCAGCACGTCCTTCAAGGTCTGGCCGCGATGTTGTGCCGCGAACGGCACGATGCAGGTATTGCCGCCGAACGCGGCGGAAACGCTTCCCGAGTAATAGTCATCCGACGTCATCAAGCCACTGGACGATTCTTGCTCAATGTGGCAGTGCGCCTCGATGCCGCCGGGCAGCACGTATTTGCCGCTGGCATCGATGACTCGTTCGGCAGCCCCGAGCTGCTTGCCGATGGCAACGATCTTGCCGTCGCTGATGCCGATGTCTGCGGAAAATGTCTCGGCGGAGTTCGCGACCGTGCCGTTGGTAATTTTCAGATCGAGATTTGGCATCTGGCGGCCCGGTTTATACGCCCCTGATGGAGCCGCCGTCACAGCGAATCATGCCACCCGTCATATACCTCGCCGGCTCACTGACCAGGAAGGCGCCGACGGAACCGAACTCCTCGACCGTGCCGTAGCGGCCTGCCGGAATCGTGGCCTGCTCGGCGGCGGATACCTCCTCAACAGATTTGCCGAGTTTCTCGGCATTGGCCGCGTCCAGTTGCTTGAGTCGTTCCGTCCGGATACGACCCGGCAACAGCATGTTGACTGTTATGCCTGATGCCGCCACTTCGTTGGACAAGGACTTGCTCCAGCCCACCAGCGACGAGCGAATCGTGTTAGACATCGCGAGGTTCGGAATCGGCTGCACGACACCCGACGACGCAACAGTCAGCACCCTGCCCCAACCGGCTTGCTGCATATCAGCTACGCACAAATTCGTAATCTCGATGATTCGCAACAACATGGTGTCGATCTGAGATCGCCACTGTTCCATATCCGGTGTGTCGACCGTTCCCGGTGGCGGGCCGCCGGTGTTGTTGACAAGGATATCGACACCGCCGAGTTTGTCCCTGGCCGCGCTATACAGTCTGCCAGCGGCATCGGAATCGGCCAGATCGATCACGGCATAGTCAGCCTTGCCGGGGCCTGCCGCAGTAAGCTGTGCCGTGGCGGCCGCCAATTTCTCTTCCACGCGCCCACAGATCAGCACATGTGCGCCTTCTTCGCAGAGCTTGCTTGCAATTCCCAATCCGAGGCCCTGACTCGAAGCGAGTACAAGGGCACGTTTTCCGTTAATTCCGAGATCCATCTTTATAGCGCCTTTAATTTTTGTTCGACGCGCTCGATCAAGCGCGTCAGTTCTTGTTGATCGACCGCATTGAGTTTGGGGCCGGGTGCCCGAACCTTGGGCGAGGCAATCACTCCGCGACGGTACAAGACCTCTTTGCGTAACGCCAGTCCGAATCCGGGCTGTTGCTCATGCCGCACCAGCGGCAGGTAGGCGTCGAACAGGTCCTCCGCCTTGTCCTGGTCCCCGGCCGCATGCAACGACACGACCTGAACCAGCATTTCCGGATAGGCAAACCCGGTCATCGCGCCATCGGCGCCCCGCGCGAGTTCTTGCGGCAGGTAGAGCCCGCCGTTGCCGACCAGGATCGATACGCGCCGCAACCCCTCGTTTTGCGATGCGCGCACCTGCGAGATTTTGTTGAGCCCCGGCCAGTCCTCATGCTTCAGCATGACGAGCTGGTTGAAATCGGTCACCAGGCGATTGAAAAGCGGTACGGAAATATCCGAGCGGGTCGCGAACGGGTAGTCCTGGTAACAGACGGGCACCTTGTCGCCGAGCGCTGCAAAAACCTGCACGAAATAGTTGTAAATCTTCTCCTCGGTCGAGAGCCCGGTGAGCGGAGCGACCATTACGCCCGCGGCGCCATTATCCATGCTGAATGCGGACAGGCGAACCAGGTTATCGAGTCCCGCATTGGACACGCCGACAACGACAGGCACGCGACCGTCGACCCGGCGCAAGACCCGTGTCAGGAACGCCTCGGATTCGTCTGCTGCCAACTTCTGTGCTTCGCCCATCATGCCGAGCACGGTGATTCCCGTTACACCTTTATCTATATAAAAATCGACGAGCCGTTCCGCGCTCTCCAGATCGAGTGCCCCCGACTCTGTAAATGGCGTAGCCGAGATGATGAATACCCCCGACGCCGATTCATTCAGTAATTGCGATGTCACGCCTGTGCCCCTCTCGATGCGCGAACAGCAACCCGCACGTATTGCCTGTTGTTATCTGTAATATGCGTCGCATACTTTTTTTCTCCGGATAGAAAGTCTTTCATCAAGGTAATAAATACCCCGCTCAGGATCAGCAACGCGATCAGGTTGGGAAGCGCGCTGGCCGCGACGGAAATATTTGCGAGCGCCCATAGCTGATCGACGTTGGTAATTCCTGCAAAAACTACGCCCGGCAAGAAATATATCCACTTAATGTATCCAAAAACTTTTTCCCCTAGCAAATTGACCAGTGCAGTTTCGAAATACACGAAGAATCCGATTTGTGTGGAAAGGCAGAATGTCAAGATCGCCAATGAAACAAATGCATTTGAAATTTCCGCCGAGTAAAACGTCGAGAATGCCTGCAATAACATTTCGATACCGGTTACGCCATTCGGCAACACGCCGGAGGTAAGAATAATCAGTGCAGTCATCGTGCAAACGACCGTGGTATCGACGAAAACTTCGGCTGCACCCCATAATCCTTGCTTGAAGGGATGTTCCGTTTCAGCATTCGCGTGAACCATCGGCGCCGTTCCGAGTCCGGCCTCGTTGGACAACATGCCGCGCGCCATACCCATCTGAATCGCAGCAACCACAGCCGCGCCGGCAAAACCACCCACCGCCGGCGCGGGTGCAAGCGCATAATGAAATATGTCCGAGAATGCGGAAGGAATCGCGGCGGCGTTGGCCACCACGATGATCGATCCGGTGGCAAGGTACATCAACGTCATGAATGGCACCAGTGCCTCGCAGAAACGACCAATGCGACGTATGCCGCCGACTGCGACGAGTGCTGTGACGATTGCCATTGCACCGGTTACGAGATAAGGGTTGACCCCGTAGCTTGCATTGAATGCCCGGCCTACGGTATGCGCCTGTAGTAGCGACGAGCTGAAAAAACAGTTAATCGTCACACCAATGCTGAAGAGTATGGCGAGAAACCTCCAGCCGAGCGCTTTGCTGATGTAGTACATCGGCCCGCCGTGAATATGACCATGTTCATCGACGTCGCGATAGTGCACGCCAATCGTTACTTCAGCGGCTTTCGTGATCATGCCGAAGAACGCCAGTATCCACATCCAGAATATTGCGCCGGGACCGCCAATCGATAACGCAGTCGCAACACCTGCCATATTGCCCATGCCGACCGTGCCGGCCAGTGATGTCGTCGTCGCCTGAAATGGCGTCATCCGCTCCTTGCTTGCATCGCCTTGCCGATCGAAGATGCGACCGAACGTAGAGCGCATAATGAACGGAAAGCTGGTCACCTGGAAAAATCGCGCGCGTAGCGTCAGGTACACGGAGACGAAGGCGATAAAGAGCATCGTCCATGGGCCCCACAACAGCTCGCTGATTCTGCTGATCAGCGTTAAAAAAGTCTCGTACATTGTGAACCCCGCTGACTCCTTCGTACGTATCTTTTCTTATGCTTATCCCGGAACACGGGCAGTCATGCTCGGCATGGCCGTGGGCTGGTCTGGTCCCGAGTGCGTTCGGGACGGTTGTTTTCCTCTGCGTAACAGAACAGCGCGACAGCTGCAAAGACTCTAGCAAACCGGGTTTTTATTCTCCAACGCCCATACCTTTTATCGTAAACTTATCGGCCGGCCTGCAAATCCGAATGGCACCGCGTGACATCCAGCGCCCGGCAGAGATCGGCCAAGACAGCGCGGTGCAAGAACGGGGGAGTAAGAATGAAAACATCAAGCCTGACGTCGTTCTTGAATCGCATCGGCGTCTTTTGCTTCGTATTGGCAATTGCAGCTTGTTCGCAGGAGCCCGCACCGGAAGCCCAGGCAGGCCGGGCGCCCGATGAAGGTGTCAAATCCGGTCCCGGCACTTCAGGCGGTCAATGGGAGTATCTGGGCGGCGATGCCGCGCATACCCGTTATTCACCCGCCGATGAAATCACGGCGGATAACTTCGAAGACCTCGAGGAGGCGTGGGTGTGGGACGGCGCCAGCTTTAACGCACAAAGTGGCCGCTCGACGCCGAGTTATATTAACGGAAAACTCTATACGGTCGCCGGTCCGCGCCGCTACGTCGTCGCACTCGATCCCGGAACGGGCGAACTCTTGTGGTCTTACGGTGAGCCGAAGACGCCCAGGTACGAGTACTCGATGCGTAAGGACTACGGCAAAGGCATCGCCTATGCAGAGGTCGACGGTCGCGGTGTCATCTACATCACCTCGCCGGCATTTTTCCTGACGGCGCTCGACGCCGAGACCGGCCAGCCGCTAGAGAATTGGGGCACGAAGGTTCCGATCGAAGGATTCCCGGAAACCGGCGTCGTCGACATGCTGGTGGACCTGCTTGCTGACCTTCCATACGGTCACGACCCCTACGAGGGCATGTCGCTGGAGGATGGCTATATCACGACTTCGTCGCCGCCGATCGTCGTCAATGGCGTCATCGTCGTCAGTAATTCAGCCGAGCAGGGTTACTACCAGTCGCGCATCGAAAACGTGCCGGGCGACATACTCGCGTACGACGCCAGGACCGGTGAATTCCTGTGGAAGTTTCACGTCATCCCGCGGCCCGGTGAGTTCGGGCACGAGACCTGGGAGAACGATGCCTGGCAATACGTTGGCGACGTTTCATCCTGGGCGCCGATGGCGGCAGACCTCGAGCGCGGCATCGTCTATATCCCGACGAACGGGCCAACCATCGATTATTACGGCGGCTTCCACCCCGGTGACAATCTGTTCGGCACCAGCCTGATTGCGCTGGATGTGCAAACCGGCGAACGCGTCTGGCACTACCAGCTCGTTCACCACGACATCTGGAACTACGACACGCCCACGGCGCCGGTACTGCTCGACGTCAACATCGATGGCATCGAAACGCCAATCGTCGTACAGACGACCAAGCAGAATTTCGCGTATACCTTCAACCGCGAGACCGGCGAACCAATCTGGCCGATCGAGGAGAAGCCGGTACCGGCTTCAGATATTCCCGGCGAGAAACTGGCGGCAACGCAGCCGTTCCCGACCAAGCCCGCACCCTTCGACATGCAGGGGCTGACGCACGACGACCTCATCGACTTCACGCCCGAGCTACGTGCGAGCGCGATCGATATCCTGAAGGAATTCAAGATCGGTCCGCTCTTCAATCCGCCACTGCATCGCGATAACGACCTCGGCTATCGCGGCTCCTACTGGTGCCCGGGGGACGGTGGCGGCATGAACATCGACGGACCGACGGTCGCCGATCCGAAGACCGGTATTATCTATGTTTCCTCGCGCAAAGCATGCTCGTCACGCGTTATCGTCAAGGGCGCGGAACGCGACGCAAATATTGAGGCCCCGACGGGTGCGACCTTATCCGAATGGGCGGCGCTTCGCTCCGACCAGGTTCGAGGACCTGACGGCCTGCCGCTCTTCAAGCCGCCATATAGCCGGATCACCGCGATCGACATGAACACCGGGGAACACCTGTGGCAGATCCCCATCGGCGAGACACCGGATCGCGTACTCAATCATCCGGACGTGCAGGACATGGACATTCCGCGGACGGGCACCGGTCGCAACGCGCCGATGTCGGTGACAGAGACCTTGTTCATGTACACGAGCACCGCGAGCGACGGCACGCCGATGCTGTTCTTCCACGACAAGCTCTCGGGCGAGGAACTCGGCAGCGTCGAGATTCCTGCACCCGTAAACTACGGCATGTCGACTTATGTCCACGAGGGCAAGCAGTATGTCATGCTGCAGACCGGATCCAAGCTGACTGCAATGGCGCTCGCGGAGTTCTGAAGCACTCGCCGGAAAACAAATCCAAGGAAAACCATGAATCGCCTGTTCGCCGCCTCGGCGTTTGTCCTGATCGCCGCGTGTTCTCCGGCTCAATCGCCCGACGTCGATAGCGCTCCGCCGCCTGCGGCGCCAGAGGACGCGGATCGATCCTGGAATCGCGGGGCAATCGCAGCCGCAGCGAATCCGCATGCCGTCGCCGCGGCGATCGAGATGCTCGAGCAAGGCGGCCACGCGGTCGATGCCGCGATTGCTGCCCACGCGGTACTCGGGCTCGTCGAGCCGCAGAGTTCCGGGCTCGGTGGCGGCGGCTTCTTGCTAACCTATGAACACGCGTCGCAGGAATTGACTTTCTATGACGGCCGGGAGACGGCGCCGGCTGGCGCTACCGTCGACATGTTCATGCGCGACGGCGAGGTCATGGGATTCGTCGACGCATGGCAAAGTGGTATTGCAGTTGGCGTACCCGGTGCGATCGCCCTGTACAAGAGTGCGCATGACGAGCACGGAAAGCTTTCCTGGAGGGAAGTCTTTCAGCCGGCGATACGCCTGGCCGAGGAAGGCTTCGAGGTGTCTCCGCGGCTGGCAGGATACCTTCCGCGCGTGGCCGAACGTGGGCGGCTCGATGAAAATCCGCCGACCGCCACCTATTTTTATCCCGGTGGCGAACCACTCCAGGTCGGCGACCTGTTGAAAAACCCGGAATATGCCGAAACACTCACGCGTGTAGCCAACGAGGGAATCGACGCGTTTTACAAAGGTGAGCTTGCCGCTGCAATCGCAAAGGCGGCGCAGGAACCGCCGAACGGCGGCACATTAACGGTCGAAGACATCGCAAATTACCAAGTCGTGAAACGCGATGTCGTCTGTGGTGCATTTCGTGTAATGAAAATCTGCACCACGACTCCGCCATCATCGGGCGGCGCACAGATCATGATCGCCGGCCTCTATGATCACCTCGTTGGTGGAGGAGCGACGCAAGAAGACAAGATCGTGGCATTCGTCGATGCACAGCGCCTCGCTTACGCCGACCGCGATCATTATTTCGGCGATCCGGATTCCGTGGATGTTCCGCTGCAGGATCTGCTGAATCCCGTCTACCTCGAACACCGCGCGACCGAGCGATTCGCGCCCGATGCGATGCCAATGCATGGCGATCCCGGGAGCGTCCTGCACGGCGAGCCGGTCGCAAATCGCTGGGGCGGGGACCGGACCGAGGAAGCTTCCGGCACCACGCATTTGTCAATCATCGATAGCGAAGGCAACGCTGTATCGATGACCGCGACAATTGAGGGAGTTTTCGGGTCTTCGCGCTGGGCGGGTGGCTTCCTGCTCAATAACGAAATGACAGATTTCGCTCGAGAGTATGATCCGGATGCACCACCGGCTGCGAATGCCATCGGGCCGGGTCGTCGTCCACGATCGTCCATGTCACCGACAATGGTATTCGACCAGGATGGCAATGTTTTAATGGTTACCGGCTCGCCGGGTGGCAATTCGATACCCGCATACGTATCCAAGTCCATCATCGGCGTCCTCGACTGGGAGATGACGGCCCAGGAAGCAGTCGATTTCCCGAATATCGTGGCACGCGGGGAGGTCGTGCGCGTCGAAGTTGGTGTCACTCCCGGTGAGGAAATTGCCGACGATCTGGCAGCGCGCGGCTACAAGGTGCAGGAACGTGAGGGAGAAAACTCCGGCCTGCATGTCATCGTCGTGCGCCCGGACAAACTGGACGGCGCGGCCGACAAACGCCGCGAAGGCATCGTCAGGACGACAACCACCAAATGACCGACATATCGATGACGTGCCGAATTTCACCAACGGCTGCCCCGTTATCCATACCGACGAGATTTACGCGATTGTCGAAACTTTAACCCGGTGGAGGCGCCTCATGGCCATAGCCACACGCCGACTAAGCCGGCCAGTGTCAATGCCAGTAAAACCGGCAAAATCCGGCGCCGAAGATGCGGGCCACCAATGAACGCGACGATACCGGCCTTGAACGCGAGGTTGGACAATGAGGCGACGAAGATAACCCGCCATGCAATGTCCTCATCGATGCGCGACTCGACAAACAGTCGTCCGATAGACAGGGTGATCGCGTCCACGTCGGTCAGTCCGGAAATGAATGCCACCGGATAGAGCATTGCTTCCCCGAACTGTTCATTGACCGCCGCACTAATAAATAGGACCACGCTATAAAGCGCCGCAAAGCTCAGGGCGGTCTTGAGCTCTGCAGGGTTGCTGGTTTCGAGTTCCTCTGCCGCGATGGTTGGCAGCCGAAACAGCTGCACGCCGACAACGACCGCAAACAGTCCCAGAAACGCGATTATCGGAATGACGAGTTCCGGTAGCAGTCCCCTTGCGACAACGGCTATCTCTACAGTGATTCGAAGATAGACCAGGGCCGATGCAACAAGAATGACAACGCCAGCGATGGGAACAACCATGCGATCACTTCGACTTCTGGTAGAGAAGCTCACGGTCGTCGCGGTGCTGGAAATGAGACCACCGAGCACGCCACTCAGGAGAGCGCCAATTTTCCCGCTTGACACCTTCAAGGTGACATAGGCAGCGAGATTGATGCTGACGATCAGCACCACCATCAGCCAGATCTGCCAGGGATTCAGAACGGAATACGGTCCGTAGGCGGTGTTGGGCAGAATCGGCAGCACGACCAGCGAGATCAGCACAAATCGAGCGATGGCCTGAAACTCAACCTCGCCGAGGCGCACGACCCAGGTATGCATCGGGGCCTTCCAATGCAAGAGCAAGGTCACGACACCGCCAAGCACCACGGCTCCGGCAATGAAACCCGACGTCGCGAGTGCACCTACAAGGAACATGGCGATTGCAGCCAGTTCCGTCGTCGTCCCCGTCATCTCTATCTGGCGGGACAGCAGATAGGAATGAGTGTAGATCGCGATCGTGATGGCAATGAGGCCGGCCGCCAGTATCCATGCACCGTATTGCGCCGCAAACAGGCCGACCAGACCGCCGATCGTGCTGATCAGGGCGAACGAGCGAAGACCGATCGGCTTGTCGGCCACCCACTCCCGCTGCATCCCGACCAGCAGTCCGAGACCGATGGCTATGGCAAGCCCGAGAATTCTGGGATCGATGAATTCCATGAGTGCCGGTTTAAACGATCCGCTTCGACCAGGATTGTTTGTGTCGACAATCCTATCAGTCTGCCGGCCCTTTTTGCCGTCTATTGCGGATACTACTTAATCGATGACTCGACCGAATAACCCTCGGATGTACTGGACATGCCGGCGACCGCCGCCGTGAAGACAACGTCGGTCGAACTGTTGAGTGCCGTCTCGGCGGAATCCTGCAGGATGCTGATAACGAAGCCCACGGCGACGACTTGCATCGCAATGTCGTTCGGAATACCGAACAGGCCGCAACTCAGGGGAATCAGCAACAGCGAACCGCCGGCAACACCCGATGCGCCGCACGCCGATAATGCCGCGACGACCGACAGCAGTAATGCGGTCGGCAAGTCCACATCTATGCCGAGCGTGTGGGTTGCCGCGAGCGTGAGCACGGTAATCGTGATCGCCGCACCGCCCATGTTGATCGTCGCACCGAGTGGAATGGATACCGCGTAGGTGTTCTCATCAAGCTTGAGGCGTTCGCAGAGTGCCATGTTGACCGGAATATTCGCGGCTGAGCTGCGCGTAAAAAATGCGGTGATACCGCTTTCGCGCAACGCGGTGAGAACGATGCCATACGGGTTCTTTCTCGTCTTTATGAATACGATCAACGGATTGATCACGAGCGCCATGATAATCATCGCCGAGAGGAGTACCGTCAGGATGCGCGCGTAGCCCTGCAATGCCTCGAAGCCAAATTCCGCCAAATTGCCGGCGACGAGCCCGAAGATGCCGATTGGCGCCAGCCGTATGACAACTCGTACGATCAGCGTGATCGCGTGGGACAAATCTGCGAGCATGCCGCGCGAAGTCTCGGATGCATGTCGCATCGTCAGACCGAGTGCGATACCCCAGACGAGGATACCGATAAAGTTGCCGTTCATGACGGCGCTAACGGGATTGTCGACGAGTTTGAACAAGAGATTATTGAGTACCTCGCCGATGCCCTGCGGCGGGTCCATGGCCACATCGGAAACCGCAAGTATCAGCGTGGTTGGAAAAAACGTGCTCATCAGTACGGCGAGGAATGCAGCGCTCAACGTGCCGACCAGGTACAGAATGACAATCGGGCCCAGGTCTGCATGCTTACCGGCCTGCTGGTTGGCAAGCGCGGCCGCGACGAGAACCAGTACGAGGACCGGCGCTACCGCTTTCAGCGCTGCCACGAACAGGTTGCCGAACATCATTGCGGAACTCGCTCCGTCCGGCCAGATCAATGCCAGGATGATGCCTGCGGTGATGCCGACGGCGATGCGGAGAACGAGGTTGCCGCCGAAAAATTTCTCGGCAAATGTTAAACGCGACATTGGGATTTCTTCTTAATTGTTGCTGGCGAATCCGGGCAATCTAGCAATAAGAAGGAATCGTCGCAAAAAACCAATGTTCAGGATCGAATCGGTGCTGATTCTGCCGCTTGGGAGCAGCCGTTACATGGCCCGAAACAAGCGCCTCGCGAGCCTCGTAATGACTGCGCAGCAAGCTCCTATGCAGGTATGATATCGGGTCGACCTGACCGTTCGAAATAATCCTGACCTGCGAGAGGTAGCAGTGAGAACAAGATTTTCGGCGACTCTCTTGAGCCTATTACTGACCGTGGGCGCCGCCTGGTCGGCGGAGCCCCATGATCCGAATGCGCTCGTCAAGCAGGTCTGCATCGCCTGTCATAACCAGTACACGCTGCAGGCAGGTATCGACCTCACGTCTTTCGACGCTAACGAACCCTACCGGGATCCCGTCCTCGCGGAGAAGATGATTCGCAAGCTCCGGGCCGGCCAAATGCCGCCGAAAGAAATGCCGCGCGACCAGGCCATGATCGATGGTCTCGTCGAAACGCTCGAGATCCGCCTCGACGCTTACGCGCGGGCGAACAAGCGTGCCGGCACGAGACCGTTCCAGCGACTGAACCGCGCCGAATACGCGCGCCTGGTCCACGATTTGCTCGGACTGACGGTCGATCCCGCAGAGTGGCTGCCCGAAGACCAGATGAGCGCGAACTTCGACAATATCGCTGACGTGCAGGGCATGTCCACGACACTGATGATTTCCTACCTGACGGCCGCCAGTGATATCGCGCGGCGCGCGATCGGCCAGGAAGACGCCGCGCCCCGGGCCAGGACCTACACGAATCCGCCCCTGGTATCGCAGCACGAATGGGAGAGGGTCGAGGGCGCTCCGTACGGCACGCGCGGTGGCATCAGTGTGCTGCACTCGTTCCCGGCAGACGGTGAGTATGTTTTCTCGATGGGATTCATGTCGGGCTGGGGTGAGCGCTATCACGACATAGACATCTCGATCGACGGCGATCGTGTGGCACTCGTTCGCTATGGCGGTGAGATCGATTTCCAGGGCCGCAAGGGCTTTCCCGTCGAGACCGATCCGGTCTTTGTTCGCGCCGGCGAGCACCGCCTAACCGCTGCCTTCATTCGCCAGATGGACGGTCCCTACGAAGACCTTATTCGCCCGAACGACTGGTCATTGACCGGTACCGAAACCAGTTATGGCACGACTTCGCCTCCGCACCTCGTGCGCCTGACGGTCGAAGGCCCGTATGACCCGGTGGGTGTATCCGATTTCCCGACGCGCCAACGAATTTTCTCCTGCCGGCCGACATCGCCCGACGAGGAAGCGCCGTGTGCCGAGGACATCCTGGAGCGACTCGCTTCCAGTGCTTATGGTCGCAGCGTCAGTGATGATGACGTCGCCGACCTGATGCATTTCTACGCGCTCGGCGCCGCCGACGGCGGCTTCGAAATGGGCATCAGGACTGCGCTCGAGGCAATTCTCGCCAGCCCGCATTTCCTGTTTCGCATCGAGCAGGAACCCGCCCGCGCACGGCCGGGCGAAACTTACCGGCTTGCCGACATAGATATTGCGACGCGGCTGTCATTTTTCCTCTGGGGGACGAACCCTGACGACGAGCTTCGCGCGCTGGCGAGCTCGGGCAAGTTGTCTCGCACGCGTAACCTGCGTGAACAGGCGGAACGTATGCTCGCCGACCCGCGTTCCGAGGCGCTTGCGACACGCTTTGCTTCCCTGTGGTTGCACCTGCAGGACCTCGACAAGGTGCAGCCCGACGCTTTCTGGTTCCCAAATTACAGCCAGCAATTAATGGACGCGATGCGCCGTGAAACGGAGTTGTTCTTCTATCACCTCGTTAAGGAAGACAAGAGCGTACTGGATTTGTATCGTGCCGATTACTCGATAATCAACGAGCGCCTGGCGCGCCACTACGATATTCCCGGCGTCATCGGCGAAGAGTTCCGGCTGGTCAAATATCCGAACAACCAGCGCAACGGCATCTTTGGCCACGGCAGCGTCCTTGTCCAGACGTCGCTCGGCAACAGGACGTCGCCAGTGTTACGCGGCAAGTGGGTGATGCAGACGGTACTCGGCACGCCGCCGCCACCGCCGCCGCCCGGCATTCCGGATCTCGAAGAGACCGACGGCGTGCAAGGCGGGGAAGTGCTGACGACGCGGCGCCGCCTGGAAATGCATCGCAGCAACCCGATCTGTGCGGCCTGTCATAATGTCATGGATCCGCTCGGGCTGGCGCTCGACAATTTCGATGTGACCGGCAAGTGGCGTATCCGTGAAAATGGCGCCCCGCTCGATACCCGCAGCACATTTTACGACGGCACCGAAATCTCGACGCCGGCCGATCTTTCGAGTGCGCTTCTCAAACGGCCGACTCCACTGGTACGCGAGTTTACGAAGAACCTGATGGCGTATGCGCTGGCCCGTCGAGTGGAATACTACGATCAGCCGACGATCCGCGCCATCGTCCGTGAAGCCGAGAAAGACGAATACCGCATGTCGTCCATTATCATGGGCGTTATCATGAGCGATGCGTTTCGCATGAAAGATGCATCGTTTGCGGATGACGCCGCGGATGACGAGATCGTTACCCGTTAGTCGTGCCGAATTTCAAAGAGGTAGGTTCATGCATTTTGTCGATAAGAAAAAAATTGCCAGGCGCACTTTCCTGCGGGGTGCCGGAGCGAGCGTAGCATTACCGCTGCTGGACGCCATGTTGCCGGCATTCGCGACATCGGACAGCGACGCTCGCACGCGCCTGGTGTGTATCGAGGAAGTTCATGGGCTGCCAGGCTGTAACAAATGGGGCGCAGAGCAATTCCTGTTTGCGCCGTCGACGACCGGCCGCGACTACGAGCTGGTGCCCGACAATGCATTGAAGCCACTCGAAGGATGGCGCGATCATCTCACGATCATCAGCAATACGGACGTCCGCATGGCCGAAGCATTCAGTCCGGGTGAGGTCGGTGGTGATCATTTTCGTTCATCCGCCGTTTTCCTGACGCAGGCGCATCCGAAGCAGACCCAGGGATCCGATCTGTTCGTCGGCACCTCGATGGACCAGCTGCATGCGCAGCGCTTCGGCCGTGACAACCTGATGCCGTCACTGCAGCTTTGCATCGAACCGACGGATAAAGGCGGCGGCTGCGATTACAACTACTCCTGCGCTTACACCGACAGCATCAGCTGGGCTTCGCCGTCCGAACCTTTGCCGATGATTCGCAATCCCCGGACCGCGTTCGACATGCTATTCGGTGCCGGCGGATCGGCAGAGGAACGTGCGGCACGGCGCAAGACGCACTCGAGCATTCTCGACTGGGTAACGTCCGAAATCGCCGAGATCAACCAGGAGCTCGGCGCCGTCGATCGCCAACGTGTGGATCGCTATCTCGAAAACGTGCGCGAAATCGAGCGCCGCATTCAAATGGTCGAGGAAAGCAACAGCAATGGTGGGGAGCAAGAGCTGCCGGGAGCACCGGCAGGCGTCCCGGATTCCTACAGTGAACACGTGAAGCTGATGTTCGATTTGCAGGTTCTCGCATTCCAGACCGACATGACGCGCGTGGTTTCCTTCAAAACGGGTCGTGACGCGTCGAACCGCACCATGCCGGAATCCGGTTCGGACCGGGCTTTCCATCCGGCCTCGCATCACGGCGGCAAACCGCAAGGCATCATGGAATTCAATAAGATTTGCACCTATCGCGTAAGCCAGCTCGGTTACTTCCTCGAGCGGCTTCACGCGACATCGGATGGGGATAGTAGTCTGCTTGACCAGTCGATGATCCTGTGGGGTTCGCCGATGGGCGATGCGAACCTGCACAACCATCGGCGTTGTCCGCTCCTTTTATTCGGCGGCGCGAACGGCAAGCTCAAGGGCGGCAGGCATTTAAGAGCTGAAGACGGGACACCGATGGCGAATGCCATGTTGACCGTACTCAACATGCTTGGCCACGAACGAGAAAACTTCGGCGACAGCACCGGCGAGCTATCGATTTAAGTTTTTTTCGATGAGGATTTTGATGACAAAGCAACTTGCATTCGTCTCAGCTCTCGGTCTCATATTGTTTTTATCGGCGACAGGCGTAAGCGCCGCTGTCAATTCGGTCGTCGATGCAGCCTCACGCGGCGATGCCGAGACGGTGCGGCAATTGCTCCGCGATGGCGCGGACGTTAACGAAGCACAGGGCGACGGCATGACGGCCCTGCACCATGCGGCGGATCTCGGCGACCTCGAGCTTGCCAAAGTGCTGATTTATGCCGGCATCAATATTGACGCCGGGACGCGAATCGGCCATTACACCGCGTTACACATCGCAAGCCGCCTGGGCCGTGCCGAGATCGTAAAGGCCCTGCTCGATGCCGGCGCCAGGGTCGATGCAAGGACCACTAACTCCGGCGTCATGCCCATTCACCTGGCCGCGGCATCCGGCGACCCTGCGACGGTCAGCGCGCTGCTCGCCGCGGGTGCGGACGTCAATGCACAGGAAGACGCATGGCAGCAGACGCCGCTCATTTTTGCCGCTTCCCTGAACCGTGTGCAAGTCATGAACGTACTGCTGGACGCGGGTGCCGATCCGGCAATGACCTCCAGGTCCATCGATACCGGAGTCATGGAAAAAGCGGACAAGGCGGCAGAGAAACGCATTACCGAGTTTCTCGCCGAGTTCAAGGAGAAGGAGGGCGGTGGTCCGAACTGGCAGCCGCAACCGAGCCAGGTGCAGGCCGCGATCGAGGCATCGCGTGAGATCCAGCGCAAATGGCCGGATGTGCCAGATCCCGTT
>JABAOE010000487.1_pt1 | contig 19892 bp, 11 predicted proteins | sample 7062141 | NCBI WGS metagenome assembly JABAOE01 (sample SAMN14538627, study PRJNA623070) | marine sediment metagenome | biome: marine biome [ENVO:00000428]; feature: marine pelagic biome [ENVO:01000023]; material: deep marine sediment [ENVO:00002113] | place: India: Gulf of Khambhat ... | reverse complement strand
GCGCGGCCATCGCGCCCCGGGCCTGCGTATTCGGGGCGCTCACGACCCAGATCATGGCCGTCCGGTGCATGCCGGCTATGCTGGGGGGATTCCGGCAAGCGAGATGGCGCCCGGGCCCATGGCCGACGTCGCATCACAATTCCTGATCACCATCGGCGGCATACTGCTGCTGGGCCTGCTGACTTCGGCGCTGGGCCAGCGCACGCCGCTGCCGCGGGTGACCCTGCTGCTGCTGTTCGGTGTCGCCATTGGAGAGAGCGGGCTGAACCTCATACCCGAGTTGTTCACCCGGTATTTCGAGGTCGTCGCGGCCATGACCCTCGTGATGGTCGGGTTCCTGCTCGGCGGCAAGCTCTCGGCCGAGACGTTTCGGTTCTCGGCGCGCAAGATCCTGCTCATATCCCTGAGCGCCGCGCTGGTCTCGGTGCTGCTGGTCGCCCTGGGCTTGCTGGCGATTGGCGCCGGCCTGGAACTGGCCATCCTGCTGGGCAGTATTGCCGCTGCCACCGCTCCGGCCGCGGTGCTGGACGTGGTGGTCGAGTCCGGCCGCGGCGGCCGCTTCGGCGAGTTGTTGCTGGCGATCGTGGCGGTCGATGACGCCTGGGGCCTGGTCCTGTTCAGCATTGGCCTGGCGGTGGTGCTGGCGTTGCGGGCCACCGGCACCGATGTCTCACCCCTGCTGTTCGCCGGGCAGGAGGTGGGAGGCGCCGTGTTGTTGGGCGCCGCGCTCGGCTTTCCGGCCGCGTTCCTCACCGGCCGCATGCGCCCGGGCCAGCCGATGCTGACCGAGGCCGTGGGCCTGGTTTTCCTGTGCGGAGGCCTGGCGATCTGGCTGGAGGTCTCGTTTCTGATCGCACCGATGGTCATGGGCGCGGTGATCACCAATTTCGCCCGCCACCACGAGTATCCCTTCCATGCCATCGAGGGTATCGAATGGCCGTTTCTAGCCATCATGTTCGTGCTTGCGGGCGCCACGCTGGAAGTCGATGCGCTGGCCGCGCTGGGCCTGCTCGGGGCCACCTACATTGTCTGCCGCACGGCCGGCAAGATACTGGGCGGCTATCTCGGTGGCGCCTTGTCCGGTGCCCGGCCCGCCACGCGGCGGTGGATCGGGCTGGCCCTGCTGCCCCATGCCGGCGTGGAGATCGGCATGGCGCTGGTGGCGGCCAATGCCTTCCTGGACCACGCCCAGACCCTGCTTTCGGTGGTGGTGGCGGCCACCGTGATGTTCGAGCTGGTCGGCCCGGTATTGACGCGCCTGGCACTGGTCCGCGCGCAGCGCAGCGCGCGGACCTGAACCGCCCGTCACCGTTCCCCGCCAGTCGTGCACCATGATGGCGCACGGGCACCGCTATAGGGCACGGCGGGCGCTCGCACCGATCCCCGGCGCTGCCCTCGTCCCGCGCCGCCACTGAAACCATCGGCCAGCTCGCCACTGGCACGATTCCTGCTCTCGATACCGGTACAGACCGCGCGTATCGCGCTTCGGGAGCCAGGCATGAAACTCATTACCGCCATCATCAAGCCGTTCAAACTCGAGGATGTCCGGGAAGCCCTGCACGAAGTGGGCGTGCAGGGCCTGACGGTGACCGAGGTGCGCGGGTTCGGCCGGCAGAAAGGCCATACCGAGCTGTATCGCGGTGCGGAGTACACGGTGGATTTCCTGCCGAAGATGAAAATCGAGGCGGCCGTGACCGATGACCAGGTGGAACGCGCCACGGAGGCGATTACCCAGGCCGCCGCCACCGGCAAGATCGGCGACGGCAAGATCTTCGTGATCGCGCTGGAGGAAGTCATCCGCATCCGCACCGGGGAGACCGGCGCGCAGGCCATCTAGGGGCGGCAATCATGGAAAACCAGATTTTCGAACTCCAGTACGCGATCGATACCTTCTATTTCCTGGTGTGCGGCGCGCTGGTCATGTGGATGGCGGCCGGCTTCTCGATGCTCGAAGCCGGCCTGGTCAGGGCCAAGAACACCACCGAAATCCTGACCAAGAACGTGGCCCTGTATTCGGTCGCCTGTCTCATGTACCTGGTATGCGGCTACCAGCTGATGTACGGCGGCGGCTGGTTCCTGTCCGGCCTCGAGGCCTTCGACCTCGAGGCGGTGCTGTCCGCCTCCGCCGAACAGGGCTTCGATGGCGATTCGGTGTACTCGGGCGCCTCCGATTTCTTCTTCCAGGTGGTGTTCGTGGCCACCGCCATGTCGATCGTCTCCGGTGCCGTGGCCGAGCGCATGAAACTGTGGAGCTTCCTCGCGTTCGCGATCCTGATGACGGGCTTCATCTACCCGCTGGAGGGCGCCTGGACCTGGGGCGGCGCCGAGGTGTTCGGGCTGTACGACCTGGGCGAGCTTGGATTCAGCGACTTTGCCGGTTCCGGCATCGTGCACCTGGCCGGCGCGGTCGCGGCGCTCGCCGGGGTGCTGCTGCTGGGGCCGCGGCGCGGCAAGTACGGCCCCGGGGGGCAGGCCAATGCCCTGCCGGGCGCCAACCTGCCGCTGGCGACGCTGGGTACCTTCATCCTGTGGATGGGCTGGTTCGGCTTCAACGGCGGATCGGTGCTGAAGCTGGGGGACGCGGCCAGCGCGCACGCCGTGGCCATGGTGTTCGTCAACACCAACGCGGCGGCCGCGGCCGGCTTGCTGGGCGCGCTGGCCTCGGCGCGCCTGGTGTTCGGCAAGGCCGACCTCACCATGGCGCTCAACGGCGCGCTGGCGGGCCTGGTGGTGATCACCGCCGAGCCTTCCACGCCGACGGCGCTGCAGGCCTCGCTGTTCGGGCTGCTGGGCGGGGTGGCCGTGGTGTTCAGCATCGTGGGCCTCGACCGTCTGCGCATCGACGATCCGGTGGGCGCCATCTCGGTGCACGGTACGGGTGGGCTGATCGGCTTGCTGCTGGTGCCGCTGACGAACGAGGGTGCGCGTTTCAGCGGGCAGGTCGTCGGCGCCCTGACCATCGGGCTGTGGGTGTTCGCGGTCAGCTTCGCGGCATGGTTGGCGCTGCGCCACACGCTTGGCATTCGCGTGGATGCGGAGGAGGAGTACGAGGGCCTGGACATCGGCGAATGCGGCCTGGAGGCCTACCCCGAATTCACCCAGGCGCGGTGAGCCGGTGTCAGCGGCTGGAGTGGCCGGCCTGCGCGTCGGCGCGGGACAGCGGCGTCTCCTGGATTTCCTGCAGAAACGCCCGGGCCGCCGGCGGCAGGTGGCGGCCCCGCCGGCGGACGATGCCATAGGTCCGCCGGGGGAAGAAGCGGCTCATGTTGCGGGCCACCAGCCGGTCGCCCTCGCGCAGGCAGATGCTGGTCACGATGGAGATGCCGAAGCCCAGCTCCACGTAGCGCTTGATCACCTCCCAGCCGCCGACTTCCAGCACCACGTTGTACGGGATGCGCTGCTGCTGGAACACGCGGTCCACCATGCGCCAGGTGGTCAGTCGCCGCGGTGGCAGGATCAGGCCGAACGGGGCGATGTCCTCCAGCTGGATGTCCGGCTTGTCCGCGAGTTCGTGCCCGAGCGGCAGGATCAGCGCGGGGTCGAAGGAGTAGAGCGCTGTGTAGCGGATGTCCGCCGGCACGTCGAGCATGGAGCCCACGGCGAAGTCCACCTGGTCGTCGCGAATCATGGCCAGGCCGTCGCGGCCGGTGACGTTGCGCAGTTGCACGTGGATTTTCGGGTAACGCTCGCGGAACCGCGCCACCAGCTCGGGCAGGATGTAGATGATGGTGGACTCTCCCGCCGCGATCACCACCTCGCCGCTCCCGGGGTCGCCGGTGACCTCGGTGCGGAAGCGCTGGTTGAGTGAGTCCATGCCTTCCACCAGCGGCTGCGCCATTTCCAGCAGGCGGCGGCCCTCCGGCGTGAGCTGGATGTGCGGTCCGCGCCGCTCGAACAGCACCGTTTCGAGTTCCTGTTCCAGTGCCTTGACCTGCAGGCTGATGGCCGACTGGCTCAGGTACAGTTCATCCGCTGCCGCTGACATCTTGCCGTTGCGGGCCACGGCGCAGAAGGCACGCAATTGTTTCAGCGGGTTGCCTTTATAGTAGTAGCGTCTGGATTCCTGCATGAAAAACAGCGACTTATATATTTAACAAAATTAAATATAGGTATTTAAATATTTTGATTGTCAATATTAGCGAATGCTTCATATGCTTACCACTCCCATACCCCCAAGCGCCCCGCAGAGGGCCGAGAAGCACTGGAGTCACCGATGAGTCAATTTGCCGATTTGCAGGCGCTCAAGAAGCACTGGCAGGAAGATCCGCGCTGGAAAGGCGTTCGACGGGGCTATGCTGCCGAAGACGTAATGCGCCTGCGCGGAACCGTGCGGGTCGAATACACCCTGGCGCGCAACGGAGCCGAGAAACTGTGGCGCCTGATGGCGGAGGAGCCATTCGTCAACGCCCTGGGCGCCCTGACCGGCAACCAGGCCATGCAGCAGGTCAAGGCCGGCCTGAAGTCCATCTACCTGTCGGGCTGGCAGGTGGCCGCGGACGCCAACCTGGCCGGGCAGATGTACCCGGACCAGTCGCTCTACCCGGCCGATTCCGTGCCCAACGTGGTGCGGCGGATCAATAACGCCCTGCTGCGGGCGGATCAGCTCAATCATGCCGAGGGCGACGATTCCGTGGATTGGATGGCGCCGATCGTGGCGGACGCAGAGGCCGGGTTCGGCGGCGTGCTCAATGCCCACGAATTGATGAAGGCGATGATCGAGGCGGGCGCCGCGGGCGTGCATTTCGAGGACCAGCTCGCGTCCGCCAAGAAATGCGGGCACATGGGCGGCAAGGTGCTGGTGCCGACCCAGGAAGCGGTCGCCAAGCTGGTCGCCGCCCGCCTGGCGGCGGACATCATGGATGTGCCGACCATCCTGCTGGCCCGCACCGATGCCATGGGCGCCGGCCTGCTGACCTCCGACATCGACGAGTACGACCGCCCGTTCATCACCGGTGAGCGCACCGCCGAGGGTTTCTACCTCACCCGGCCGGGCATCGAGCAGGCCATCGCCCGGGGCCTCGCCTATGCGCCCTATGCCGACCTGCTGTGGTGCGAGACCAGCACGCCGGATCTCGAGCAGGCACGGGTGTTTGCCGAGGCCATCAGGAAGGAGTACCCGGACCAGCTGCTGTCCTACAACTGTTCGCCGTCGTTCAACTGGAGGAAGAACCTGGACGACGACACCATCGCCCGCTTTCAGCGGGAACTGGGCGCGATGGGATACGCCTACCAGTTCATCACCCTGGCCGGGTTCCATGCGCTGAACTTCAGCATGTACGAGCTGGCCAGGGGCTACCGCGAACGCCAGATGTCGGCTTATGTCGAGCTGCAGGCAGCGGAATTCGACGCGGAGGCCGTCGGTTACACGGCGACCCGCCACCAGCACGAGGTCGGCACGGGTTATTTCGACGCGGTCACGCAGGTGATTGCCGGTGGACATTCGTCCTTGTCCGCGCTGGAGGGATCGACCGAAGAAGAGCAGTTCCAGGAAGCCGTCTGACTCCCGGCTTCCTGTCTGGCGGACCCCCACCGCCAACTTGGGCCGCGCCGCAGGCGCGGCCTTCTTTTTTCCCGCTGGGTGGTGGGCTGGCGGGTTCGCTCAGGCCGGACTGTCAGCGACGATCCTGACCTCGGTGCCGTAGCGGTCGTCGTTGGCGGCCCGGATGGCTTGCCGTCGGTTGTCGGCCACGATCGTGCACATCCAGTGGAAGTTGTCGTGGCGCAACGCCTCGGCATGCCAGCGGTAGCCGCGGAAGCCCGGCTTCCAGCCGAAGGCCACGACCAGCACGGCCAGCAGCACCAGCTGGATAACCGGCTGCTGGATCCAGTGGCTGGCGATCTGCGCGATGTCGAACATCAGGGTGGTGGTCACCACCAGCATCACCGTCATGGACCCGAGGCCGCGCCGCACCGCCCATACCGAGGGCACCAGGAACGCGGACCAGGAAAAACCCCGGCATACGGCCTCGCAGCCGTACTTGGGATGCCTGTAGATGTCGAAAACGCGCATCGTACCTAATGGGTCAACCTGTGTGCGTCAGGGGCTCGGGCACGCCACGAACGCCCGTCCCGCCTGGCGGCGGCCGGCGGCGGTCTTCATTGCGTGAACTCCCTGCCCCATTCGGTCGCCAATTCTCCGACAGCCTGGGTGCCGCGCGAAAGTGTCATTGGTCATGGTCCGATGCGGCCGGTTTAGCCGCAGTCCACGGCGGGCGCGGCGCGGCCGTCTCCCGCCGGGCGGAGCAGGGCCTGCATCTCGGGCAGGCACAGGAATGCCCGCACGCGGGGACGAAAGTTCTGGGACACCAGCCAATCGATTTCCGGTCCGTTATGCGGCTGTTCCTGCCGAAACAGGCGCAGCGCCGCTTCGGGCTCGCCGAGCAGCGACAGGATCAAGGCGAGTTCTACGGCGTAGGACAGGGTCGGGTGGTCCGGCGCGGCGAAGTCGATGTCGCGCCACTCCCCGATGGCGGCCAGTGCCCGGGCGCGGCCCGGGCTGCCCGGCGGCTGGCACAGGTCCACGTAGACGGACGTGGCGTCGACCGTCTTGGCGAGAGCGGCCGTCAGCCGTTCGCCGTACACCGCGACCTGTTCACAGCGGCCATCGAGCAGGTGCAAGGTCATCATCAGGCCCAGGCCGTCGGGAAACTCGGGCGCGAACGCCAGCACCTCGTTCAAAAGCGCGATGGCCTCCGGGCGCCGGCCCACTTCGTCCAGCCGGTAGGCCAGGTTGTAGCCGATGATGCGGGCGCGCGGATCGAGGCTCCAGGCAATCCGGTAGCGTTCCAGCCCCGCTTCGCGTTTACCCTGCATCCAGAGGTGGCGCCCGAACCACTGGTGGGCCGTGGCGAATGACGGGTTGAGCTCGATCGCGCGAAGGAAGTATTCGTCGGCGCGCTCCCAGGCCCGCTCGTTGCTGAACGCCAGGCCCATGGCGGTCAGCGCCTCGACGTTTTCGGGGTCCAGCGCGAGCGCGCGCCGGGCGGCGGCCTGGGTTTCGGCCATGGTCAGACCCACGTCGATTTTCTGATAGCCGTCGAGCACCGCCCAGACGAGCGCCAGCCCGGCGTGGGCGCGGGCGAAATCAGGGTCGATGCGGATGGCCGCCTCGAATTCCTCGATGGCCCTATTCAGCGTGGCCACGGTGCGCAGGTGCCAGAGCTGCATGCCCTGCAGGTAGTGCTCGTAGGCCTGGATGCTGGTGGTGCCGGTGAGGTTGCCGGCCTCGCTCTGGCGGAGCTGCAGCGACACCTCGAGCGCCGCCGCGATGGCCTGCGCGATGTCATCCTGGATGGCGAAGATGTTGGTGAGTTCCCGGTCATAGGTTTCCGACCACAGGTGGAAACCGTCGTCCGCCTTGATCAGCTGGGCGGTGACGCGCACCTGTTCGCCCGCCTTGCGCACGCTGCCTTCCAGCACATGGTTTACGCCCAGCTCGTGCGCGATGTCGGCGACTTTCGCGTTGCTGCCCTTGAACGCAAAGGCCGAAGTGCGCGCCGCCACCTTCAAGGTGGGGATGCGGGCCAGCACGTTGAGGATCTCCTCGGCGATACCGTCGGAGAAGTATTCGTTGTCGGCATCCGGGCTCATGTTGACGAACGGCAGCACGGCAATGGAGGTCTGCTCGGGCGGCGGGCACTGGAACGGAATCTCCGCCGGCGGTGGGCGCTGAATGCCCTCGCGCTCGAGCACGGCCATCACCGACGGAAAAGGCTTGGGGTCGAACTTGTGATAGCCCAGCTGCGTGGCCAGCAGGTACGGCACTCCCGCCTCTTCCAGCGGCTGCAGGGTGGCATACGCGTCCTGTTTGCGCCCGAGCAACATCAGCACGTGCCAGGCCTCGGACAAGCCGTCGCCGCTGCTCGTGTCGATGCGCGCCAGGATGGCCTCGGCCGCGGCGCGGTCCCCGTTCGCGCAGGCTTCCCGCACCTCGATCAGGTTGTTGGGCCCCGGGTTCGCCTGGAAATAGCGGGCCGCCACCCGGTCCGCCTCCGCGTAGCGCCCTGCCCACATCAGGGTGCGGTGCACCTGGTACAGGATGCCGTCGTTGGTCCGCCAACGCTCGACCAGTCGCAGGCCGAAGTCGGCCGCTTCCGCGTAGGGCACGATGCGATAGGCCTCGTTGGCGTAAACGTTTGCGGCCGACAGGTCGGTCAGCGCGCGCGCCTGCCAGTGAGCCAGCTCCTCCCGCTGGATGTCCTGCCGGGCGGCCATGTCGGCGACCTGCAGAAGGCGGGCCCTTGCATACTCGTCGTTGGGGCGGGCGCCCAGGTACTCCTTGTACAGCCGAATGCTGTCGTTGAGGCGCAGCTCGATTTCGGCTAGGTGGGCCCTGAAGCCGATGCGGTCGGTGGCGCTGGGGGCATGCTCGATGGCCTGTTCCACCCGCACCATGTACTCGGCGAGCATCTGGCGGGGGCCGAGGGCGAGCGTGCTGCGGTCGGTGCGCGAGGGCGTCAGCTGGACCTTCCAGTATTCCGCTGCCTCCATGTGGGCGGCCGCGAAACCGGGGTCGATGTTGCGGGCCCGCTCGTAGAGCTCGAAGGACTGGTCCTGCAATTCGGCCCCCTCGGCGGCATTCCAGGCCTCGCGTCGCAACTCCTGGGCACGCAAGTACACCTCGTAGGCCTCCACCGAACGCGTTCCCACCTGGCTCATCTCGGCGAGGGCTTCGGGATCCATGGTGGTCTCCAAGGCCTTCGCAATGTTGCGTGCCAGGTCCTCCTGGATGCTGATCATGTCGGAGACGTCGCGGTCGTAGTTTTCCGACCAGACGTGGAAGCCGTCGCTGGCCCGGATCAGCTGGGCGGTGACCCGGATGCGGTCGCCGCCGCTGCGCACCGACCCTTCCAGCACGTGGGCCACGCCGAGTTCGGAGGCGATCTGCGGGATGTCGAGTTCGCTGCCCTTGTAGCGGAAGGAGGAGGTGCGGGAGCTGACCAGCAGGTCCGGCGTTCGCGACAGCGCGTTGAGGATCTCTTCGGCCAGCCCGTCGGCAAACCATTCCTGGTCGCCGGCCTGGCTGAGGTCGGCGAACGGCAGCACGGCGATGGACTTGGCCGCACCGGCGGTGGCGGCGGCCGATTCGCCCGGCCGATCCGCGAACCGGGACTCCCAGGCGAAATACACCAGGCCGACGGCCAGCAGGGCGATGATGGCGTAGTCCAGCTTGCGCCCCGTCTGCGGCGTGATGGACCGGTCCCGGTCGACCTCGCGCTCGCGCTTGAGGCCCTCCGGCGTCAATTCGAAGGCCCAGGCGAAGATCACGGCGGGCACGAAGCCGATGACCAGCAGCAGCACCACGAATTTGCCGGCCACCTCGGGCAGCGCCAGCAGTTCCACCAGCACCTCGGTCAGCTGCAGCAGCAGCCAGGAGGCGACGATGTAGGCGATGCCGACCCGCACCACGTTGCGTCGCTTGAGCTCGGCGAAGAAACTCATCTCACCAGTCTTTCAGCGGGAAGCGGACGGGCGTGGGCGGCGGCCAGGCCAGGCCGGATTCCGCCAGGCGGCCGGCAAAGCCGGGCGTGGATTCCAGGTCCCAGGGCGCCCCGCACAGGCACCAGTAAACGTGCAACAGCAGGCTGAACGGGCCGATCTCGTGGGCATCGACCTGGCTTGCGAGTTCATTGACGGCCTCTCGGTTGCCGATCCATGCGTTGACCAGCAGGCGGTAAAAACCGCTGGCGTAGTCCTGCGCCAGGTAGGCCTGGAACAGTTCCCCGGCGCGCGCGCGGTCGCCGCGCGCCGCCGCGACCATGATGCTGGAGATGTCCCGTGACTCGGCGTCCTGGAAGCGCGCGCTGGCGACCCGCTGGGCCTCGTCGAGGTCGCCGGTGCCCAGCAGGGTCCGGACCAGCACCGTGGTCAGCCAGGCATTCTCGGCTATTTCGAGCCCTTCACGGGCGAGGGCGGCGCCGGCCTGCGGATTGCCGTTCCACAGCTCCGCGCGGGCCTCGTTGATCCACGCATTCTGTTGCAGCGGGTCGCAGGCCCGCAGGTAGCGGAGGTAGTCGAGATAGGGCTCGCCGAAACCATACACCGTGCCGACGGCATTGATCCACGCCGATGATTGACAGGTGCGCAGGCCGATGACGCGTTGCACGCGCCCGGCCAGTCCCGACCACTGGCCGGTGAAGATGGCCAGGTCGAGCTCCGCGCTGGCCCGGGTCGCCGGGTCGGGGGCATGGCGAGCGGCCGCGTTCAGGTCGCTGATGGCGTTTTCATAGGCCGACGCGACCATTTCGGCGCTGATCCCGGGTTGCCGGATACCGCTGGCATCGTTGTTGACGATGTGCACGAACAGGTCGGAATGCAGCGTGTAGGCGGCACCGATGCCGGGCACCCGGGCCAGGGCCGTCTCGAAATGGCGGTTGGCCTCGCGCAGCGCCTCGAGCTGGTTCATCTGGCCATGTCCGCGCTCGTAGAAATCCTGCCCCTTCTGGAACGCGACGAAGGCCTCCACGTCGCGAATCCCGGTTTTCCGCATGGCCTCCCGTTTCTGTTCGTCCAGCACCACGTCCATGGCCAGCGCGATTTTCTCGGCGATGTCTTCCTGCACGGCGATGGTGTCCTGCGAGGTGCTGTCGTAGTTTTCGGACCACAGGTGGAAGCCATCCGCGGCCCTCACCAGCTGCGCGGTCACGCGCAGTCGCTCGCCCGTATTGCGAATCGAGCCCTCCACGATATGACCCACGTTGAGCGCCTGGGCGATTTCCTGCACCGGGACGTCCCGGCCCTTGAAGTGGAACGAGGAGGTGCGCGCGGTCACCAGCAGCTCGGGCAGCTGCGCCAGCGCGTTGAGGATTTCCTCGGTCAGGCCGTCGGCGAAATACTCGTCGTCGGGCCCGCTGCTGAGCGCCACGAAGGGCAGCACCGCCACCGACTTTCCCGCCGGCAGGAGCGGGGCGGGCGCCACGGTCTCGGCCACCGCCGGTGTCCCATCGGCGGGGGTCCCGGGCCCGAAGCGATCCCAGGCGAACCATGCCAGCGCCACCGTCAGCACCGCGATGATGGCGAAGTCCAGCTTGCGCCCGGTCTGCGAGGTGATCGAGCGGGTCCGGTCCACCTCGCGCTCACGCTTGAGGCCCTCGGGCGTCAGCTCGAAGGCCCAGGCAAAGATCAACGCCGGCAGGATACCCACCGCCAGCAACAGGAGAATCAGCTTCGGCACCCACTCCGGGAGTTCCAGCACCGGCACCACCACGTCCACCACCTGCAACAGCAGCCAGCTGGTGACCGCGTAGGCGATGCCCACGCGGAACACGTTGCGGCGCTTGAGCTCGGCGAAAAGGCTCATTTAAGTTAATCGTCCCATCGCTGCGCTCGCCGCCCCCTATTGAAAAGGGGGCAGACCGGACGAAGTGAGGCCAGGGGATTTATCACAACGAATACCCCGGTTCCAAAGGCTCCAGGCCAGCATTGGCACGGTCGCGATTGAGGTTATCCAGCATCCGTTGCTGCGCAGCTTCGAAACGCGGGTGGCCCTCCAGTGGTCTCAGTGTGGACCACATGTTCGAGATTCGTGGCGTGGCGAGCCAGTTCATGTCGACAGCTTTTTCGATGAGATCGATCGCCCTTTCCCGATCATCGGCCATGGTCCAGTAGTGGGCCTCCGCCATAAAAAAGAACGGCCAGCCGATACCCTGCTGTGCCTGCTTGTCATGGACTTCACGAATGATCTGCATGGCCTCGCTGAATTTCTGCAGGCGCCCGGTCTCGAGGTAGGCCTTGGCCAGAAACCCCATTTCTCCGTAGCCGAATCCAACTGCGCCGGGCACATCGTTCCGGAACGCGGCCAGGTCCGGCCAGCGCTGTTCGGTGAACGCCACAATGGCTTCATATTTGCCCGCATTGACCCACATCTGAAACAGGGGCCAGACCGCCCCGGAAGCTTCGAACCATTGACGAGCCATCAGGGTCGCCTCCTCAAGGCGCCCCAGTTGCTGCAGGGAAACGATATGCCAATTCGGGTTCGCACGGGAAATTGCGACAACACGCTCGAATTCATTGAGAAAGGTCAGCGCGCGGACCCACGCCCCCGCCACAAAGTCATTGGTGGGAGCGGCCGCATAGGCAGCCTCGGCGAATGGCAGCGCGCCCGCGTTGTCACCCTGATTGGTACGCATCAGGGCCTCATACATGCTCAGGCTCGGATGACCCTGCAGGAAGGGCCGGACCCTGTCCAGTACGCGGCCAAACTTCTGGTACTGGCCGGTGGTCATGTAAGCGACATGCAGGTTGCCGATCATCGGTGTGTAGAGGGGATCGCGCTCGAATGCCTGTTCGCGAAGCGCCAGTTCGTCTGCCAGCCGGTATTGATCGCGATAGGTATTGGCCAGCCAGTTGCTGGCATCCAGCATGGAGGGGTTTATTTCCAGCGCCCGTTCAAGGAATTCCTCGGCACGAGCAAGGTTTTCTTCTCCGGGTTCGTTATCGTAATTCAGCCCCAGGCCGGCCCAGGCCTCGGCCAGGCCGTCGTCCAGTTCCAGCGCATGTTCCAGGTAGCGTTTGGCCTGGGCTTGCGCATCGCGGTCAGGAATCGTGCCGTACTGATGATCGGACAGCAGCATCGCCACGATGCCGCGCTGCGCCCAGGCGGGCGCGAAGGCCTCGTCGAGCGCCATGGCCTCCTCCAGCATGGCCAGGGCCTGCTCCAGGTTTTCGCGGGTGCGCGTGTACATGAGCTGCCTGGCACGCAGGTATTTCTCATAAGCCCGGGGGTCGGTCTTGGCGCTGGCGATCGTCTCGCCGCCGATCAGTTCGGTTTTTAGGGCCTGCAGTATCGAGCCGGCGATCTCGTCCTGGATGGCGAAGATGTCGGTCAGCTCCCGGTCGTAGGTGTCCGACCACAGGTGGAAGCCGTCATCCACCTTGATCAGCTGCGCGGTCACGCGCACCGTGTTGCCGGCCTTGCGCACCGAGCCTTCCAGTATGTGCGAGACGTTGAGGGTGTCGCCGATCAGGCGCAGGTCCTCGTTGCGACCCTTGAAGGCGAACGACGAGGTGCGCCCGGCCACCTTCAGTTCCCTGACCCGGGCCAGGGCGTTGAGAATTTCCTCGGAAATGCCGTCCGCGAAGAACTCGTTGCCGGCGTCCTCGCTCATGTTGGCGAAGGGCAGCACCGCGATGGACTTGGTCTGCGTCTCGACCACGACTTCGGGCTCAGCAGTCGCATCGGAGGCGGCGTCGGCCATGGTGGCTGGTTCGGCGGGCGCGGATGGCTCACGAATCTTGTCCAGCACCAGGTACACCACCGCCACCGCCAGCAGCCCGATGATGGCGAAGTCCAGCTTGCGCCCGGTCTGTTTGGTGATGGACATGGCCCGGTCGACTTCCTTTTCCTTCTTCAGGCCCTCCGGGGTCATTTCGAAGGCCCAGGCGAACACCAGCGCCGGGAAGAAACCGATGATCAGGAAGTACAGGGTGGCGGTCAGAACCCAGTCGGGCAGCCGCAGGGCCGGCACCAGTATTTCCGACACCTGCAGGATCAGCCAGGCGACCACGATGTAGGCGATGCCCACCCGGAACACGTTGCGACGCTTGAGCTCGGCGAACAGGTTCACAGGGCATGCTCCTGTCGGAACGGCGCCAGGCCGGCCGCCGCCCGTTGAGCCCGCAGGTTTTCATATGCTCGCGCCTGCGCTGCCACATAGCGCGGGTCGCCTTCCAGCGGCTTGAAGACCGGCAGCGCTTTGGCCAGCCGTGGCGGGCTGGCGTAGCCCATGTCGACCGCTCTTTCCAGACAGTCGATGGCCTTTTCTTCATCCCCTGCCAGGGTCCAGTAGACGGCTTCGACCTCCCAGAAAAACCGTGACGCGGCGCCTTGCGCAAACTGCCGGTCGTGTTCCTCCCGGGCGAGCTGAAGGGCCTGCCGGTACTTTTCGAGATCGCCGGTTTCCCGGTAGGCCCAGGCCGTGAACAGGAAATTCCAGTGCCCGAAGCCGAATTCACCCGCCAGGTCCCGGTCCGCCGCTTCCAGGTCGGGCCAGCCGGCTTCCACGTACTGGATCAGCTCGCCGAAGCGCCCGGTTTGCGCCAGCAGGCCGATGTAGGGCCCCGGGTCGATGCCGGCCCATTCCCGGGCCAGCATGGCGGCTTCTTCCACGCGGCCCAGATATCTCAGCACCAGCACTTTCACCCAGGGGTCGGCGGTCTCGATCTCCAGGACCTCGTCAAATTCACCCAGCGACAGCAGGGTGAAACTCAGGACGAGCGCATTGTTCTCGTTGGCGGGCGCGAGCTCATGGGCTTTCCGGGCGAAGGCCAGGGCTTCGCCCGGCCTGCCTGACCAGTTCCTGACGCGGGCCTCCGACTGGGCCAGCTGGTGGTGCTCGGCAAAGTATGGCCGAATCCGCTCCAGCGCGGCCTCGGCCTTGTCCAGCTGATTCAGTCGCCCGTAGAGGAACACCAGGTTGCCGATGGCGGGGTAATAGAGGGGGTCCCGCCCGAAAAGGCCTTCCAGGATGGCCAGGGCCTCACCGACCCGGCCCTGGTTGTCGAGGGCCAGTTGCAACCAGTTGCTGGCGTTGACCAGCGAGGGATTGATGGCCAGGGCGCGCTCGAGATACTCGATGGCCGTTGCCTGGTTATCGGCGCCGGACTGGTCGTAGTGGTAGAGCCCGAGCCCGGCCCAGCCCTCCGCCAGCGCCGGGTCCAGTTCCAGGGATTTTTCCAGGTCCCGCTTCGCGTCGGCCCGGCTCTGCAGGATGGGAATGTCGCCGTAATTGTTTTCCGACAGCAGCAGGGTCACGATGCCGCGTTGCGCCCAGGCCGGCGCGAATTGTGGGTCCGCCCTGATGACCTCGTCCAGCAGCACCATCGCGTTTTCCAGTTCCGGCTTGCCGCGGGAATAGATGCGCTGCCTGGCCAGCAGGTATTTCTCGTAGGATTCCGTGCCGGTGCGGGTGCTGGCGATTTGCTCCTCGCCGATCAACTCGGCCTTCAGCGCCGAGAGGATGGCCGCCGAGATCTCGTCCTGGATGGCGAAAATATTGGTCAGTTCCCGGTCGTAGGTTTCCGACCACAGGTGGAAGCCGTCCTCGACCTGAATCAGCTGGGCGGTGATGCGCACCGTGTTTTCGGCCTTGCGGACCGAGCCCTCCAGAATGTGGTTGACGCCCAGCGTGTCGCCGATGGTGCGCAGGTCCTCGCTGCGGCCCTTGAAGGCGAAGGACGAGGTGCGGCCCGCGACCTTGAGTTCCTTGACCTTGGCCAGTGCATTGAGGATCTCCTCGGAGATGCCGTCGGAGAAGTACTCGTTGTCGGCGTCGCCGCTCATGTTGGCGAAGGGCAGCACGGCGATGGACTTGGCCTGGGTTTCGACCACCGCATCCGGTTCGGCCAGGCCCATCTCAGCGGTTCGGGAAGGTGCCGTGCTGTCCGGAGAGAGCACGAATTTGTCGGCCAGCAGATAGACCACGACCAGCACCAGCAAGGCGATGATGGTGAAGTCCAGTTTGCGGCCGGTTTGCCGGGTGATGGACTGCGAGCGGTCGACCTCGTGTTCGCGCTTGAGGCCCTCCGGCGTCATTTCGAAGGCCCATGCGAACAGGATCGCGAAAGGCAAGCCGATGCCCAGCAGCAGCACGATGACCGTGAAGATCCAGCCGGGCGCATCCACGTTGTTCAGCACCACGTCCGCCACCTGCAGCACCAGCCAGGCCACCACCAGGTAGGCGATGCCCACCCGGAACACGTTGCGGCGTTTCAGTTCAGCGAAAAAGCTCATGGCATGGCGCCCAGCTCGACCCCCGCGCTTGCTGGCGAGGCCACATTGTAATACGTTCCGCGGCCGCGGAGCCCCGCAGGGCCGAGCAGGCGAAGGGCCCATCGCGGCCGAGGAGCCGGGCGCCGCGACGCTTCCCGCCGCGAGACGCGGTGTCCATTGGTTTTGGCCGGGAATCGCATGATCAGTAGGCCGACTCCAGGGGCTCCAGCTCCAGTAACGCCCGCTGTTCGTTGAGGTGTGCCAGCGACCGCGACTGCAGCTCCTCGTAGCGGGGGATCCCTTCCAGCGAGGCGAGTTGGGGATGGAGTTTGCTGAGGCGGGGTGCGGCACTGTAGCCGCGGTCGACCGCCGCCTGCAGGTAGCCCAGCGCCTGTTCCTGGTCTCCCGCCAGCGCAAAGTACTCGGCCTCCGCCATGTCCAGGTACATCGTGTCGAAGCCATGACCCTTTTGCTCGTCATGTGACGCCCTCACCAGTGACATGGCCGCGCGGAACTTGCCGTCGTTTCCGGTCCGGTCGTAGGCGAGTGCGACATCCAGCATGACGCGGTTGCCGAATCCGCCGCCGTCGCCATGCTCCAGTTCGAATACCTCCAGGTCCGGCCAACGCTCTGCCATGAAAGCGACGATTTCGGGAAACTGCCCGGTCAATACGAGTACCTCGATCAACGCGTCCGGGTCGCCGTATTCGCTGAGCTCGGTCTGCGCGGTCAGCAGCGCTTCCTCGCTGCGGCCGAGATAGGCCAGGGCAGCCGACCGCCAGCGGGTGTCGGGCGCGCCTTCCAGGTCCGCCAGTGCCTCAAATTGGTTGACACCGGCGTGGGCCAAAGCCACGGCGCCATAGGTAAGGGAATCCGACCGTTCGGCCCAGACCTCCAGCGCCATCGGCAGCGCATCGGCGAACTGGCCGTCCATGCTCAGCAGGAAGGCCTTCTGTCGGAACGGCAGTTCCGGGCGGTAGCGCATGGTGCGGTCATTCAACTGGTGTGCTTCGAGCATTCGGTTCTTGGTGGCATACATGAACACCAGGTTGGAAACGGCCGGCCAGTACAGCGGGTCTCGCTCGACCATGCGTTCCAGCAGTTCCTGCGACTCCCCGGCCCGACCCAGGAATCCGTAGGCCCTGCTCAGCCAGAGGCTGGCGTTGATATCGCTCGGGTCGATGGAGATCGACCGCTCCAGGACGTCGAGGGACTGCAAGATCTGCTGGTGGGACTGGGGCGGCGCGTTCTGGTAGTAAAGCCCCATGCCGGCCAGGCCCTCGGCCAGAGCCGGGTCGAGTTCCAGGGACCGTTCGAGGTATTCCCTGCCCGTACGGTTGGCTTCCTTTTCCGGGATGTCGCCGTAGCTGCCGAAACCGTCCGAGGAGAGCATGGTGGCGATGCCGAGCTGCGCCCAGGCGCCCGCGAAACCGGGATCCAGTTCCACTGCGTCCCGCAGCAGGTTCATGGCGACTTTGAGGCCGCCCTTGGTGCGTTCGTGGATGCGTTGCTTGGCCGCCACGTAGTTCTGGTAGGCGATGGGGTTGACCCGGATGCTGGTGATGGACTCGCCTTCCAGCAGCTGGATCCGGGTCTGCTGCAGGATGGCGTTGGCGATCTCGTCCTGGATGGCGAAAATGTCGTTCAGCGTGCGGTCATAGGTGTCCGACCACAGATGGAAACCGTCGGCAACCTGCACCAGCTGGGCCGTGATACGCACCTGGTCACCCTGCTTGCGCACCGACCCTTCGAGGATGTTCTCCACACCCAGGGCTTCGCCGATCAGGCGCAGGTCCTCGTTTTTGCCCTTGAAGGCGAAGGCGGAGGTGCGACCGGCGACCTTCAGGCCGCTGACCCGGGCCAGGGAGTTGAGGATTTCCTCGGAAATGCCGTCCGCGAAGTAATCCTGCTCCGGGTCCGAGGACATGTTGACGAAGGGCAGCACGGCAATGGAAGGCAGTTGCGCTTCGGCGGGCGCCTCGGGTTGAGCCTCGGCAACCGGTTCCGGTGAAACCTCGGTTCCGCTCGGCGAGCTGTAGAAGTGGCCTGCCACCAGCAACGCCACGGTGACGGCCAGGAAGGCAATGATGAGCCGGTCCAGCTTGCGGCCGGTCTGGGATGTGATGGAGCGGCTGCGATCGACATCTTTCTCCAGTCGAATGCCCTCGGGGGTCATCTCGTACACCCAGGACAGGATCAGCACCATCGGCAGGCCGACGATGGCAGTGATGAAGAACACCTGCAGCACCCATGCCGGCGCATCGGTCAGTTCCAGCAGGAAATCGATGACCTGCAGGACCACCCACGCGATCAGTGCGTAGGCCAGGCCCACCCGGAAAACGTTGCGTCGCTTGAGTTCGTCAATAAAGTTCATCAGTCACACCCATGGTCTTCATTGCCCGTTGGCCGGCACCGCGCCCGGCAGGCGATGCCTAACCGGATCACGTCTCTGCGCTCGAGTTCGGCAAACAGGCTCATTCGGGACATTCCGCCAGGCTCTGGTCCAGCGAGGCGCACTCATCCGGCCAGCCGAACTCGCGCCAGAATTCGACAATGCCCGCGCGGCTCATCAACTCGAAAAATTCGGGCGTGCCGCGCAGTAGGCGGAACTCGTCGAGCCACACATCGGCGCTCACGTGTGGACACTCCACTTCCGCATAGAACGTGAACAGGTATTCCGAGCCGAGCATGGCGAGCATGCCGGCGACGTCGATGCTGGCAAACGGCTCCTTCGGGTTGGCGGTGCCGGCATTTGCCTCGAATGCGGGCAGTCGGGAGCGCTCGCCCAGCGCCGCCACGAACAAGCGACGCGACTCGATCACTTGCGGTGTGGCATCGGGTTCGCCCTCCAGCACCCGCTGCCGGCCTCGCTCGAAGTCCCCGTCCAGCAGGTAGGCCAGGCCGGCCGGCACAGGCGAGCCGCCGTGCAGGCCCAGTGACGCCGCGCGCAGCGCCAGTTCGGCGGATTTCCGGTGATCGTTAACGAGGTTCTGCAGCCGGGACTCAACGCTGATCACCGCGGAGATCAACGGGTCGAGTTCATGCGCGATGCGGATCTGTTCCAGAGCCGCCATCGTGCGGCCAGAGAACATCAGGAGCAGGGCATACCAATGGTGGGCGGTGGGGTCGTTGGGCGCCAGCGCGATGGCTGCCTCATAGCGCCTTGCTGACTCGGCAAACTGGCACTTCATTTCCAGGTAGTTGGCCTGGATGATCAGGGCCTCGGTCGACTGCGGGTTGATCGCCAGGGCGCGCTCGGCGGCCGCCAGCCCCTGGCCGATCGAATCCCAGAAAACGGCATCATGATCGTAATCCGGCAGATTGAAATGCGCGATCGCGAGGTTGGACCAGGCGCGGTCGAATTGCGGATCGATCTCGACGGCTTCCTCGAAGAGGGCTATGGCCTCCCGCAACGAAGCGTTGTTGCGCTGGCGCCACAGGTGCCGGCCCTGCAGGTAACGCTGGTAGGCTTCCGCATTGTCGGTCAGCTCCTCGGAAGCCGGCCTCAGGGCCATGCCGCCCAGCTGCACCTTCATCGCCTCGCTGATCTCGGCGGTGATTTCGTCCTGAATCCTGAAAATGTCGTCGAGGGTGCCGTCGTAGGTGTCGGACCACAGATGCACGTCCTCGCTGACCTCGATCAGCTGGGCGGTGACGCGAACCTGGCGTCCCGAAGTGCGGATGCTGCCCTCGAGGATGTGGTCCACGCCGAGCCGGGCCGCCATGGCGGGGATGTCGAGGTCCTCATCGGCCAGTGAAAATGCCGAGGTGCGTGAGGCCACCTTCACTCCTTCCAGCTTGACCAGGGCGTTGAGCAGCTCCTCGGCGATGCCCTCACCGAAATAGGCCTGGTCCTGGGCGGCGCTCATGTCGCGGAAGGGCAGCACAGCGATGGTCTTCACGCCCCTGTCCGGCGCCGGCGGTTCCGTGTCGGTGGTCGCGACGGGCTCGGCGGAGGGCTCCAGAGTGGTGCCAGTCCCGATGCCGCTGAACTGCTGATATAGCAGGAACAGCACGGCCAGCGCCAGCACCGCGATAATGGTGCGATCCAGCCTGCGCCCGGTCTGGGGAGTGATGGACTGGCTGCGGTCGACGTCGCGCTCGCGTTTCAGACCCTCGGGGGTCATCTCGAACGCCCAGGCGAACAGCAGCACCAGCGGAAAGCCGATGGCCAGCACCAGCA
>JABAOE010007295.1_pt1 | contig 19907 bp, 25 predicted proteins | sample 7062141 | NCBI WGS metagenome assembly JABAOE01 (sample SAMN14538627, study PRJNA623070) | marine sediment metagenome | biome: marine biome [ENVO:00000428]; feature: marine pelagic biome [ENVO:01000023]; material: deep marine sediment [ENVO:00002113] | place: India: Gulf of Khambhat ... | reverse complement strand
ACAAGAATGACTCCGACGAGATCGCCACCACGTCGACCTTTGACGTGCCGCAAGGTGATTGTCAGACTCTCCTCGTACCCAGGCGGGTGAGGCGTCTCAGGCTGCTCCGGGGGTTCTGGAACGGCCAGTAATTCGGCATTGAGTTCTTCTCGGGTGGGAATGCTCGTGGAACTGTTCGTGTCCATTATGATCCCTGGACCTGCTGAATTTGTGTCGGAAGCATAGTGAGCCATCGGTCGAAGGGTTGACCAGTATCCACGGTGATTTCAAATTTGCCGTTTGAGAGACGGCAGACAAGGCGTGGATTCTGTGGTGATAGGAGGATGTTGACCCACTCTCGATTTAGTTCGAGAGCATCCGTTACGTCAAGAATTTGGCTGATCTGTTGAAGCGGTATGGCATGAGGGTTCACTGGCTGTGACTCCTGGGTATTGCCGACATTCTATGTTCTGGAAAAAGCACTGTCAACGCGTGAGGATCTGTCTGTAAGCACGCGGACGAAGGCTGCGCCGGCTTCATCGATCTGCTTGGCAGAAATGTTCAAATGAGTTACAGCTCTGAAGCTCCGTTCTCCGATCGCGTTGACGAGCACGCCATGTTCTCTTAAGGCGGCAACTATCTCCGTGGCTGTTCGTTGCTGGTTGTTTAGTTTGAAGATCACGATGTTGGTTTCAACATGCTGCGGCATAATGTTCACCGATGGAATCTGTTGGAGAATTCTCGCCAGTCTTTTTGCGTTGTCGTGGTCATCCTTTAGTCGCGCGACATGGCGCTCGAGCGCGTAGATGCCGGCAGCGGCGAGGATACCTGCTTGGCGCATGGCCCCGCCGTACATGCGGCGATACCGCCGCGCGCGGTCGATGAGTTGTAGGTCGCTTGAGATAAGCAAGGATCCCACGGGGGCGCCGAGTCCCTTTGACAGGCACAGTGAAACCGTTTCGAAGTGCTGCGCATAGGAGGCAGGGGGAAGCGTCGTGGCGGCCACAGCGTTGAGGAGTCTGGCGCCATCAAGGTGCATCGGAATGTCATGCTTGACAGCGACGGATCGAATCTTTTCGATGGTGGAAAGGGGATAGATCGTTCCGCCGCCGGCGTTGTGGGTGTTCTCGAGGCAAATTAGTGCCGTAGAAATGCTGTGAGGATCTTTCGGCCGGATAGCTGCTTCCACCTGTTCGGTTGTGATGATCCCACGCTCACCCCCTACCCAATGCAGTTGTACTCCCGCCAATGCGCCGGCTGCTCCTTGCTCATATCGAACGATGTGACTCTTGCTCTCGACGATGACTTCTTGTCCTGGCTGGGTCTGTGACCGAATAGCAAGCTGATTGGCCATCGTTCCGGAAGGGACGAAGAGCGCTGCTCGCTTTCCGAGCAAGGTCGCCGTCATCTCTTGTAGCCGATTGACGGTGGGATCTTCACCATAGACGTCGTCTCCCACCTCGGCGCGGGCCATGGCTTTCCTCATGCCATCGGTCGGGACAGTAACAGTATCGCTCCGAAGGTCGATCATCTAGCCTTCTTACAACAAGAAGAGGAAAGCACCCAGCACATTCTAGCAAATTTTCATCCCTTTCGAGGAGGGGGTAGGCCTGTAACACCGTGACAGGTTTTAGCCACGTAATAAAGCGATTATCGCTATGTTATCGAGCCATCGTGGCCGCTGCCTTCCTGACACGGCGTCAACTTTACTGCTGAAAAAATCGCATGCTATAGTCTGNNGCTGGAACGATAAATTTCTAATGAATGACTTTGGACGAGAAAGTAACTAGATGCCAGAAGCGCCGGTAAGGATTTATATTGAGAAGCTCTTGAAGGACTGTCGTACACGTTTCGTTTCATTGACGCATGTTGCTGGACCACTGAGAGCCAAGGCGTTGCATGCGATGGCGGATCGGATGGCAGCCGATCAAGAATTAATTCTGGCGGAGAATGCGAAAGATGTCGATGCAGTTGGGAAGTCCTATGAAGGTGATGTCGCCAAAGCTCGGATGAAAGCCGCTGTCGCCCGCGCGTGTCTGCGGTCTGACGATGTAAAAGAAATGGCTGATCGGCTTCATACCATTGCTGAATTATCAGATCCCGTCGGGGCTGTGACCTCGCGGTGGGAGAGGCCGGATGGGCTCCAAGTGAGCCGGGTTCGGGTTCCGATCGGAGTAATCGGGGTGATATCCGAGATGCGTCCTCTTGTGACGGTTGAATCCATTGCTCTCTGTCTTAAGNNGTAACGGTCGAATCCATTGCTCTCTGTCTTAAGTCCAGCAATCTGTGTGTCTTCCGTGGCTCCCCAGAGTGGAGCTTGACACACAAGGCGATTGAGGCAGGGCTGCGTGAGGCTGCAGTGGAGAGCGGATTACCTGTCGGTGCTTGGATTTTTATCGAGCGTCGAGAAAAGGAGGTGGCGATCGAGCTGATGCGGTCCGGAAAGGGTCTCGATGCCATTATTCCTCGGGGTGGAGCGGGCCTACGCAAAGCGGTCATGGAACAGGCGAGGATGCCGGTGCTCTGTTGTGACGAGGGACTTACCTACCTCTATGTCGACGGGGACACAGACATCCCAATGGCTCAAAACTTGGTGATCAATTCCAAAGTACAGTCAGCCGAAGCGGCGAACTCTCTCGATACGTTGCTTGTAGAGCAGTTTGTCGGGCGCCAATTCCTGCCTCCGCTGATCAATCGATTGCTAGAACAGTTCAAAGTCGAAGTGCGCGGCTGTCCAAAGACGGTCGCGCTCATGGGGCAAATGGCTATGTCGGGGCATTCCGCGATCATCCCTGCGACGGAAGCAGACTGGCGCACACAGTTCCAAGGGCCAGTCTTGGCCGTTAAAATGGTGGAAACCCTCGACGAGTCGTTGGCCCACATGGCGGAGCATGGCCCTTGCCTTACAGCAGTCATTGCGACCACCCGTTATGAGTCGGCCATCCGTTTCGCGCGCGACGTTGACGCGGGCGCCGTGTTTGTCAATGCTTCGTCGCGTCTCAACGCGGGCGACAGCTACGGCATGGGTGCCGATATCGGGCTTAGTAGTGGGCGCCTACATGCGAAAGGGCCGATCGGATTGGAACAACTGACCTGCGAAAAGTATGTCGCATATGGATCAGGGCAACTGAGGCTGCCGCATCCCCTTCCCGAAACATACTTTGACGCGATCATGTTGAAGAGGCCGTGAGCTCCCTTGTGAAGGGTGAAATATGTGCCACGGGGCAGAGCTTATTGCGATTATCGCTTCGTCTTCAAGAGGTGATTGCGTCTGTCCACTAATACGTGATCGGATCAGAGCCTTGTGTGATCGGCTAGCCACCCTTGAGGTCCTACGACGTCTGTCTTAAGCTCCCACGCGGCTCTTGCCCTATCGTAAGCTATCCACTATATGATCTTCTCTTCAAACAACATTCGGATGGCCCTTAAAGAGCATCTCGCCTGGTGGGGCCTCAAGCGATTCACATCTGACAGTGACTACTTTGATTGGCAGCGGCAACAACTTCCCCCAGGAGACCTCAATAAACTCCATGAAATGGTTAGACAGAAACGTCGCGGCAATCGCCGGGACGAGGTCGCATTCTACAATTTCACCACCCAGCCTAAGATTCTCCCTGTTCTCTACAGCCAACGCTATCAATACTACGAAGAGATCGGATCGCGCGTAGCTTCCCACCTCGATGGCGCAAAGAGGATCCTCGATTTCGGATGCGGCATCGGCATTCTTACAACGCTCTATGCACGTCGATTTCCCGAAATGGCATTCATCGGCGTTGATCGGTCGCCGGGTTCTATTGCTGTAGCGCGGCAGAAAGCAAGGGAGCTTGGACTGTCCAATGTCCGCTTCGACTGTGTGGATGTGGATACGGAACCCCTTGCTGGCCTATATGATGTCGCTATTGCCACCCATGCCCTGATGCAAGTCGAACAGGATTCGGGAATTCCGAGTAAAAATTGGCAGACATTCGATCGGGCACAAGATGTTTGCCAACAGGCAGCGTACGAGCAGCGGACTGGGGTTGGTGTGCGGCTCGACCGGCTGGCTACGATTCTCGACAGGAATGGCCGCATGATAGTTTTTGAAAAAACAAGAAGTTTGGCCAGACGTGTTCCGTTTCAGCGTGCACTGGCAGCGAGAGGGTTAAAATTACTCGAGCAACCGGAACTGGTCCGGTATCCCCTCGTCCAAGAGGTGGTGGACGATGGTCCCTATTACCTGCTGCGGAAAGGCAGTGAAGGGTCGCAATCATGGAATGAAGCGCCAGAGCCTGACGAGGGCACGCTGTTCGACCCGAAGATAATCCCAACCCAACCTTACGAGTCTGACAGGCCTCTGTACGAAAACCACTGGCCATCAGCGCAAATGGTGAGGGAGAAACTCAAAGATCGCAGAGTGATGGAACAGACGACCCGCCAGGAATCGGACGGCCGCCAGTTGCACGTTGAACTGGGGACGGCAGAAGGGCTGTCCTACCTTTACGTAGCGAATACGTTCGATCAACGGCAGCTAGTAATAGTTGAAACGACACGTGCGACGATGCTTAATGCCTATTTCCTAGAAATTATGAGTGGGATCTCTTAGCGCTGAAAAGACCTAGTTCAACGAATGTCGGCCTCGGCGCAAGTCGAAACGTTTCAGATTTTTTGCCCCGACATACCTTGCCTGCGCGATAAAATGTACAACCCTCAAAGGGCGTGCTATTCTTTGAGCAACTTGGCACTTTCCCCACCTTCTGATACGTCAGGACACAGGCTTAGGTTGCTACTGCGGGTCTTAACCATGGGCGGAGCGTCTGGTTTGATGGACAGTGTCAGCAAAGGAGACAACAAGTTGGTCTCCGTGGGCAAATCATCCTTGCTATCTCGGAACGGTTCATGAAGAGACACCACGCAAGTCTTATTGTTAGAGGATAAAAGGTTATTCCTGCAGATACTCAAGAGTAGTAGGTTCGAAATGGGAATGGCTGACGCGATTCCCCGGTGAGCTGGAGGCATGGTGGCTGGACAAGATTGCCGAGGGAGAGTACAAGGCAACGAACGGGCGTGCAATCCATGTGTGTCGCATTGCCATTTGTGGCTGAGCATATTCCCGGTGCTTCTTCTCAAATATCCACGAGATACGTTCTTGTTATGAACTACTGCAGCCACTGTGGTGCTCCAGTCGCTCNNCGGCATGTGTGCAGTCAATGCGAACTGATTCATTACCATAATCCCAAGATCGTCGCAGGCTGTATCCCGGAGTGGGAAGGCCAAATCCTTTTGTGCCGTAGGGCAATAGAGCCGCGTCTCGGACTTTGGACCTTTCCGGCTGGGTTTATGGAGATCGGGGAAAGCATTGAAGAGGCGGCGGTGCGTGAAACCAAAGAAGAGTCCCAAGCTGACGTTGTCATCACTGCGCTCTATGCTGTGCTTAGCTTGCCTCATATCGGACAAGTGTACTTGGTGTTTCGCGGACGTATGCTCACTCCGATGTGCGAGGCGGGTGCCGAGAGCCAAGAAGTCCGGCTATTTCCATTAGCTACTATTCCGTGGGATAAGATGGCATTTCCGGTTGTGCGCGAAGCGCTCAGGCGGTATGTGGATGATGTCACGAATGGTCAGTTTCAGTTACATCTTGCTAGTTTGCCCGATCGGCTTCCTTCGTGAGTTTGCCAAAACGGATTTCTTCATGTGGCAGCTATGCGCTGCGGACGATACGGGCGAAGAACAAGTCGATTGCTGTCTTTGAAATATGCTCGTCGAAACGAATAGAATAAATGAGCGTGGGATAAGATGAAGAAATTCTGCTACATCTGACCGACCCTTGTCGAAAGGTGTCCGATAATTCGACTGAGTCGATCTTTATGTGGCGGCGCGACGGCCAAAAACTCAAGTCCGATGCCATGTAATCCAGTCCATCGAACGGCTGCATTGTTGATGGTGAGGGGAGTGGTCTCACCGGGTAGTTGAAGATGCAGTTCGAGTTGCATGCCGGTAAAGGGGCGAATGACGCTTTCGATCCGGCAGCCTTTCAGCGACAGATCCTTCAGCGACGCCTTGTACCGCATCTTATCCCGTTGAATGACCGTGCTCGGGACAGTCAGCGGAAAACGAGGGAATTTCCTGACAACCATGGCCTTTTCTTGTCCCTTCTTACCAGGCTATTGGCCTGGGCTGTTCTTGTCAACGAAAACACCGATCTATGCAAGATGCAGTATGCTGAGAAATGGCTTGCGAAATGAATACGATAGACCAGTTATGGTGCGTTTGGCGTCAATGACGATATTGCTACGGACGAAGATGCCGATGGCCCCAGTGCAGGCCATAGTACCGCGGGGATCCATATAAGTAGGGATTACCGAAATGGAGTCCGAACCCCAGGGTCGGAGGAAAGAAATACGTATATGGGGTGTAGGGGTAGATGGGTCGAACGAAACTTATCGCCGGCCGGTCTGAAAGTTGTCGTTGTAATTTGGCTGTCGCTTCGGCTTGGCTCTCGATTTGGTTCTTGAGTTGATTAACAGTGTTCTGCTGAGCTTGAAGTTCACCTTCGAGTTGGGTGATTTTCTCCCGCTGGGATTCAATAAAAGCGTTCAGACAGCGAGTCCGAGCATCACCTTCATAGTTTGAACATTCCCAAGGGATTTGTGAATCGGCTGCCTGAATCGGGGGGGCGTACTGTAACAGGAGGAACATCAACCCACCTATCCAAATCGCAGTGTGAAGAAAAGGATGCGGGCGGAAGGTCTCTCTTGCCGCCTTTTGACCGTTCATGGGGGGAGCTCCTTCATCATCAATTATTATAGACTACCACGACGAATTCTCTATGAATAGACCTTGTTGCAAGGTGGGAGGAACGCTCTCATAGGAAATCGTACGTTTGATTTTGAAAGGGTGGCCTCCTACAATAGCGTTGGTTAAGGATCAGTAACGTATAGCTTGGCGCGCCTTGTCTAACTCTCGTCACTCCATTAAGAGTTTTCCAAAGTCGGGTTCACTCGCCCCTCTCGCAAAGCGTCAATTTCAGCATCGCCTTTTGAAATGGTATCGAGAACAGGGTCGCGATTTGCCCTGGCGAAAAACATCGGACCCTTACCACATCCTTGTGTCCGAAGTGATGCTACAGCAGACACAGGTGGATCGTGTCATCCCGAAATACCGCGAGTTTCTCGAGCGATACCCGAGTTTGGAGGATTTAGCCGGCGCCCCCGTGGCTGAAGTAAAAAAAACCTGGTATCCGCTGGGATATAATGTACGTCCGGAACGACTGCACAGTATTGCCTGTAAAACGGTGGAGCTGTATGGAGGAAAGTTGCCTAACAGAGCGGAAGAGTTGCTGTCGTTCAAAGGCATCGGCCGCTATACCGCCGGCGCAATTCGATCCTTCGCGTTCAATGAGGATGCCCCTATCTTGGATACGAATGTAAGGCGAGTTCTGCACAGGATATTTGTGGCTGAGGGCGATCTCAAGGCACAGAGGGAGAGCTTGTGGAAGTTGTCCGAATCGTTGATTCCCCGTGGGAAGGGGTATGACTTCAATCAAGCGATTATGGATTTTGGAGCGATGGTCTGCACGTCTCGGGATCCTTATTGCCTCCTTTGCCCAATGAAGTCGATGTGCAAGACCTATCCCTTCAAGCCGATGGTCAACCACCGTAAGCAGATGAGTCATGAGCATTGTTGAAGTGGCGGCGGGGCTCATTCAGCATGAAGGGCGCTACTTGATCGCCCGTCGCAAGGCAGGTGTTCATTTAGCGGGATTCTGGGAATTCCCTGGGGGAAAACGAGAGGGTGATGAATCCTTAGGGGAGTGCTTGCAGCGTGAGCTGTTCGAGGAGCTAAGGATTCGGATTGGCCTCCCGATCCCATACCAGATAGTGCGCCACGACTATCCTGAAAAAACCGTGGAGTTACATTTTTTCCACTGTGCGATCGAAGGAGGGTATGTAGCACCAGTTGATTGCGATGAAATTAGATGGGTGCTACCCGAAGAACTCACCCAATTTAAATTCCCCCCAGCGGACCAAGTCATTATTCATGCGTTGCAGCATGATGCCATACGCGAAAGGCCATCGCAGTGAAAGTTGTCCTTGATATTGAGACCATTCAGGGGTCCCGAGAGGAATGGGCACGGCTGATTGGAAAGGTACAGAGGGGCAGCGAGGGTTCTCAACGTGAAGGAAGCTTTGATCTGTTTTCGGCAGGGGCACTCGAGGAACAACGCCACGCGGAAGACGAACTTTATGAAAAGTCAGCGTTCGATGGGACGTTCAGTCGTATCGTCTGCATCGGCCTCCTGGAGTTTTCGGATCAGATGGAGGCCAGAAGTGCAGTTGCCTGGTATGGAACAGACGAGCGGGAGATGCTGCGCCAATTTTGGGCGCGGCTGGCTCAAGATCGACCCTCACTCTTCATCACTCATAATGGCCTGGGGTTCGATTTCCCGTTTATCAAAAAGCGGTCGATCATCAATCAGGTGAAGCCCAGTTTAGACATTAATCTAGCCAAGTTCCGCGCCGAGCCTGTCTACGACACGATGGCCATCTGGAGCAATTGGGATGCGCGGGGGTGGGTGAAACTTGATGTACTTGCCCGGGCGCTACACGTCGAAACAAAATCTGGCAGTGGAGACCAGGTGGCCGAGATGTGGCAAAAAGGACGTGGGAAGGAGCTTGCCCAGTACTGTCTCCAAGACACTTATGTCACGTATGCTTGTTACTGCCGTATGAATTTTCGGCATCCTCTATCTCGAGAAGTCGTTCTGCTCCAACCCGAGTTGTACGAAATTGGTTGAAAACCGGCCGATCAGCGTTTGATTTAGCCATGACCTGTTTCTTTTTCGGTGAAAGACCCGCTAAGGTTTTGCTTGCTGTGAGGGCCTCGAGTTCGGCCGTGCACCCTTAGGCGCTTTTGTGGAGTTGCGATATGACAGAGGGAGAGTAATGCACTGGAATGGCAGAGCGCGTCCCGGCACTGGTTGGTACGCGCATAGAGGTTCTTCTTGGTGGATATGATCGATCGTCTTCCGAAAATACGAATTCTCAAGCGAGGGAAGCGATGGCTTATGAATCTTGTGAGTCTTGAATTACCAGATACCAAAACCCATGAGTACAACACCCATGGCAAGCCATCCCAGTACTCCAACGGAAATGATCGTTTCTACTGTCATGTGAAACTCCGAAGAATGTTGGACTTGCACTCAGAATCACGGGGAGGTATCGGGATCGGAAGGGGCCCCGTCGCACCGGTTTCCTCCTTAAAATGCGCGATGAATGGAAAAGCTCAGCAAATTCCATGCCTTTCGATGTTTTGAAATCGAGGAACTGCGTAGAGGAGTATCAGGAAAGTAGAGGCCACAGTATAAATATTCATTGACTCACCCCGCAGTTCAAACCAGGGAGGGGAACTTCATCGAATTGCTTTTATAATCCATTGGTTAGAATTGAAATAGTTGAGTAGCTGTATAGAAGTAGGGGAGACAGAAATGTTGGGCAGATTGGCATGGTGGGAATTCTGCTGCAAGGGACCATCGGTAAGATGTGTCATAAACTTGAAACAAAAATGCTCAACCCGGATGCCTTACTGTGCAGAATTGTTCTCAGTGACGAGAATGAATGAAGGCTATGAAGATTGAGTGGTGCGATAGGCACTTATGAGGAGTTGTCTTGTGGCCTTCACATTCCGAAGCAGAGTGGAAAGCATTACTCTCCGTAGAGGGTGGCGGCGGATGCTTCAAAGATGTGCTTCGTCACAAGCGTGCCCGGCTCAAATAAATCAGTCCCCTTCTCCCAAACCACGGTGATGTTGCCGTCCGTCTTACCCATTCCTTGATTTGGAGAGCGAGTCGCGTCGCGCTCGATGAGAATCTCGACATGCTGGCCTATATAGTGGCGGTTGCGCTCCAGGGTAATATGACGCTGGAGGTCTACCAATTTGGAAGTACGCATGCCCTTGACCTGATCAGGAACGTCATCGGCGTATTTTCTTGCAGCGATTGTGTGCTTCCGTTCTGAGTATTTGAAGATGTAAGCCGAATCGAACTGTACCCGTTCCATCAGTTGACACGTATCCTGAAAGTCCGTGTCTGATTCGGANNTGAGCACGACGTCTGGGATGGCTTCTCGAATGCGTTCCACCAGAGCCAAATAGTCGTTTCCGCTGTAGGTCCGTCCCATGAGGTCGAGGATGCGGTCGCTGCCTGCCTGCAGTGGAAGGTGGATGTGTTTGCAGACCCTCGGATGGGTCGCGATGGCCTCAATCAGTGCAGGTGGAAAGTCTTTGGGGTGCGGCGAGGTGAACCGCACCCGCTTGATCCCCGGCGTGTCTGCAACGGCGCGGACAAGCCTGGCAAAATCCCATTCACCGTAGTGATAAGAATTCACGTTCTGTCCCAGCAAGGTGATCTGCGTGAACCCATGGGCTGCTGCGTCGCACGCTTCGGCGATAACGGCTTCGGGGTCTCGGGATCGCTCGCGCCCGCGGGTATAAGGGACTACGCAGAACGAGCAAAAATTATCACATCCTCGCATAACGGTGATCCACGCGTTCACCCCGCTGCTACGGTCCGGTAGAACGCCTTCATAGGTTTCATATTCCGTCAGGTCAAGCGCGAACTCTTTCTGCGAAAATCCCTGTGATTGGGCTTCGAGTGCAGACGATAGCATCAAGGGGAGGTGTCGGTATGCATCTGGTCCTGCCAAGACATCGATGAGTGGCTCCGCTTCCGCCAGTTCGCTTTTTAGATTTTGCACCATACACCCAAGGACTCCGACAACCAGAGGGCGCTGTCGTTTGAACCCTTTTAACTCAGAGAGGTGGGCATATATCTTGTTGTGGGCGTTCTCACGAATGGCGCAGGTGTTCACTAGGACTACATCGGCCCGTTCACGGTCCTCTGTGAAGATAAACCCCTCACGCTTCAGCATCGAACGAACGATCTCGCTATCGGATTCGTTCATCTGGCAGCCGAATGTTTCAATGTGCACCTGGGGCGCAGGATGTCTCAGCGTCATAGCAGCGGTCCGGAAGTTGTTGCCGGTTCATGAGACGCAATATGGCCGAATACCCAGCGGTCGGTGGCGGCCGTAACCGTGACCGACCTAATCTGATTCTGGAAATCATTCGAGGCGGTAACTGCCACTTTAATGAAGTTGGGAGTTGTGCCCAGGCAATACACCCCCTTGGGCCCTGTTTCAAAGAGGGCAGAGACAGTCGTTCCGATCTGCTTTTTATTAAAGGCAAGCCGCTTTGCATGGTTGAGGTCACGGAGTATCTCGGCCCGCTTTCTCACTATTGCAGGTTGCAAAGGATTGCCCATGCGTGTAGCGGCCGTCCCGGGCCTTGGAGAATAGGGGAAGACATGAAGATATGAGAAGGGCAAGGCCGTTGCGATGGCTACCGTATTCAGAAACGCGGGGCCAGTCTCGCCTGGGAACCCCACCATGAGGTCAGTTCCAAGTCCTATATTAGGAATCTTTGTGAGCATTCGTTCAATCAAGGTGACATAGGATCGCACAGTATAGTGTCGGTTCATGGCCTGCAAGGTTTGGTCGTCGCCGCTCTGCAAGGGGACATGAAGGTAGGGGCAGAGCTTCGTAGAACCAGCCAGGATCTCTATTAATTCGTCACCAACAGTGGTGGGTTCGATAGAGGAGATGCGGATACGTTCGATCTCGGTTTCCTGATCCAGCCGGCGAAGCAATTCGCAAAAGTCTCGGCCATTGTGAAAATACCGACCGATATTGACTCCCGTCAATACTACCTCACGGTAACCGCGGGCTGTTAGGCTATGTGCTTCACGCAGGACGTCTTCGAGCGTTCTGCTCCGCTCCTGGCCGCGTGCGGATGGAATAATACAAAACCTGCACCTGGCGTTACATCCGTCCTGAATTTTCAGCAACGCCCGTGTGGAGTCCGGTTCTCCAAAGCATGAAAGGTGAAAGTCTCCGCGCGATATCTTTCTCGTATAGTGGACTTCCGGAGAGGGTCGTTTCTGAAGCTCACGGGCCGAAGGAAGGTAAGTTGGCAGATCAAGTTTGAATTGATTGCCGACAATGAGATCGATGCCGGCTTGAAGTCTAAGCTTATCCACTCCCGTTTGAGCATAGCACCCAGTAACGGCGACGAAGGCGCTGGGAGAATGTTTGAGCGTTTTGCGAATCAGGTACTGTGACGTTCGTTCGGCGTCTTCCGTAACCGAACACGTATTGAGAATGAGGAGGTCCGTGGGTTGGCCGAACTCGACCAGGTGAAACCCTTTTCGACGGACTCCCTCGGCCAGAATCGATGTTTCGGCTTGATTTAGTCGACAACCTAGCGTGTGAAGCGACGCCCGTATCTTTGTCATTTCGGTGCATTATAGAGAGAAGTTGCTCGCTCCGGCAAGGTTACCGGTCGGACGCAGGAGTTCCCCGGCCCTTCTTTGATTGTCGGAAATGCCCATGATAGGATTTATATGGTCTTTAACCGTATAGGCTGAAAGGGGTTAGTAAGAGAGTGGTACATTCGCTTTCTCTCCTTATTCTTACCAGCGTTCTCTACTGCCCGTATCCGCTGGGATGGGCGAAGGATCTTTTACCCGTTGAACCAGATCTCAGTACACGCATCGATGAACTGTACGATCATGAGGGTAGGCTATTCATCTCGCTATATTCCCTGAAGGGTGATGGCCAGATCGATTATGTGACGGCTCGTTTGGTACAGAAATTTTCCCTTAGCACCTATGGGAATCCTGTGTATCAAACCGAGGCACAGCCCTTGTTCTATTGGTGGAACCACACGATGTGGAACGATCCTGAACAGGATGGCGTGAACGGTAATGAAAAGGTCTATCAAGAGAATACCGACTTCGATATTTCGCGGTACAAGCCCTGTCTGTTCAACGGACAATCCTGTTGACATATAGCACTGCCGGACCAGCGATCTTTCTGCTCCTCCACAATATGTGATTCTGTTGAGGAAGAGGCAGGGTGTAGTGATATCCTGCGTTCGAGCATCTGGCCGACTTGATCCCGCGCGGGAGGTCGTTTCAGTTCATCACCCTTCACGTGAGTACATCCTAGTGAAAGAACATCCTCCCGGATTCGCCGCATTAATGAATCGTCGTCTTGCCGTGATGTTGCCTCTGGGCTTCGCCTCCGGTCTTCCTCTTGCACTCACGGCAGGCACGCTGCAGGCCTGGCTCACCGTAGAGGGCGTCGATCTCAAGACGATCGGCATCTTCACGTTGGTTGGCATTCCTTATACAGTCAAATTCCTCTGGGCTCCGATCATGGATCGAGTCGTTCCTCCCTGGCTTGGGCGGCGGCGTGGATGGATGATGCTGACCCAGCTGTGTGTCGCAATCGGGCTGGCACTCATGGCGATGACTGACCCTCGGGCTCACCCGGCAGGGCTGGCAGCCTACGCGCTGTTGGTGGCCTTTCTTGCCGCATCGCTGGACATCGTGTTCGATGCTTATCGAACAGATACACTCTACCCTCATGAGCGTGGGCTAGGTGCCGCGGTATGGGTGAATGGGTATCGAGTGGCTCTCTTGGTTGCTGGAGCTGGTGCGCTGGCTCTTGCCGATCATGTCGGGTGGCAAGTGACCTATTTCGCGATGGCTGCCCTGATGGTAGCGGGACTTATTACTATTGTTGCAAGTCCGGAACCCACTCGTATTGGAGATCCTCCTAAAAGTCTAGCAGAGGCCGTGGGTGCTCCTCTCGCAGATTTTTTTTCTCGACCCCAAGCGCTGGGCCTTTTGGCGGTGATCGTCCTGTATAAGCTGGGCGATGCCTTTGCATCGTCGCTCCAAACAGCATTCCTGATCGGCGGAATTGGGTTTTCACCCACCGACGTGGGGGCCGTGAAAGGCATTGGCATTATTGCAACGCTTTTTGGTGCACTGCTGGGAGGAGTGATGATGGCAAAATCTGGGCTCGTACAGGCACTGTTGATATTTGGTGCATTGCAGGCAATCTCGAATTTAGGATTTGTTGTCTTGGCGGCAGCTGGCAAGAATGCAGGTGTACTATTGGCAGCGGTCATATTTGAAAATGTAACTGGCGGGATGGGCACCGCCGCATTTGTTGCATTGATCATGTCGCTTTGTAATCCACGGTACACGGCCACCCAGTTCGCGCTGCTGTCTTCCCTGGAGGCGCTCGGTCGGGTCACTGCGGGTCGTCCATCTGCTGACGTGGTTGAAATGGTGGGGTGGGCGCAGTTTTTTGGGTTTACGGCCGTGATTGCCCTACCGGGGCTCTGGGCTGTGTGGCGGCTCAGGCATAGAATAGAACAAGAGCAGAAGGGCAGTGCTCACGCGCCATCCCCTGCTGTCTGAACACTCGTCTTGTTCATGGCGGCTACGAAGGCAAGCGGCGTTGGAGAAACAGCACGAAAAACATAAGACTGGGAAGGGGTGCAAGAAGGAATGGGAGAAGCCACAGCCAGACATTCTTGCCACGAACTCTTGCTTGGTCAATCATCCAAATGAAAAGCCACACCAGGAGACCGGAGTAGTTCAATGTTATCCATCGGGTGGTGTGTACTTTCAAGCTGCTTGTCTCGATCGGAGAGCCTTGAAGAACGAAAATACTTAACAGTATGAAGAATAAGCTCAACAGAACTGCGATGAGCTTTTTGCTCCAAACATACATGGTTTCCTCCCAACTCGGTTGGTAACGTGAAAGTCGACTTAGTTTGGGGCTAAGCTAATTGGCGAGTGCAGGTTTGTCAAATAGTGCTGGTGCAGTTTATAGTTGGTGAGTCCAGCCTTAGTTCGGCAGAGATTTTTGGGGAGGAGACATGGGACTTGTACGGTTGAGCACGGTAGTCGTCGTGCTTGCCGGAGCGGTTGCGCTGGTGCTGAGCAATCCAACGATAGATGACTATCTCCTTTTTGTCGAAACGGAACTAGGCCGGGCGATCAACCAGATGGATCAGAGCATACCTACACGAGAACAGCAGTTCATTCGAGAAGTCTTTCGTACCCAAAGTAAGAAGCTAGTTCAGAGCATCGTTCGACCGTCAACAATTAGGCGTAACTGGGGTTTCTTGAGCCGATTTGAAACGCAGGTGGCTAATACAACGATAGTCGTGCTCGGTATTAGTGGGCAGCTTATCCCACTTAGCGGCGTGGAAGAGGCAAGGATGAGAATTGGGCAAAAGGTCTTTAATCTAGGTCATGACAACTAGGAACATATCGGCATGCCCTCGCAGACATAATTGTGGATAACTAGCGAGATTTGAATACGGTTCGGCTCCCACAGGCACTTCTCAGATATCCACAGATTTTCCCCGTATTCCCCAATTGACCCACAACATTTAGTGTTGACAAAAGTACGGGGTAGCTATATGTAGTAATCCCGCGATGAACGTCGTCTATGTCTATAACAGGACCGCACACGTATCGATGGAGTTAGTGCTGACATTACAGTCGACTGTCCTCAAGCCTCTGGAAGGAGGAGCACGGTGAGAATTTCCAGAAAATTCACTCGCCCCGGCCAGACCCCCTACGAAGGCATTACCTTCGTCAAACGTTCTTCTGAGATTCGGAATCCAGACGGATCTACCGTATTTAAGCTCGTCAACATAGACGTGCCTGAGCAATGGTCCCAGCTGGCCGTCGACATTTTGGCTCAGAAGTATTTTAGAAAGGCGGGGGTTCCCCAGCGTGATCAGAATGGGGAGCCGCTGGTTAATCCAGACGGAAAGCCTCTGCTCGGCGGGGAGCGTGATGCACGCCAGGTTTTCGAGAGGATGGCCGGCTGTTGGACACAGTGGGGGAAGTCCAACGGGTATTTTAAAACGTCGGAGGATGGCGAAGCCTTTCACGACGAGATGTGCTATATGCTCGCCCGCCAGATGGCGGCCCCGAATTCTCCGCAGTGGTTCAATACAGGGCTTCATCATGCTTACGGATTATCAGGGCCTGCCCAGGGACACTATTATGTCGATCCTAAGACCCGTGAGGTAGTGAAAGCCGCGAATGCCTTTGAACATCCCCAACCTCATGCTTGTTTCATCCAATCAATCGAGGATGATCTCGTAAATGAGAATGGGATCATGGATCTCTGGGTTCGAGAGGCGCGGTTATTTAAGTACGGATCTGGCACAGGAACCAATTTCTCAAAATTGCGTGGCGAGGGAGAGGGGCTTTCCGGAGGAGGACGGTCTTCTGGGCTCATGTCCTTCCTCAAGATCGGCGACCGGGCTGCAGGAGCTATCAAATCAGGAGGAACTACTCGTCGTGCCGCAAAGATGGTCTGTTTGGATCTGGACCATCCCGATATCGAAGAATTCATCGATTGGAAAGTGATCGAGGAACAGAAGGTGGCGGCGATGGTCACAGGCTCCAAGCTCTGCGCCCAGCATCTGAACGCCGTGTTGAAAGCCTGTCACATTGTCGATGGCGAGGGGTGCCTACGGCCCGTACTGGACCAGAAGACAAATCCGGTGCTGCGCGAAGCGGTGGCAACGGCCCGACGGGACATGGTGCCAGAAGCCTACATTCAACGGATGTTTTCTTACGCGCAGCAGGGCTTTACTCATTTCATTTTCCATGAATACGACACGAACTGGGACAGCAAGGCCTATCAAACTGTTTCGGGCCAGAATTCGAACAATAGCGTCAGGATTCCAAATGAATTCTTCGCTGCGCTTGAGGCCAATGGCTTCTGGCAGCTGAAATGCCGTACGGATGGCAAGGCATGCAAGACTATCAAGGCTGGCGACCTCTGGGATCGGATTGCCTGGGCAGCATGGATTTGCGCCGACCCCGGAACTCAGTATGACACCACTATCAATGAGTGGCATACCTGTCCCGCGGATGGTCGCATCAATGCCTCGAATCCCTGCTCGGAGTACATGTTTTTGGATGATACGGCCTGCAATTTGGCCTCCCTCAACCTCACGGCCTTCTATAGTGAGGACGGCCAATTTGAGCTAGAGAACTTCCAGCATGCCGTGCGGTTATGGACCATTGCGTTGGAAATTAGTGTCTTGATGGCCTCATTCCCGAGTCGATCCATTGCCGAAAAAAGCTATCAGTTCCGGACGCTCGGGTTGGGGTATGCCAATCTGGGAACTGTCCTTATGCGCCAGGGGATTCCCTATGATTCGCCCAGAGCTTTGGCGATCTGCGGTGCAATTACTTCGATCATGACCGGAGAGGCATACGGTACGTCAGCTGAGATGGCGGCCGAGTTATGGCCTTTCCCGGGATATGCTAACAATCGTGACCACATGCTGCGGGTAGTCCGCAACCACCGTCGCGCAGCCTACAATGTGCCCCGCGAAGAATATGAAGGTTTAATGACTATGCCAACGGGAATTCAGCCGGGGCATTGTCCTCCCGACATGCTTATCGCTGCCCGGCGGGCATGGGATCATGCGCTAGAACTTGGGACGGCTTATGGCTTTCGGAATGCACAAGTTACTGTCATCGCCCCCACGGGAACGATTGGACTGGTCATGGATTGTGACACGACTGGAATCGAACCAGACTTTGCGCTTGTGAAGTTCAAGAAATTGGCTGGAGGTGGGTATTTCAAGATCATAAATCAAAGCATTCCGGCTGCTTTGACGATGCTGGGTTACATCGATGAACAAGTCCAGGACATCGTGCGCTACTGTGTCGGCGCACAGACTCTTAAAGGGGCGCCATTCATTAATCACGAGTCTCTAGGTTCGAAAGGCTTCGATGAGGCAGCTCTAGAACGCTTAGAAAGCGGATTGGCCCAGGCATTTGAAATCCAGTTTGCCTTCAATAAATTTGCCCTTGGGGAGTCCTTTTGTGTGGAGAAACTAGGATTTACCGAGGCGCAACTGAACGAATCCGGCTTCAATATGTTGAAGTTGCTCGGTTTCACACAGGAGGAAATTGCCGCAGCCAACGACTTTTGTTGCGGCACCATGACTATAGAAGGGGCTCCGCATCTCATGGTCGAGCATCTTCCGGTGTTCGACTGCGCCAGCCGATGCGGACGAATCGGTCAGCGTTCTATACCGGTTGACGCCCACATCCGAATGATGGCAGCGGCGCAACCATTTATCAGTGGCGCGATCAGCAAAACTATCAATATGCCTGTCGATGCAACGGTTGAAGACGTTAAAGCAGCCTATCTACTCGCTTGGAAGAGCATGGTCAAGGCAGTGGCCCTCTACCGTGATGGGTCCAAGCTGAGTCAGCCCTTGAGCACCTCGACTGATAGCGGGAGAGCGGTTGAAGCCTCAAGCGATGTCTTAACGATGTCGGAGAAAGTCACCGAGCGCGTGCTCGTTCGGTACCTCGCCAAGCGGCGTCCCTTGCCGAGCAGACGGAATGGGTACACTCAGAAGGCTATAGTCGGAGGACATAAGCTCTATCTGCGTACTGGTGAGTACGAGGATGGGACTGTCGGCGAAATCTTCTTGGATATGCACAAAGAGGGCGCGGCCTTTCGAAGCCTCATGAATTGTTTCGCAATCGCCATTTCCCTAGGCCTGCAGCACGGTGTGCCACTGGAAGAGTTCGTCGAAGCCTTCGTCTTCACCCGGTTCGAACCCAATGGGCCAGTGAAGTTGAACGACCGCATCAAGATGTCTACTTCCATCATCGACTATATCTTCCGCGAATTGGCGGTCACCTACCTGGACCGGTACGATCTGGCGCAGGTCAAGGAAGAAGACCTGCGTATGGATTCGATGAAAAAAGATGATATGGATCCCGAGTGCTTCGAAGAAGAGGCAGATCTCGATGCTCTGGCCAAGTCCTCTGTTCTGACGCAGCATCTCCCCATCCGTAGAAACGGTGGGAAGGGGAACGGACATGGGAACGGACACAATGTCGCGCGACAAGTTGCGATCATGCGAGAGACGCTCACCTTGACCGAGATTGACGATGCCAAGTTGAAGGGATATGAGGGCGATCCGTGTCCGGAGTGCAAGCAGTTTACCATGGTTCGGAATGGCACTTGTCTGAAGTGCGTTAGTTGCGGTGCGACGAGTGGCTGCTCATGAACTCGACGGAGGCTGTCATGAGTACGTTTCTACGAGAAGAGGGAATTCGGACAATTCACGATCAAGTGGTCAGCGAAGTAGCGCAGCGTTGGGCGAAGGCTCTGCGGTGTAAGGTGACTATAAAAATCAGCTTTGAGCAGAATCTTTGGGCCGATCTTCACCAGCAATCCGACATCGTTGGCTGGTCCTATACTCCTCGAGGAAGTACCATGGAATGGCTTGCCGAGGTGGAGACGGAGGACAGTCTTTTAGATCCAACAACTCGAACCCGATGGCGTCAATCAGCCGTGCCAGGTATTCCAATGTATCTCCTGGTTCCGAGGGGCAACAAGCCTGCGGCGGAGAAGCTGCTTGCTACTGCAGATGTTAGATTCACAGCTATCTATCAGTACGAGTTTTTCAATGGGGTCGTCCAAATTCTGTGAAACTGAGCGGGGGATACTCGCATGCCTACGACGACACATCTTGTCATCAGTGGCCAGAGTAAGCCGGGGGTTCTGGCGGAGGTGGCATCCGTTCTTGGGGAGGCTGGTGTAAATATCAAGGCATTTTCTGCTCCGGAGGTGACAGGGACGGGCAAGTTGCGGTTACTCGTGGTGGATCTAGACGGGGCGCGCGCAGCTCTCAGGGCTGCGAGAATCAAGTTTGCGGAAGAGACGGCTCTTTTACTCAGTCTTGAAAACAAGCCAGGAGCCTTGAAGGAAGTGGCCGATCTTCTGACCAAGAGTCGTATCAACATCAAGTGTGGTTACTGCACGCCATCAAGGGAGGGGAAGCGGGCTATCGTCGTTTTAACTGTATCCAATACGGAAAAGGCTCTGACTCTTCTCCGAAACCAATCGCTTGATGAGTTTTGATGAATGCGCCTAGCAAGTTGCCTTAGCCCATCACTCTTGCAGAGAGAGATTCCTCTGATGATCCGACAGAGTCGGGTCTGTGATCCACCACATCACGCTGGAACCTCC
>JABAOE010002005.1_pt2 | contig 19921 bp, 29 predicted proteins | sample 7062141 | NCBI WGS metagenome assembly JABAOE01 (sample SAMN14538627, study PRJNA623070) | marine sediment metagenome | biome: marine biome [ENVO:00000428]; feature: marine pelagic biome [ENVO:01000023]; material: deep marine sediment [ENVO:00002113] | place: India: Gulf of Khambhat ... | reverse complement strand
CATCCAGGCCGGCTGCGGTCGCACCGGAACATTCTTCAGTTTCGAACCCGCAGGAATTCAACCTGACATCGTAACGCTTTCCAAATCAATCAGTGGCTACGGCTTGCCCATGTCCCTTGTGTTGATGAAACCGGAGCTCGATATTTGGAAACCAGGTGCACACAACGGGACTTTCCGCGGCAACAACCTGGCATTTGTTACAGCGAAACACGCTATCGAAAATTTCTGGAGCTCAGATAACCTCGAAAAAGAAGTAAATCGCAAAGGGAAAGTCATTGCGATGTGGTTGCAGCACATTGCTGACAGCTATCCCGATGGCCGGTTCTCTGTACGCGGCCGCGGCATGATGCGCGGACTGGCATCAGAAGATTTCGAGTTGACTGCGAAAATTGCGGAAGAAGCCTTCGGCAACGGCCTCTTGATTGAAACTTCTGGATCAAAAGACGAAGTCCTGAAAGTTCTTGCACCACTCACTATCGACGACCAGTTGCTGCGCAAGGGCTTGGAAGTCATCGAGCAATGCGTTGTGTCGGTGCTGGGGGTCGGTCATGTTCAGCCGGACAAGATTCGCTTTGTGAACTTTGCAAGGAGCGCATGATGATTGTGAAGAATATCAACGACATCGCTGGAACGGAGCAAGATGTTGTGACGAACAATTGGGCTAGTCGGCGCATTCTTCTGAGAAGTGACGGGATGGGGTTTTCGCTCCACGAGACAACCATTTTTCCCGGTACTGAGACCTACATTTGGTACAAGCATCACCTCGAAGCAGTGTTCTGCGTTGAGGGAGAAGGCGAAGTCGAGACAATATCCGATGGCAAGATTTACAAGATCGCTCCCGGCGTAATCTACGCACTGAATGAACACGACAAGCACTACTTACGGGCTAAGACCAAGATGCGCATGATCTGTGTTTTTAACCCACCGCTGACCGGCCGAGAAGTTCACGACGACGAAGGTGTGTACCCCTTGCTCGGTGAAGCTGCAGCAGCTTAAATCACCAAGACCACGTAAAGGACAAATGCGGTCCTCGAAGGTAGACTAAATGGCACCAATTACAGACGCATACGAATCGCGCGCAGCGAAGGACGCAGCAATCATCATAAGGCGGGATCCCGTCGTCTACACCGATCTAGCTGTTGATACTGGTTCCGGCGTTTCCCGTTACCAACTTGAAGCCTACAAACGCGATGGCTTCATGATGCTCGAAAAATTTTTCTCGGCGCGCGAGACCGAGGCACTGCTTGAAGAAGTAGGGCGCATGGTCGAGGACCCTGAAATCGCGCGACGCGAAGAGGCGATCTGCGAGCCAGGCAGCAATGTCGTGCGCTCGGTATTCAAGGTTCACGCGATTAACCGCGTCTTGTCACGACTGTCACGAGATCGTCGCCTGGTAAATATCGCCAAACAAATCGTCGGCTCCGAGGTTTATATCCATCAATCGCGAGCTAATCTCAAACCCGGCCTGTTTGGCAAGGAATTTTTTTGGCACTCCGATTTCGAAACCTGGCACGTGGAAGACGGTATGCCCAACATGCGCGCAGTGAGCTGCTCGATACTGCTCACAGACAATACTGACAGCAATGGCCCATTGATGATTATGGGAGGTTCCCACCACTATTTCATCAGTTGTATTGGAGAAACGCCCCATGACCATTACAAAGAGTCGCTGCGCAAACAGGAGTATGGGGTACCAGATCCGGATAGCTTGCGCTTTCTCGCGGACCAGGGCGAGATACGGTCCATGACTGCCCCGGCCGGATCAGTTGTCTTCTTTGACTGTAACGCCATGCATGGCTCCAATAGCAATATCTCCCCGTACCCGCGCTGCAACTTGTTTTTCGTTTTTAACAGCATCGAAAACACACTGAGCGATCCCAGGCACGGCTTGAACCCGCGGCCTGAGTTCATCGCGACGCGGCAACACTGCACCGCTATAAAAGCGGTTGACCCCGGCTATCTGCGCGACGTGAGCAAGCGCAACGGTGATTGAGCTGACGGCGGATACAAGAACATCGTGCGGCTAGTATAGAAATTCAGGGGCAGAGATGCTTTCGAGACTCTTGCGGGTTGCGGCAATGATTATCTTGCTGGCAGCTTGTTCACAGGAAGCTGAAAATGCGGGGTCGAGTGCTGACGGCGATACGCTGTCTCAAGCGCAGCAGACAGGATCAATCCGGGTCGGCTTCGCAAATGAAGCGCCACACGCCTACCTCGACAGCAGCAGCAATAGGCTAACGGGCGAAGCGCCGGAGATCGCGCGGATCATTCTTAAGCGCCTGGGGGTGGAACGGATCGAAGGTGTTCTCACTGAGTTCGGATCGCTGATCCCGGGCCTACAGGCCGAGCGCTTCGATATCATCGCGGCCGGGATGTATGTGCTTCCTGAACGCTGCAAACAAGTCAATTTTTCCAACCCGACCTATGGCATCGGTGAAGCCTTTCTGGTCAAAATCGGTAACCCTAAAGCACTACACAGCTATGAAGATCTTGCCAAGCACCCAGACGCGATTCTTGGCGTCGTTGTGGGCACCGTGGAACGGGGCTACGCTCGCAAGACGAACGTTCCAGATGCTCGAGTGCAAGTGTTTCCAGACGCACCCAGTGCGGTAGCAGGCGTCGCTGCTAGCCGCGTTGACGCTTACGCCGGCACTAGCTTGACGATCCAGAACATTATTTCCAAATCCACTGATAGTGGCATCGAACGTGCAGCACCGTTCGCCGACCCGATCATCGATGGGAAATCGGTACGCGGCTTTGGCGCGTTTGCCTTCCGGCAGGCAGACCAAGTATTTGTCGATGCGTTCAACCGCGAATTAGCCGCGTTCATCGGTACACCCGAACACCGTGAACTGGTAAAACGGTTTGGCTTTACCGAACAGGAACTGCCCGGTGATGTGACTGCCACACAACTATGCGCTGGCTAATTTTTTTCCAACGTCCAGCTTAGCGCTGGTTCCGAATCGTGCAAATGTTAACGGTGTGATAGGTGACGGAACTTGCTCCGCCGTTGCTGAGTGGTCTGACTGTCACTTTGCAGTTGACTTTGGGCGGCGCTGCGCTGGGCGTCATTGTCGCGCTTGCCGCCGGCCTGTCACGCCTCTCCCAGATTGGCCCGGTTAGGTGGCTGGCGATCTCCTACATTGAAGTATTTCGCGGTACTTCTGCGCTGGTTCAGCTGTTCTGGTTCTACTTCGTTTTGCCGTTGTTCGGCATCTCTTTGGATGCCAAAGTGGTTGGCATATTGGTACTCGGGCTGAATGCCGGGGCATATGGTGCAGAAGTGGTACGCGGTGCCATCCTCGCCGTACCAAAAGGCCAGTGGGAAGCAGCGATATCTCTTAACCTATCCCGCTGGAACACGATGCGAGGCGTCATCTTGCCGCAGGCATTGCCCGCCATGCTGCCACCTGCGGGAAACTTGCTGATCGAACTGCTAAAAAATACGGCGCTGGTATCACTGATCACAATTACCGACCTGACGTTCAGTGCCCAGATCCTTCGAGCGGAAACGCTGAAAACGACTGAGATATTCTCCCTGGTGCTTGTCATGTATTTTGCGGCGGCAATGGTCATCGCACTATTGATGCGCCTGCTCGAACGCTGGCTAGCGCGTACGCAGGGAAGGGCGGTGACGTGAAATTCTTTGACTGGAACTATGCCTGGCAGAGTTTGCCGACAATCGCAACCGGTTTGCAAGTCACCGTGCAGGCGACTTTGCTCGGTATGGCGTTTGCGCTGGTAGTCGGTCTCCTTTTGGCGTTGGCCCGGCGGTCACGTTTCATGCTGTTATGTTGGCCCACAGCATTTGTTATTGAGTTTATTCGAAGCACACCGCTACTGGTACAACTTTACTTTTTGTTTTACGTACTACCGACACTTGGTTTCGCCATGAGTCCGCTTACGACCGGTGTTCTCGGTCTCGGGTTGCACTATGCTGCCTATTGCTCGGAAGTCTATCGCGCCGGTATCGAAAGCATTCCACGTGGTCAGTGGGAAGCGGCAACAGCACTGAATCTAAACCGCTTCACAACGACGTTCAAGGTCATTCTCCCGCAGGCGATCCCTCCAGTGGTGCCGGCACTGGGAAATTATCTTGTGGCAATGTTCAAGGACACACCATTGCTGTCCGCTATCACCGTGCTGGAAATGCTGCAGCAGGCAAAAATCTTCGGTTCGGAGACCTTTCGCTACGTTGAGCCGCTGACTCTGGTTGGGTTTGCCTTCCTCGTCATAAGTTTGATTGCTGCTGGATTAATACGCTCTCTCGAGATAAAACTAAAACCATATGCAGCAAACTGATACTGAGACACCACATAGCGCCACACTCGCTGTACGCATGCGCGGTGTGAGCAAGCGGTATGGCGATCTCGAAGTCCTTCGTGGGATTGATCTTGATATCCGGCAAGCGCAGACAGTCAGTATTATCGGGCCCAGCGGATCGGGCAAGTCCACACTGTTACGTTTGTTGATGACCCTCGATCGCCCGACCGCCGGCCGTATCGAAATCGAAGGAGAACCGCTGTGGACTATTCAACAACGAGGCAAAGAAGTGGGTGCGCCGGAAGAACATGTTCACCAGGTACGTTCGAAAGTGGGTATGGTATTTCAGCATTTCAATTTGTTTCCCCACATGAGCGCCCAAGCGAATATCGCATTGGCGCCAATCAACGTAAAAGGCATTCCCGAAGCGGAGGCAATTGAACAAGCCCGCTATTACCTCGATATAGTTGGCTTGGGAGATAAGTACAACGCTTTCCCGGCACAATTGTCCGGGGGTCAAAAGCAGCGCGTCGCAATCGCCCGCGCTCTCGCCATGCAACCGCGCATCATGCTGTTTGACGAAATCACTTCAGCCCTGGACCCTGAACTGGTCGGCGGCATTCTGGCAATCTTGCGCGATCTTGCCAGCCAACGCACCATGACCATGCTAATTGTCACTCACGAGATGCGCTTTGCCGAACGTTCGTCCGACCGGGTTCTATTCTTCGACGAAGGGCGAGTCCTTGAAGATGGCCCGCCTGCTCAGGTGCTTCGCGAGCCACGCGAGCCACGAACGAGGAGTTTTCTTCGGTCAGTACTCGAGGAATAATGATGCAACTTTACGGTAGCCCCGATCTAGATTCACTCCGTAGTTTGCTTGATCTTGCGCGTNNNGTCTGTTTTGTCGCTAACGTTATTCAAGTAAAGAACACGCCACCTGAGATTGTTGCCCAGTGGCACATACGAAACGTCATGGAATCTCCCAACAATCGATTCGGCGTGCAACATATCAAATCTGTCACCCTTCCTTAAGGAAAACGGATTGCCACTGAAGTCGTACAGAATGATGCGCAATTGACCGCCAAGAGATGCGGTTCCGGTGATATCGAGTAGATCGTTACCGCCGCCCTTTCGCGGATCGCCGATTACGGCGACAAACCGGCCACCTCGGCCTGGATATAGTCACCAAGAATATTTATCTTGCCAGTAGAGTGCCCCGGCGCAACCGTGCCACCATGAAGCGTAACGACCGATTGGATCGTGCCGCTGCCTAACAGCACATCCTCGTCGATGCTGATTGAGGCCTGAACCAGAGAGCCAAAAACCAATGTTGTTCCGGCTAGCTGATGATACGAGCCTGAGCCGCTTATGCTTCCGGAGTCAGATATAAGCAACTCGCCTGAGGAAACGATCCTGCCGTTATTCCTTAATGTACCTTCATTCCTCAGCACACCACTATTACGCAGTTCGTTTCTCGATGTTAGCGCACTACCCTTGCTATTGTTGACGACCCCGTAATTACTCAATGAGGCGTTGGCTTTCTCAAAACTCAGAACACCAGCGTTATTGACTGTACCGTTGTTGATCCAGAGAACAGTGGACCTCACCGTCGCCCCCGTATCATTATTGAACACCTCGTCATTGGTATATCTCTGGCAACTTGTCAGTGTGGCGCCCGAATAATTGTTAACGATTCCCGCGTTTTCACCGAAATCCCCTGAGTGTATGAGCCGTAATTGTTGAGTATTCCGGCATTCATCGTCGAACCGTAGCCGCTGACATTTCCAAAATTGTTCAGTGTCCCGTAGTTGCTGATTCTACCGTCTCTCGATTGAATATTAGTGAGCTCACCAAAGTTGTTTATCGTGCCAGTGTTCATCAGCATACCGAAGTTGCGCAACGTTTTATCATTGTCCAAAGTGCCACTATTGGCCAACGTGACAAAGTTGTCGAAGGGCTCCAACCGGTTGCGGCCGTGCCGGTTACTGTTGATGGTGGTATTTCCAACAGGGTCAGGATGGGGAACAAGTTGTACGCATTCGGCTGCAATTGCGTGGGGAACCCCGCAAGAGCGGCACTCCACAAAAAAGCAAGATGGATGACCCGCATTACCATTTCTCCTTGGCGGACCAGCGTTCTTTTTTTTTGCGCCTAAAATTGAATTTACACTATCGCTCGATTCGCGGCCTTGATTGTCGAACCAAAAGAAAGAACACCATAATCTTGGCCTGGCTCAAAAATTTCGCATTCAAACGCCACGCTTTGGCCATGAAAGGCAAATCACCTAAACCGGGTGAGGGCGCCTCAATCTGCTTGCGGGCCGAGCCCGATGATACGCTTGGCGGCCAGCTGTTTTATTTCGCTGTCGGGGTAACCAAGCTCCCGCATGATTTGCTCGGTTTGTGCGCCGAGTGGCTGCGGCGGCATGCGTACCTGCGGGCGTTCGCCGTTGTACTGCACCGGATGCTTGACCAGTGTGAGTGGCGTTTCGGTCGCGCCCTCAACCTGCTCAAAAGAATCAAGATAAGCGACTTGCGGGTCCTTTTCGACCGCAGCGTAGTCGTTGACCGGCGCGTGCCATAGATTGTACCCAGTCAGAATATCCTCCCACTCTCTCGTGGCACGCTTGAGCATTGCCCGGGCGACAATAAGTGTGATCTCCTCGCGCAGCGGATAAGTGTCCTCGTTCTTGAACTTTGCGAGCTCCGGTTCTTCCAGTGCCTTGGCCAGTGTCGGCATATCGGCAAACGACAATACCAAGTAGCCATCTTTTGTTTCATAAGCGCCATAGGGCGCCGGGAACATCCAGCCGCCGGAATGTTTTGGATGGCGAGTTGTTTCAGGGCGGGGGCCGTTCAAGTAACAGGTTAAAGACTCCATTTGCAGGTCAATAGCGGAGGAGAGCAGATTCACATCGACCCGGCAGCCTTCCCCGGTACGACTGCGATTGATGAGCGCAGCGAGTACACTCATCGCCAGGATCATTGCGCCATGATGATCAACGGCCGAAACACCAACCGGCCGTGCACCATCCTCATAGTCTCCCGAAACCGCTGCAAGTCCGGATATAGCTTGTAGCAGCATGTCTTGGCCGGGACGATTAACATATGGCCCAGCGGGACCATAGCCCGACGCAGAAGCATAGATAATTTGCGGGTTTTCTGCCTTGATATCCTCGTATCCAAGCCCTAAACGGTCCATGACGCCGGGACGGAAATTCTCAGCAACGACGTCGGCGCTCATAACCAGCTTGCGCGCAATCTCGACGCCGCTTTCAGACTTCAAATCCAGAGCCATGCTGCGTTTGTTGCGGTTGGCACACAGAAACAAAAGGCTCTCACCATCTACCTTACGGTTGGCACCGCCCCATTGGCGCTGAAAGGCGCCCCCAACCGGTTCCACTGCGATCACATCTGCGCCAAGATCCCCCAATACCTGCATTGCTGCAGGCCCCATCAGAAAATGGTTAAAACTGACGACCTTGATCCCCTTGAGCGCGTTCATACAGACACCTTGCTAACCCACGCCAGAATATGCTCAGCCACCGCGACAGTCTCGCCGCTCTGATTGGTGACTTCGACTTCGGCGCGCGAACGGCTGCGTTCTCTTTCAATGGACGCAATCCGATAGGTCACCGTAATCGTGTCGTTAATGAAAACCGGTGCGACAAAGCGCACACGGTCATATCCTAGCGACACCGGCGTCGAATCAACTCCTTGGCGCACGGCACGATCGATCATCATGGTCGATGCAGTCGACATGTATCCCACCATCAGCGCTCCGTGGGCTATGCGTTTGCCGTAACGAGACTTTTTCATGTATTCCTCGTTTACGTGATTACCGGCGAAATCGCCAGTGATTCCCGCGAACAAGTAAATGTCGGTTTCGCCAACAGTCTTAGAAAAGCTGACCGTATCTCCCACGGCAACGTGATAGTCTTTCATGCGCATTCTCCAACCTTAATTTTTTTCGTGCGGAGCTTGGTTCACCGGTGGCGCTGCAGGCAACCACGACGAACACACACCGAAGGAACAACATACACCAACGCGCCTGGTTCAGCGAAATATTGCCCCCGGAGCACACCAATACCGACAGAACCAATACCCATAAAACTGATACTGCTATCGCTAGGAGAGAAGTAATGGCAACAAAATTGATTCAGGTGCAGATTGCCGACGGGGTCGCCCAGGTAACGCTCAATAACCCCCCCATGAACCTGGTTTCGCTGGAACTCACCCGCCAGCTCAGCGACACACTTGACAAACTCGCTACTGACAAATCGGTCAGAGCGTTAGTGCTGACGGGCGCCAATCCCGAGGCAAGGGCATTTTGCGCCGGATCCGACGTCAAAGAATTTCCTGATTACATGACACCGGGTGCAGTTCTGGAGAAGAAACTCGTATTTGAGAACAAAACATACGACAAGCTCGATGACTTCCCCAAGCCAACCATCGCGGCAGTAAACGGCTTGGCCTATGGCGGTGGGCTCGAACTCGCTGTGTGCTGCGACATCGTCATCGCGGCCGATAACGCACGTTTGGCACTGCCGGAAATCAAGCTGGGGATTTTCCCCGCTACCGGGGGCACTTACCGGGTTCCGCGCCGCATTGGAGTGGGGCGCTCGAAAATCATGATGTTCACCGGCGACCCGGTGGACCCAAAGACTGCACTCGATTGGGGGCTGATCGACCGCGCCACTTCTCCCGAACAAGTTCTGCCCGTTGCAATTGAGCTGGGACGAAAGATTGGTGCTGGCCCCGAAAGTTCATTGCGGCTCTGTAAGCAGGCCATCGATGAGTCGCTGAAATTCGATCGCAGCACAGCGATCGAACAGATGCTCGAACTGAGCGATCAGGCGTTCTGCAGCGACGAATGCAAGGAAGGGGTCAGGGCGTTTCTGGGAAAAAAAACGCCGCAGTTTCCGCGCAGCTAAATTAGGGAAATAATCACCGCGTGAAGAAGCCTAGCAGTGCTTCCGCCGGCAAGAAAATCACAATCAAACGGAAAAGTGGACCTGATCCAACGTCATACGGTGTTCACAGTGAGCAATCGATATACTTGGGGTTCAGTAAGCGCCATAAAGGATGAAGTAATCGTGCGGCAATTTTGGGTCGCCATCATATTCCTCGGATTTGGAGTGAACGTCTATCCCGACGAACTTCAAGAAGCGCGCGTTAAATTCGCGCGGGGCAATTTTGCCGCTGCTATAACCGAGTACACATTAGCTGCCGAAACGGGAAGCAAAGACGCACAGTACGCGCTTGGAGCCATGTATCACGAGGGCGAAGGGGTTAACCGGGATCATCTCCGCGCCGTTTACTGGTACACACAGGCAGCTCAGCGTGGGCACACCGAAGCGCAGTACTGGTTATGCATCATGCACCGCGAAGGCATTGGCGTTTCACGAGATTACGCCGAAGCATTTTACTGGTGTCGACGGGCTTCTGAAAAAGGCCACGCACAGGCGCTGTTTGCCGTCGGACAGTTTTACTTTGAGGGGCTCGGCAAAGGCTTTATGCGTGATCATGTACGGGCTTACATCTGGTTTAGCCACGCTGCTGCATACGGTGACGAGCAAGCCTCGCAAATGCTCGAAACCCTCGAAGGCGATATGTCAGCCTTGCAGGTCGCCGAAGCGCGGCGCCGGGCGCTAAGATGGGCACCGGGGGAACAACCCCCTTGCTCACCGAATAATCCGCGCGCACGCTTTTGCTGATCCCGTTCGCTAGGACTCAAATCAGCAATCACCTGCTGGTCAGATCACCAAACCTGCCCTCATGCCGAATCTCGAGAGGAGGGCAACCGCGGTGCACTCAATAAATGCAAAAGGGGGCGCATTGATCTTCGCACGCTTATCGCGCAGTGAAATTGCCTTTTCCAGCTCAATTACTTTGGTGAACACCATTCTTGGGACGCTGGACTGCAATTCAGTGACGAGCCCCCGAATGCCGAGCGTGAGGTCGAGCGCGCCTAGCTTGGACGAAGCCGAGGGTAGGGCTTCTCAGACTGGACCGATTAGAACAACCACCTTTAACTTGACATAATATACATTATGCGCGTTAGGTGCGCTCCAACCGGGGTTCACCGTCCAGCCCCTCCTTTCGTTACTGATGATTTTTTGCGCCCCCTCGCAAATCCGTTCGCTGCGTGTTTTCAGCCCGCCGCAATTTGAAATAGGCGTCGAAAATTGCGGCTGGTCGTTTCGGCAATCGTCTCCAGCGGCACTTGTTTGATCCTGGCGAGTTCCGCAGCCACATAGCGAACATAAGCTGGCTCATTGGTCTTGCCGCGGTAAGGCACCGGTGCGAGATATGGTGAGTCCGTTTCCACAAGGATCGACTCGAGTGGCACTTTTCGGGCGACCTCGCGCAGATTCTCCGCACTCTTGAAGGTCAATATTCCGGAAAATGAGATCATGAAACCCAGGTCAAGCGCGGCTTCGGCAACCGTCCAGGTCTCCGTAAAACAATGCATGACGCCCCCGACAGCCTTGGCGTTTTCCTCACGCATGATGGCGATGGTGTCAGCACCGGCGTCTCTGGTGTGGATAATCAACGGCTTATGAACCCTTGTCGCGGCCCGGATGTGGTTGCGAAATCGATCGCGCTGCCATTCCAAATCGCCTTGCACCCGGTAGTAATCCAGCCCGGTCTCGCCAATCGCAACCACTTTTGGATGTGCTGATAGCTCGGCGAGCTTTTCCACGCTCGGGCTTTCGCCATCCGTTTCATCCGGATGCACACCAACCGAGGCGTAGATCTCAGCATGCTGCTCGGCAATCCTGAGCACCTCCGGCAACGATTCCAGATTGACCGAAACACACAGTGCGGCCGTTACTTGCGCCTGATGCATGCGGGCCAGTACCGCCTCTAGATCAGCGCCCAGTTGCGGGAAATTAATGTGGCAATGGGAATCTATAATTTCCATTTATTACATTTACTTAGTTATCTTATATGACATTTGACATTAAGTCAGGAAAAAGTCGACTTGGTCGCCAGCGGTTGGCCACTTGTTCCAGCTAGTCGTATACGTGAACCCGGCCAGTGAGCAAAGAGTGACTCCAGGGCCAGTCGACGGTTGAGAGGATGTTGCGCCGCTCGACTGAATGCACGCACCTCATCGCTCCAGTTGCACAGCTCAGACCCCACCACGGTACTCGCTAGCACTGTCAGCTCAGCGCGCATGTCCCGGTGATAGCGAATATCAGCGCCCTGCTGTAATGCCAGCAAATCGAACACCCACATGCTCAACATCCGCCCGAGTGCTACGGGCTCGAACTGATCCGCGAGGCTAGCAAGATCAAGCGGATTGGCCGCGGCATCGGCGAGCCGGGTCAAAAGCAAATGTCGCCGCTCCCAGAACTCGTTGTTGTCGACCAATTCGAGCGCGGCAAACGGGGCATAGCTTGCAAGACACAGCGCAATCTCAACATGTTCACTGTGCGTTATAGCTAGCCACGATCTGGCCTCTTCAATGGTTGGAACCTGCACTGGAAGCTGAAAACAGCGGCTCCTGATGGTCGGAAGGACGCTGTTTTTCTTGTTTGTTACCAGAATAAAATGCGTTTTCTTGCCCGGCTCTTCGAGCATCTTGAGCAATGCATTACCAGCGCTCGGATGCAGCGACTCAGCTGGGTCGATCATGATTACTTTTACACCGCCCCGATGGGCCGCGGTTGCAGTCAGTCCCGCAAGGTCGCGCACGGCGTCGACACTGATTAACGCTGACGGTTTTTTTGCGCCTGGGACCCCTTTCGTTGGCGCGTTTTTGCCGCTTTCGCCGTTTTCGCGATCCGGCTGCAACAACCTGAAGTCCGGATGATTGCCAACCTCGAAGAGGTGGCAACCGTCACAGTGGCCGCACGGCTCACCAGAAACTGCGGCGTTTTCACAAAGCAGGCTTTGACTCAAGGCACGCGCTAGGAGTTGCTTGCCTACACCTTCCTGTCCAAACAGCAAAAACGCTGCCGGGAGTTGCTTTGGCAACTTGCTTGCGGCCTTATCAAGCCAACTGATATTGGTTATAGACAAATGGATAAAACTATCTTTTCGATTCGTCGATTAATCTCTTCCGGGATCCCGCTGCCGTCAATCACGTGAATTCGCGCCGGGTGCGCCCGGGCCCTTTCGAGATAGGCCTGTCGCACCCGCTCAAAGAATCCATCCGCTTCCTGTTCAAACCGATCTGCCTCGCGCAGATGACTAATTCGCTGTCTCGCGGTCTCGACCGGCAGATCAAAATACAGTGTCAAATCCGGTTGAAGATCGCCCTGCACCCATTGTTCGAGCACCTCCAGCTTTTCCGTTGCAACCCCAGAACCCCCCCCCTGATAAGCAAATGTCGCATCAGTGAAACGATCACACAGCACCACATTTCCTTTTTCCAGCGCCGGAAGGATGACTTTATCGAGATGCTCGCGGCGCGCTGCGAACATGAGTAGTGCTTCCGTCTCGGCAAGCACGGGCTCCCCGCTGTGGAGCAAAATCTCCCGCACCCGTTCCCCGAGTATGGTACCGCCAGGTTCGCGTGTTACGGTCAGCGCGAAGCCACGTTCGGCTAACAGCGTCTTGACCCATTCAAGCTGTGTGCTCTTACCGGCACCATCGACGCCCTCAAAACTAATGAAGCGCCCCTTAGGCATGCTCAACGCTGGAACTGGTTAACAGCACGGTTATGTTCTTTGAGACTGTTCGAGAAATGATGAGTACCATCACCTTTAGAGACAAAATACAATGCTGGCGTTTTCGCCGGTTGCAGCGTCGCAAGAATCGCTGCCTCACCTGGCAGCGCAATAGGTGTCGGTGGCAGCCCATAGCGTGTATAGGTGTTGTACGGCTGATCCTCCAGCAAGTCGCGTTTGCGCAGATTACCGTCGAACGTTTCGCCAAGTCCATAGATGACTGTTGGATCTGTCTGCAGTCGCATGCCTTTACGTAGGCGGTTTACAAACACCGCGGCAACCATCTCTCGCTCGCTGGGATCGCCCGTTTCTTTCTCGACAATTGAGGCCAGTATCAACCCCTGATATTTCGTCTTGACCGGCAACTTGCTTGCCCGCGCTTGCCAAGCTTGGTCAAGCACCTCCGCCATCTTGTCGTAGGCGTGACGCAAGATTGTCAGATCACTTGTGCCGGCAGAAAAATAGTATGTATCGGGAAAAAACAAGCCCTCAGGGTGTGTTTCTTCGACACTCAGCCGTTCAAGAATTTCCTCGCCAGTCAAACCTGCTGTTTCATGCGTGAGCGCTGGATGAGCGTCAAGAGCCGACCGCAACTGCCGGAACGTCCAACCTTCAATAAATCGGATTTGCCCTTGGGCAAATTCGCCGCGTGTCAGCTTGTCCAGCAAGTCCAGCGGCGTCACTCTTTCTTCGGTCTGATAGCTACCAGCCTTGATTTCGCCAGTTTTACCGAGCACTCTCGCCAGTACGGTAAAAGCACGTGAATCGGTGACGAACCCTTCCGTTTCGAGTTGTTGTGCAACTTGGCTAACGCCCAGCCCACGGTCGATGTTGAAGAATCGTTTCTCTTCGCTAACGTCAACTGGCGATGTCGCGAAGCGGGTGAGCCAGATAGCCGCAGTGAACGCAAGCAACAGGCCGGCCACAATTAGAAACGTAATGGCACGGGCAGCAGCCCTCCCCCCACCGCGCCTGCCAGAGAACGTATTGGTTCGTTGTGCTCTTCGCATTCCCGGGCCGTTAAAGCATTACCGATGCCAAGCAAAAGGCGTCGTTTGCCACGCAGCACTTTGCCTGCGGCCAGTAATGCCTAGATTTTTCGAAACGCGAGGCTGCCGTTAGTGCCACCAAAGCCAAACGAATTCGATAATGCAGCACGAATTTTCATTTCCCGCGCCGAATTGGCAACATAGTCGAGGTCGCACTGAGGATCTTGCTCAAAGAGATTGATCGTCGGAGGCGCAATCTGATGCTTCACAGCCAGTGCGAGAAAAACGGCTTCAACACCACCAGCTGCGCCGAGCAAATGACCGACACTCGATTTCGTCGAGCTTACCGCGAGGCGCTTAGAATNNTTAGAATGGTCACCAAACGTGCGCTTTATGGCGACAGTTTCAGCCACGTCGCCCAATGGCGTCGATGTTCCATGTGCGTTTATGTAATCGATTTCGTCGGCATTGATCCCGGCGTTTTTAAGTGTATTCACCATACATCTCGACGCGCCCTCTCCATCCTCAGCCGGTGCCGTAATGTGATGTGCATCCGCACTCATTCCAAAGCCAGAGAGCTCACAATAGATCTCGGCACCGCGCTTCTTGGCGTGTTCGTACTCCTCGAGAACCAGCACACCGGCGCCTTCTCCCAACACGAAACCGTCGCGACCGACATCCCAGGGCCGGCTCGCGGTTGCCGGATCATCATTACGGGTGCTCAATGCACGTGCCGCTGAAAATCCGCCAACACCCAATGAACAAACACTGGACTCGGAGCCACCTGCCACCATTACGTCAACATCACCATATTGAATTAATCGTGCAGAGTCGCCAATACAGTGGGTCGCTGTCGTACAAGCGGTGACAATGGCCAGGCTCGGGCCTTTGAAACCATACATAATTGAAAGGTTTCCCGAAATCATGTTGATAATCGCGCCGGGGATGAAGAAGGGCGAAATCTTGCGCGGACCGGATTCCATGAGGAGTCTGTGTGTCTCCTCGATCATCGGCAGACCCCCGATACCGGAACCAATGTTGACACCGATGCGCTCAGCATTGTCCGGATGGGCTTGTATGCCAGCGTCTTTTAACGCCTCTATACCAGCGGCGAGCCCATAATGGATAAACACATCGACACGGCGAGCTTCCTTCGGAGATAGATACTCCGAGGCGTCGAAGTCTTTGACCTCCCCAGCAATTCGCGAAGCAAACGGCGATGCGTCGAATCGGGTAATGCCGGTAATTCCAGATTTACCGGCGAGAATATTCGACCAGGCTTCGTCTACTTTGTTGCCGACTGGGCAAACGGTGCCAAGACCTGTTACAACAACGCGTCGCCGTGGCAAATGAACTCCGTTTGTGTAGGTGACGCCTGTTAAAGAAACTCAGGCGTTCAGGTGGGTATTGATGTAATCGATCGCTTGTTGAACGGAGGTTATCTTCTCCGCTTCCTCATCTGGAATTTCGCACTCGAACTCTTCTTCGAGCGCCATCACCAGTTCGACGGTGTCTAGTGAATCCGCACCCAAATCGTCAACGAATTTGGATTCACTCTTGATGTCAGACTCGTTAACGCCCAGTTGCTCGGCGACGATTTTCTTGACGCGCTGCTCAATCGATTCCATCTAATAACCCCTTCCCTTTTCAAACGAAAGTTTCCATCGTTGGCGCAACGTTCCGGGGCCTTGCCGCAGCTCGGTACCCCGCCAAAGACGCCGCGTATTCTAGCAAAATTGCCGGCTGTTCGGCGTTAATCCATCAGCATCCCCCCATTGACATGGATGGTAGAGCCGGTCACGTATGCAGCGCCGTCCGACGCGAGAAACAATACTGCCGCAGCGACCTCGTCGGGCGCACCAAAACGACCCAATGGCACATGATCGATCAGAGCGTTGCGTTGCCCCTCACTGAGAGCGCGGGTCATGTCGGTGTCGATAAATCCTGGCGCCACACAGTTGACTGTGATGTTGCGGCTGCCCAATTCCCGTGCCATCGACTTGCTGAATCCCACGACCCCAGCTTTCGCAGCCGCATAGTTTGCCTGCCCGGCGTTTCCGATGAACCCGACCACCGAGGTGATATTGATGATACGTCCCGACCGCGCCTTCATCATCGGTCGAGCCACCAGTTTGGTAAGCCGGAAGACCGACTTTAGGTTGGTTTCCATGATTTCGTCCCATTCCGGATCTTTCATGCGCATGATCAGGTTGTCACGGGTAATGCCCGCGTTGTTGACAAGAATTGATATCGGCCCGAGGTTCTTTTCGATATTGACGATGACGGATCCGCAGGCATCAGCGTTCGTCACGTCCAGTTCGATTCCTTGGCCGTTGACCCCGGCAGATCTCATGTAGTCGCTGATCGATGTAGCGCCGCTCGCAGTGGTTGCAGTGCCAGCAACCCGGGCACCAGCTGCACCGAGAGCCATAGCAATCGACTTGCCGATGCCTCTGCTGGCTCCTGTTACCAGAGCTATCTTGCCCGAAAGATTGTGTTCCATTGCTAACCGCCTTTCAGTGCCGACACGGCTTCGTTCAGACTCTTCGTATCGACCAACGCGATGGTTTGCGCGTCGGTGCCAATCCTTCTATTCAGTCCGGCGAGTACCTTGCCCGGACCACATTCAACAATGTGGGTTACCCCGGACTGATTCAAACTGGTAATAGTCTCTGCCCAGCGCACCGGCCGGTACAGTTGTCGGACCAGCGCTTTGCGAAGCTCGCCGACATCATGCGCAGTCGCCACAGTTTCGTTATGGATGACCGGCACTTTCGGCATCTGGATCGTAAGCTTGTCCAACGCCCCCATCAGGCGTTCCGATGCCGGCTTCATCAACATGCAGTGCGATGGCGCACTCATCGGCAACAACATTGCTCGCTTGGCTCCGCGCGCCTTTGCTGCCTCGACCGCACGCTCGACGGCCAGTTTGTGGCCAGCGACAACGACTTGCCCTGGCGCATTGAAATTGGCTGCCTCGGCAAGCTCTGTCGTATTGCTTGCCTGCTCACAGGCAGCGCGGACACCGTCGTCATCGAGCCCCAAAACGGCAGCCATTGCACCGGTCCCTGGCGGGACTGCTTCCTGCATGCACTGCGCGCGAAATCGTACCAGGGGGACGGCATCGGCAAACTGCATTGCCTCGGCGGCGACCAATGCTGAATACTCACCCAAGCTATGCCCGGCGAGCAGATCCGGCTCGCGTCCGCCCGCCGCGATCCATGCCCGAAACACGGCGACACCGGCTACCAGCATCAGTGGCTGCGTATTGGTAGTCAGATTAAGCAATTCGGCCGGCCCTTGCTGGGCCATTGACCACATGTCCTCACCGAGGAGATCTGATGCCTCCGAGAAGGTGTCCCTGACATTTTTTAAGTCGGCGTAATCGCCCATCATGCCGACAGACTGTGAACCCTGACCGGGAAATACAAACGCGAGTTTCATTTCCACCCCGCTCAGTAACGCACCAGCACACCGCCCCACGTGAAGCCACCGCCAACACCCTCAAGCAATAGGTTGTCGCCTCGCTTGATTCGACCGGCGCTGACGGATTCGTCCAGCGCCAACGGAATGGATGCCGCCGAAGTATTACCGTGGTGTTGCACTGTCGAAACCAGGCGCTCAAGAGGCAGCTTCAGTTTGCGCGCGGTCGCTTCCATGATACGTATATTGGCCTGGTGTGGAATAAACCAGTCGACATCCGACACCGTCATATCGGCTTCCGCAAGAACCTCGCGCGCCACCTCTTCAAAAACACGCACGGCGAATTTGAATACACTGCCGCCTTCCATCTGTACAAACGGCGAACCGGTAGTCTTACCCCCGCAAATCCAGCCTGGCACCGATAGTTTGTCCGCATAGCTACCGTCGGCATGCAGTTTCGTCGCTAGCACGCCTGGCTCTTGCGACGCAGACAAGACGATCGCACCGGCACCATCGCCGAACAGCACGCAGGTTGTTCGATCCGCCCAATCCAGGATGCGCGAGTACAGTTCGGCGCCAACAATCAAGGCGTTGTTCGCGTTTCCCGACAAGATAAACATGTTCGCGATGCTCATTGCGTAAATAAATCCGCTGCACACTGCTTGAACATCGAACGCGGGACAACCGCGCCAATACCAAGTTTGGACTGTAAAATGCAAGCCGTGCTCGGGAACACCATATCCGGTGTCGTCGTGGCAACAATTATGAGGTCGATATCGCCCACCGATAAACCAGCGTTGGCAATTGCGCGCTGACCGGCCGCCAACGCGAGGTCACTTGCAACTTCATTATCGGCGGCAACATGGCGTTCGAGAATTCCGGTCCGCTCGACGATCCACTCGTTCGAAGTGTTTACCATCCTCGCCAGATCGTGATTGGTCAGCACTTTTTTTGGCAAGTAGCTGCCAGTCCCGGCGATTTTTGAATACATCACGCCGCTTTCTGCTGAATTGCGTTAATTTTTTCGCCGATACTCGCCAGCATGCCACGTTTTGCGGCGTTGTAGGCGCGCCTGATCGCAAATCCAAAAGCATAGGCATCGGCAGCGCCGTGGCTCTTGACCACGATGCCGCGTAAACCGAGCAAGCTCGCGCCGTTGTAGCGCCGATGATCAACACGCTTGCGAAAATGATTGATGACTGGCAAGGCAAGCAATCCGCATAACCTGGTAAACAGGTTACGACCGAACTCCTCGCGAAGATATTGCGCCAGCATCTGAGCCAGGCCTTCCGACGTTTTCAGTGCGACGTTGCCAACGAATCCATCGCACACGATGACATCCGTCGATCCCATATATATATCACTGCCCTCTACGTTGCCCTGGAAGTTCAGTTCGCTGGCCCGCAACAATTCAGCAGCTTCCTTGACGACATCATTTCCCTTAATTTGCTCTTCACCGATGTTAAGCAGTCCAATACTGGGACGTTTGATGTGCTCAAGCGCACTCACGAGACAGCTTCCCATCACCGAAAATTGCACCAAATGCTCCGCCGTGCAGTCGACGTTGGCGCCCAAATCGAGCATACAGACCCGCCCGCTAACCGTCGGCAGAAACGAGGCAATCGCTGGTCTCTCGATACCAGGCAACATTTTCAATACGAAGCGGGAGATTGCCATCAAGGCGCCAGTGTTGCCAGCACTCACACATGCGTCAGCGACACCTTCCTTGATCAGGTCGACGGCAACCCGCATAGATGAATTGCGCTTGCCCCGCAATGCCTGCGCCGGAGGCTCATCCATCGCCACCACTTCGCTTGCGGCTTTGATGCTGAGGCGCTCGGACGTGCTCACACCGTTGCGACGCAGTTCCAGGTCGATCACGTCGGCAGGACCAACCAGAATGATGGACACATCATCCTCGCGCCCGAGAAAGTCTATGGCCGCTGGAACCGTAATGCTGACGCCGTAGTCCCCGCCCATGCAGTCAAGCGCTATGGTGATTGCCATTTGTCGAAGGTAACAGACTGCGGGTAACTGCTGCAGACCAATTCGCCCCCAGATGCCGGGGACAGAGATCTCAACCCATGGCCTCAGGCGTCGCTGGTCTTAACAATCTTCTTGCCACGATAATAGCCACTGGGGCTTACGTGGTGACGCAAATGGGTTTCACCGGTTGTTGGCTCCACCGCCAGCGGCGGCGTCGCCAGGGTATCGTGAGAGCGGCGCATATTGCGTCTGGACGGTGATTTCTTGTTTTGTTGAACAGCCATGTTTTACTCCTCGATCATCGATCTTTCGCATTTTCCAGGACGCTCAGGACACTGAACGCCGAGTTTTCGTTGTGCACGTCGCCTGACCATCGAGGCCGCTCGCACTTGTTTTCCCCGTGCACCGGTGCCATCGGCATCTGCAGCATAATCTCATCTTCCGCCAACCCCAGCACATCCAGCTTTTGATCAACCAGCAATGATTCGATATCGTCAACTTCATCACCCAGTTGCATCAGATCCTGCTCGCGCTCAACCAACACGAAGTCACGATCCGAGGTGATCTGCAGAGCCAAGGG
>JABAOE010002233.1_pt2 | contig 19925 bp, 13 predicted proteins | sample 7062141 | NCBI WGS metagenome assembly JABAOE01 (sample SAMN14538627, study PRJNA623070) | marine sediment metagenome | biome: marine biome [ENVO:00000428]; feature: marine pelagic biome [ENVO:01000023]; material: deep marine sediment [ENVO:00002113] | place: India: Gulf of Khambhat ... | reverse complement strand
TTCAATGCCGTTACCCATCGGCGTTTCCATGTGCACGTGAACATCGACTCCGCCCGGGATGACGAGATGACCGTCGGCCTCATGCACTTCTACATCCGCAACCTCGAGCGAGCGCCCGATCGCATCCACTCGCCCGTCAACAATCAGAATATCGCCCACGTAGTCGTCGACGGCGGTGACGATCCGGCCACCCTTGATCAAAGTCTTTTGCATCAGTCAATTGTACCAACAAGACAGCGCCGAACTGGCGCCATATTGGATCTTTTACCCGGTCGATCGTATCGCCCGAACGTTCAGCTCAGTCTCTGTTGCTCCGCTCGCGATACGGTGCCAGGGACATCGTACCGATCTTGTCGAGGATCAACACGCCCTCCGAAGCCTGATCAAAGCGGAAGCGGATCGTGTTAGTCGTCGATAAATCGAATTGCGCATTTTCAGCGACGAATGCACTGAACGGAATCTCCACGAATTGTAAGACCGGCTCCCAGTCGGCCTTGTACCAGTCTTCGTTTAATGCCTCGTTCTTCAGGTAGCGAACCCGCACCGGCGGCACGAGCTGAGCGTGTTCGGAGGCCAACACGACTGACGTGTTGCCCGCGCCGTCTTTCAGCTCGACACTGAAATCCGCGATCGCCGGCTCGACATCTTCGTCTTCCGCTTCCTCGTCTTCTGCCTCCTCGTCGTCTTCCTCGGGCAACTCTTCGAGAGAGCCACTCACCGCGAACACCAGCGATCGTTCCGCCGATATGTCATCGGCGGTTACCAGTTGCAGCGACATATCGGCGCCTGCATCGCGCCAGCCGACAACCACGACATTGCTGCCCTGCTTGCGTTCATCCCGGTGCTCCAGGTCTTCCTCGCGCCACAGTACGAGCGCGTTTGAAGTGATAGTTGCGCCCGGCCGGGTCGCGGTCGTGACATCGAGGTCTTCCTCGAAATCCGCCAATACCCGAAATGTCGAGTCCATAAACTGCTGCACATAGGTGCGCGCCGGCAGCCAGGCGGCCCCAACGCGCGGATCTTTCAGCAATGGAATGAATCGCTCATCGCCGTGCAGCGACGCTTCGAGAAACGCGGCGATATATGCACTTGCTACTTGCCGCTGCTCCTCCCCCGGGATGATCGGCGCGAGATTGAGACGCCATGAATCGGGCGGCGAATAATCGGTCCTGCCCCAGCCGGTGTTGAACTGCCCGTGATTCGCGCCGTGCAGATATACACCGGCATTGACGTAATAGCCGTCGTCACTGAGCGTGATGCGATTTAGCTGCCGCAAACCGTGATAAGCCGGTTCGTCGCTGTCATAGCTGCCATGGATCGTGAAGAAATTCACGTCCTCGATTTCAACGCGACGGTGATAGCGTTGATCGATTTGGGCAATGGCCACTAATGAACGGATGTTGAAGCCGTAGTCGAATTCGAACGTGGCATCGTCGGGAAAATGCGGCAGCTCATTGAATGCGTAAGCGATCGATACCGCCTCGCCACCTCGCGAGTGACCCATCAATGCGATGTCATCCATGTCGACCCGGGCGAAAAACGGGTGCCCGACTGTCTCGTTCCAGTCACGCCACAGCGCCAGGTGCTCGAGCAGAAGTCCTGCGCGTGCCGCCATCTCCTTGCCCTCGAAATCGCCCGACCAGGTGCCGTTGATGTAGTTCTGATCGACCGACACGGTGATAAAACCGCGACTCGCCAGAAGCTCGCCGAGATAGGCATAGCCCGAATCGGAGTAATCCTCCATGCCGTGATTGCCGTGCACGATCAGCACCAGGGGGAATGGACCGTTGCCCTCCGGCGCCCACACCTGGCCGTTAAGCGGTGCCTCCTTGAGGCTTATCCCCCAGTAACGTTCGCGCATCTCTTGTTTGAAGTCCTTCCACTCGGGAAGCAGCCCGGAAATATCCACCGTGCGCGCCTCGAGATCACGCTCGGCACCGAACTCCGGCCGCCGCGCATTCTCGCCCGCGCCATACGTCAGGTACTCGAACGAATAGTTTCCGCGTGCCGTCGGATCCGCAAGCTCAACAGCTCCTGAAAAAGCGCTAAGTGACACACCATCGTCCGCAAACGGGTCCGCGCCATCGTGTGCCAGCATGATCACAACCGCTATCGCGATACCCGCAAAGCCGATCGTGTTCGCCAGCAGAATAATGCGATGGGGTCGGGCGAGGTGGCGCAATGAATCGCCCATGGTCGACGCCACCAGTCCTGAAACCAGAGCGACCGCGATCACGATGCTCGCAAGCGGCAACACCGACAACGCATCCGCTAACGCAAACGGCCACGACCACTCGGCGGTGTCCAGCAAGGTACGCATCAACTGCGCGACGCTATTATTGCTCAGGTACCAGAGCGCAAACAAAGCGCCACCGATTAATGCAACAGCAAAAGCCGGCATCGCAGCAATTAGCCGCGACACGCCCTTGAGCACAAGCGCGCAAACAGAGACGGCTACGAGCCCGAAGACCACACCAATTAGAAACTCGAGCGCATTACCGAGTCCGGTGTCCAGCAACACACCGTTAATGCCGGACATCAGCACGACTGCGACAGCAGCGGCGATCGCGGCGACTCGCCAAAACGTTTCTGCAGTATTCTTTCCTGCTTCGATCATGGCATCAGATCCGTTAATGCAGTAAATCACTACTACGATAGCATTGCTGATCCTGCGCCGAGGCTAAGACAGACTGAGCAAGGATAATTGTGAGTTTAGAGCCTGCGAATTTGAGCGGGGTTTCGGCGCTGACCTGGCAACGCCCAGCAGTTAGAATCATTTTTTCCAGAATCGATCTCTGCCGTTTAAAAAAATCCGGCTTGACTCCAGTTTTGGGAAGCGATCGGCACCGTTGGATTTGTCACGTCTTCACCGCCAATATACACCGGAGATTGCCAACATGAACACTGTTCCAGCAGGAACAACCACAGCGACCCCTTACGAGGCCCCCGGCTGGGCCCGAGCGATGGGCCGCTTCACCGACTACCTCGTTTGCGATTTCCTGGGCGGACCGCGGCCATGGAAATTGGCCTGGGTCATCAATTTCCAGAAGGCCGGAACGTTCTTGTTTCTTCTCGCCCTGATCGCCTACTACCGCAATATGTCGACCGCCGCTTGGATTTACACGGCCATGCACGGCAGCTACGGCCTGGTCTGGATTCTCAAGGACACTGCGTTTCCGGACCCGAGCTGGCAGCGACGCATCACGATCGGTGGCGGGATCAATGCGTTTCTCGGTGTGCTGGGGTGGTACTGGGTGTTCGGTTGGCTGTTGTTGTCCGGCGTGTCGCCGGCCAGCTATCCGCTGCCCGATTTTGCCTGGTTCTGCCTGTGCATCAGTCTGTGTATCACGGGCTGCGGCATTATGCTTGCGGCGGACGCACAGAAGTATTTCACCCTGCGCGTGCGGCGAGAGTTGATTACCGATGGCATGTTCCGCTATGTGCGGCACCCTAACTACCTGGGTGAGATCATGGTCTATGGCAGCTTCGCGATGATGGTCTGGCACTGGCTGCCCGTCGTGGTTCTCGCCTGGATCTGGCTCGGGCTGTTCGCGGTCAATATGACGCTAAAAGAAGCAAGTATGTCGCGCTACGCTGAATGGGCCGCATACAAAAAACGAACCTGGTGGCTGATACCGTACGTGCTCTAATCCACCGATAACCGAGCGTTTTGGCGAGAAAAACTGCTCGCAATATCGCCCCGGGTGACAACCGCGTGCGGACTATACGGGGGCCGATCCCCGCTTACCGCAGCTTACTTTCGGTGGATGCTCTTTGGCCGAGCGGGCCCGGCTCATGCGGCAAGTGATTGAAGTTCAACCGCCGGAGCGCATCCGCTGCGGCGCGACTCACTCATAATTGACGTTAAATGACACTGCCACTCGCTCGCCCCGGGCAGTTGGACGATCAACCGCGTGAGGAACGTGGCTCTGAAACATCACGAGGCGTCCCTGCACAGGATCGAGCGAGACTTCGTTAACATTGAGCTCAGTTTCCTCGTTAAACGAAAACTCATGGAATTGCAGTGCCCGTGCCGGGTTGATGAGGCGAAATCGCCCCGCGCCGGGATCGATCTTGACATAGTAAGAACCGCTGAACATCGCGCCCGGATGAGTGTGCGCGTCATGGCGATGGTACAGCTCATCATGGATGTTGGCGAACAGCGTCATGATGCGTGGCTTGCGATCACCGAAATTGAACTTCAACATGGCGGCGAAATGTTGCACGTGTGCCAGCACGGCCTCCTGTAGTTGCTGGGTCCACGGCTCGTCGATCAGCCCTTTGCCGGGACGCGAGAAATATGTCGTCCATACTTCATTATCGAAAACGCTCAGCAGTTCCGGGTCCTTTATTTCGGCCCGATCCTGTTCCCGCAACCGGTAGAGATGTGGCAGCATTCCTCTATTGATTTCCGCCCCATTCTCGACATCTGCAACGTACAGGCAGGTTGGAAAGATTTTATGCAAGTGGCCGGGACTATTCATAGGACTGGACTTGGGCTTTTGTTAAAGTATATCCGACGTAGGACAAATCGGTAGAGTGTGAGATTTAAAATGAAGCGACCAGCTGTTTCAATTGCAATTCCTCTCCTGCTGTTGCTACATACTGCTGCTCAAGCCGGGGATGACGTTGCCGCAGACCCCCTATTTACCAGTAGCGACATTCTCGAGGTTCGCCTCGTCGCACCGTTCGATGTCATCGCCAGCGACCGGCCGACCGACGAAGATATCCCGGGAAAATTGTATGTTGCTATAGAAAATGGTGAAAAGATCGCATTCGATGTCGGAATACGCACCCGAGGTAGATTCCGGCTCAATCCGGATATATGCGCATTCCCTCCGCTGCGGCTCAACTTCAAAAAATCACAATTGAATGATTCCTTGTTTGATGGCCAGGATAAGCTGAAGCTGGTTACTCATTGCCGTCACCGGTCGCAAATTTACGAGCAGAACATGTTGGTCGAATACCTCGCCTACCGGATCCTGAATCTAATGACAGATTACAGCTTTCGGGTACGATTGCTCAACGTCAATTATGCGAATCACGAGGCCGATAATGGTTTTCAGAAATTTGCGTTTGTTATCGAGCACAAAAACCGTTTGGCAACGCGTATCGGGATTCCCATTCTATCAGTTGCGAGCACCACGGCAAGCAGCCTCGATGCCGTGCATTCGAATCTCACGTCGGTCTATCAGTATTTGATCGGTAACACCGATTTCGCGTCGACGGCTGGCCCTCCGGGCACGGAATGCTGTCACAATTACGTGCTCTTCGGCAGCAATGAAGGCCCGTATTATTCCATTCCGTATGACTTCGATATGTCGGGAATTGTCAATGCACCCTATGCCACACCAAACCCGAAAATCCAACTAAATTCTGTGGAGGAACGTTTGTACCGTGGATTTTGCATAAATAATGCGTTGCTGCCCGATACGCTAGAGCAGTTTCACAGCAAGCGCGGAGAAATCGAGTCGCTGATACGTGGTCAACCAGGCCTGTCTTCTTCCTCGCGCAAATCAATGCTCAGGTACATCAATCAGTTCTACTCAAAGATATCAAGTGAGCGATCGGTGAACAGGTTCATTGTTGCGACGTGCAGATAGTATTCGCGGATTGTTTCAATCTGGCACGATATCGAACGCGATCGTAAGCCGAGTATCGCCGATAGCGAACGGAATGGTCCCGTGCCACATATAGGATGGGAACAGTACCAGCATCCCCGGCTCCGGCTCGACTGCGTGCTCGAACGACAGTTTCGGACTCGTAGGTAATCCGGGTTCACCGAATTTGATCCAGCCTTCCTGGCCTCCGGCCGCGACATCATCCGGTAATTCGATATAGCTGGCCGATGACAACCAGGCCCTGGGATGCACATGATTGTGATGGAAGCCTTGGGGCTTGAGCCACACCGACCAGATTCCGTCTATCTTCCAGCGTCCCGAATTACGCCTGCGCATCGGATCGTCGCCCTTCCCGAGGTAGCGCAGGTGCTCATCAACGGCAGGTTGCAGGGCCTGTCGAAACGCTTTAATCGTCGGGTCATCCAGTTCGAGCAGATCCGCAATCTTGCTCCCCCCTTCTTCCGAATTCGAGAAAGGGTGCGTTTTGAACGGATGTCGGGCTCGCAGCGCGGCGGAGAGATCCCGCAGATAGTGGGGCAGCGATTCCCAGCCTGGCGGGATACCCAGTTTGTATGAACGAACCAGCTGGTCGTAGTTATAGAGATCCCTGTATCGCGTATCCCCGACCAGACGCCAGGCCGTCGCGAGCAGGCACAGGGCGTGCTGATCATCAGGATCCGCATCACACATTGCCTGTGCGATGGGCAGCGCTGCCTCCGCCTGTCCCGCCAGGAACAAAGCGCCGACACGCAACTCCTGTGCCGAGCGGTCCGCAGGCCGCATTCCGACCAGGCGATCGGTCATCCACAATGCCGCCGCGGTTTCCCCTGCCATGGTCGCCGCGTCACTGCACACAGCCAGGAGTCGCGCATCACCCGGCCATCGCTGCAGTGACGCGGCGGCGAAACGATAAGCCTCTGCATAACCTACGGTGTACATCATGACCCGAGTCTTGGTGGTGTAAAGGTCCACAGAGCCCGGATGCCTGCGGATCATTGCGTCGAGCGGCGCGAGCGCAGCGTCGCTGTCAGCCGTGGTCATCCAGATCAGCTGGGCCAGCTCGTAGTGTGCATCGAGTAATCCCGAGTCTGTCTCGAGCGTTTTCTCGAATGCTGCGCGCGCCTCATCAAGCTTGCCTTGTGCCAACAGCGCCCGGGCCAGGATCAGCCAGCTTTCGGCAGCATTCAGACCCTTGGTCAAAGCGCGCCTTACGTGTTTCTCGGCAGCGGCGGCACGGCCCGTATCGCCTAGCACTGCAGCAAGATTGTGCTCGGCCACCGCGCTGTGCGGGTAGTCTCGTACCGCCTTGCGAAAAAGTGCGATGGCCTCGTCGAGCCTCCCAGCTTCTTTCATCCGGGTGGCTTTCTCGCTCATCGATTTTAGCGATTTGCCCATGCCTTTCGAAACTTCTCGCCATAAGTAATTGGCCTGCATCAAATTATCGCGCATTGACCATAGATGCGGAACCCTGCGGGATGCATCGTGTAAGCCTCACGCTGTGTTTCGTTAGAAACGACCTGAATAACGCTCGGAGACTGTATCTTGTTGTTTGTTCCACGATATGATTCCCTCGATGGACAGCTAACCGCAATAGAGCTTCGAAATGGCCAGCATTCACTCAAGACTGATCACCGGTGCTGTAATCCTGTCGCTCACGACACCGGCACATGCTCAGAGCGATAGCGCTGCGACGGAGGATATCGAGCAGTGTCGGCAAATTGCCGACGTAATGGAGCGGTTGGCCTGTTACGACCGTATCGGCGAACGTGAGATCGCTACACGCCCTGCCCCAGAGAATCAGGGCCTGGTAGTGCCCGAAGCGGAGACCTCGGCCGCAACCGAACCCGGGTACACGGAACAGGTTGCGCCCGAGGCAGAAATCTCTGAGGCCGCGGATGAGGATACGGAATACGGTGTGCTCACGGATGACGTCGGATTGCCGAAATCATCTGATGACTACAAGCCGATCCTCGTAACGGTTGTACGTTGCAACAAAGGCAACGACTATAAATGGTATTTCTACCTCGAAAACGGCCAGGTATGGAAATACCTCGGTACCAGAACCCTGCGATACAGGAGCTGCAATGCGCCCGCCAAGCTCATTGAGGACTCCTTCGGATTTACGCTGCAGATGAATGGAGAAAAGCTCAAGCACCGCGTGCAGCGGGTTAGATAGATGCTCCAGTCTCCACCTCAAGCAGTGTAAGCAGTAGCCCAGGAACAAGAAAACGGCCAGCCGCATTGCGCGACTGGCCGTTGGTCTTGGTCTTGCTTTATCTGACTAGTTCTCGATCAGAGGAAGTCATACGTGAAATTCACGTAGTAGCGCATACCACGCGCATCATACAGCTCCTGATCGAAGAACGGCCAACCACCGCTAACAACCTCGGAGAAAGGCGGCTCTTCGTCGAGCAGGTTGATAATGCCGACGGCAAGCTGCGCGCTATCACCGAAGTCGTAGGTGCCGCGCAGACCGAGCTCGAGGTAACTGTCGACTGATCGCAAGCGGGTTTCAGGACCGCACTCGCCGTTCGCACGACCGCCGATCAGGTCGTCAGTCTCGCCGAGATAACGCATGGTCAGCACTGCCGTCCAGTCAGCTGTCGACTGCCACCCGAACTGGCCGTTGACGCGCCACTCCGGCTCGCTCGTCGTGCCTGCATCTTCGCACAGCGGCTGCACCGCCGAAGACTGCCGCTCATGCGACAGCAGGTAGGCCACACGAAGATCCGTCACGAAGCTGCCGCGGTCGAAATCCCAGTTCACTCTCGTCGAGAGATCGATGCCTGATCCATTCTCCTGGTTCAGGTTCTGGAGATTCGATTCTACGAACGCCCGAGGGTCGCTGAGCTGTCCGCCGACGCGGTTCACGAGGTCAGGATACTGGGACTCGTTGTTGAGGATCTCCTGCACGGTCAAGGCGCCGATCTTGCCATCAACTTCGATGTTGTAGTAGTCGAGTGCCAATGACCAGTTGTCAGTCGGCTCCCAGACCACACCGACGCTGTAGTTTTCCGACTCCTCGGTCTGGAGGAGCACGTTACCGCCTGATAACGAGCGGATCTCGCGGACACGGCAGGCATTGTCGATGTCTGCTTGCGTCGAGGTCGGATCGGCCGTCACCTGGGCGCAGAACGTCGTATCGACGGCCCGGGTTACACCGAACGAGCCGCCCAGGTACAACTCACCAAGGGTCGGGGCCTTGAAGCCGGTGCCATAGGAGGCACGCAGCATCAGGTTTTCTATCGGACGCCACGATGCACCGAGCATGTAGGTGGTCGCGCTATCACCCGATCCGGCAAAATCCCCGCTGGCGGAGTCCAGACCGAACCAGTCGTAGTCATCGTAACGAACTGCCGCCGACAGCTCCATGGTGTCGATCGGGCTGTACGAGAACTCGGCGAAGAACGCCATAGCCTCGCGCTCGCCTTTGCCCGAGGAGCCCGCACCACCCGCGACGTCCGCGTCGATTTGCACTGCGTCGGAGGTATCTGCAAAGTCGTCTTCCTTGTACTGCGCGCCGACCGCATAGCCGATACCGGTATCGCCGATCTCGCCGGTCAGCTGCGCTTCGAATCGCGTGTCGGTGCCCGTGCCCTGGCGCTGGATTGCAACAGCAATACCCTCATTGATGAACCACTGCACGTCATAGACCTCCAGGGGGTCAAAAGTGCCGTCTGCGACCGCGGCGCTGAGCCTGCTACGAGACAGGTTGCCACCGGTGCCGACGAAGTTCATTTCGGACTCGATGTTCTGCACGCTCAAATCCAGCTCATGATTGTCACCGATCTCGATTCTGGCACCCAGCACCACCGAGTAGGCCGTATTCGTATTCTCGGATGCGCGTGGACCTGCATCCACGGCACGACGAAGAATATAAACGGACGACGAATTCGCCAGGTCCGAACCGAGCTGACCGTCGATGGTGGCGAGCTGCGCAGCACCCGTAACGTTGAAGAACGCCGGCGACGCGCCATTCTCAACAATAGTTACGTTGCGGCTCATGCGAAACTCACCGTAGCCTGTGACGCGCTCGCCCAGACCGTATTCGGTGCTGGCGAGGAAGTTCATGCGCTCCTGTTCCGGGATGGCCTGGTACAGTGGGGCAAAGTCATACATGCAGTTCTGCCCGCCGCCAGTGAAGAATGCCGGTGCTTTGTTTTCGTCCGGGCAACCTGCTGCGGGATAAGACACGTCTGCCCCGAAATCGATGAACGTCATAAAGTCTGGTACCGCACCAGTCGGGCTCCGGCCGTCCGTTCCATCTGGCGCGATCGCCGAGCCGATCAATGGCAGGCCTGCAGCGCTTACAGCAAGCTGTTTAAGATATTCGAACGAAATAGACGCAAAGCCGTTGTCGCTGACTACACCAGCTGCGAGCGAGAAGCCGGCCCTGGACCCGCCCGTATCGTGGTCATTACCGTACTGCGCTTTGAGCTGAAGACCTTCCCATTCCTGCCTGGTAATGATGTTCAGTACGCCCTGTACGGCGTCCGCGCCGTAGATCGCCGAGGCGCCTGTCGACAGGTACTCGACGCGTTCTACTGCGGCAACCGGAATCAGGTTCAGGTTCGTCGCACCGTCACCGAAAACCGGGTCACCCGGCAATCGACGCCCATTCAGCAGGATGACGACGTAGTCGTCGCCGAAACCGCGGGAGTCGAAGTTTGCGGTGCCGGCTGTCTGGCTCAGCGTTTGGTTCTCGCTGAACAAGCCCGGACCGGCAAAACTAGCCGAGAAAAGAAAGTCCGACATGGTGGCCGCGCCGGTGTTGGCAATGAACTCAGAATCGTAGATCTGAACCGGAGTTACCATCTGCGGATCGAGGCGCGGAATACGCGATCCCGTTACCGTAATTGTTTCTATTACGTCCTCTTGCGCTGGATCCTGCGCGAGTACGAGCCCGGGAGCGAGTCCAAGGCACAAAGCGCTCTTCACAGCGACAGTTAAGGCCTTTTGCTTACCTGGCCTGAAGTTACCGTTTCCCATTTTGATGTTCCCCTAGTTTGAAGGAAAAAAAGTCACAGATCGCACCAGTTATTTCTTTGTAGTTATATCGCTATCCTTGCTTTGCTTTCGTCGAAGGTAACGGTCCGATCATGCGCTAACATGCGCTGGCCGCGGCGCGGCCGGTCCGCAGTATAGCAAACTTCTGACGCGAACAGCCAACAACTTTATTTTTTGCGTGCCGGCGCTGCCAATGATCCTGTAAGAATCTGGTGTCAAGCTGGGAACACTCGCTTAATATATTGTTTTTTATCTTTTTTTTTGCGCTCTCTTGGCAAGGGAAGCATGCTTGAAGCAGCGCCACGAAGCTTGATTCGGTTAAATTCGAACGCGTTTCCGCGCCAATTGTGGTTTTTTTACGACAGTATTGGGGAAATTTTTTGCCGGGCTGTCGAACTTGGTGTTCTATTCTGGCGCTATTCGCAGCCTAGACTGCCGTGCCATCGGCTGCCGCCTGTCCCGCGACATCGCCCAGCAGTTTTTCATAATTGCGCCAGCGGTCCCTGGATCGGCTGTACAAGCCCTCTCGCACCTGCCAGATGCTATAGGTCTTGACCAGCCCGCTGCTCTTTTGGAAATCGAGGACCCCCGCATCCCAATCGAGCTCCAGGAATTCCAGCACGCGACGCAAGACCGTTTCCGGCGACTCGATGAGGTCTTCGTATTTTACGGTACAGATGCTGTCCGGGCAGCATTCCCGCCAATGCGCGAACAGCCGCTCCTGCTGCCTGTAGTAATGGGCAATATGCTGCAGATCATTTGCGTAACTCGCAGCCCGACTGAACTGTTGGAAATAAATGGACAGGCTGTTGTCGCGAAGATCTCGTTGCGTTTGAATTATTTTCGCCGCCGGGAAGATGGCCCGAACCAGCCCCAGACGAAGGAAATTATCGGGACGTTTGTCGGTGACAAATTGCGAATCCGGCACCAGTTCCCGGACTTTCCGGTCGTATTCGTCGGCAATGCGCCGCAACTGCTCTTTCGTCGCGCCCATCACGCCTTGCGGGAACGCTCCCAGATATTGGGCAATCAGAAATGCCAGCGTCTTCAACTCACCGCCTGCCGCTATGGCTGGGTGCGCTGAAAGCATGCGTTCGAGAAGCGTGGAGCCGGAACGATACATGCCACAGATGAAAATCGGCGATACCTCGGAATCGGTCACCCGGCTTTCAATCCAGCTTGAATCGAATTGCTCGATAATTTGCCCGAAGATGCGCTCGGTTTGCTCCGGAACATAGGGCAGCACGCGTTGTCTGCTGATTTCGTTAGCCGCGACGAACGCCGTCGCAGCCGCATCATAGTTTTCGAGATCGTCGTAGACCTTGCCCAGCGCGAAATAAAGTACTTCCTGCGCCAGCTTATCGTCCTCGAGGTCATCGATACATTTCTTCAGCCGGCCGACCAGGCTTTGATCGTCGTCCGTGATTTTTTTCGGGTATGCGAGGCGCGCCAGCGACTTCCAGTGTTTAGCGTCGATCGACTGAATGCGCTCATAAAGCTCGATCGCCTGTTCTTTCTCTCCGGACTCCTCGAAGTAACCGGCAAAATTGAACAGTGCGGACACGTTGTCTGGCGCGATCTCTAGGGCGCGCTGATACATTTCCCGTGCCTTGTCCGCATCCAGCATCTCGGCATACAGGTTGCCCAAGTTCGAGTACACCTCTTCCACCCGATCAATGCCGAGACGCGCCGCCTGCTCATAGGCAGAGATGGCCTCCTCGTAGCGCTCCTGCTTTTTGTACAACAACGCGATATTAAAGAAGGCTATGGCTTCGTCCGGTCGCTGCTGCAGCAGCCGTGAGTATGCGTCGATCGCGGCATCCGTGTTGCCTAGGGAGTCGAGAAGATTCGCGAGCTTCGTGCAGTAATGCGCGCTGTCCGGATCGATGTCTGTCAGTTCGGTAAGGATCCCGAGGCACTCCTCGAATCGTCGTTGCAGAAGATAGAGGTCTGCGAGGGCCTCGAGCGCGAGGTGCCTGTGCGCACCGGACTTTCCGAGTTCCCGGAAGATCCGCTCCGCATCGAGGAGGCGCCCCGCAGCCTGGTGCTGCCACGCCTCCGTAAAAGCCGCCTTGAAATCAGCAGGTAGTTGCATGTGTAGGCCTTATTGCTTTGCCAGAGCCAGAGTTCGTTGACGACCGGCATATTACCTTACCGCCTGCGAGGCGGCACAAATGTCATGCGGACCGCACCGCAAAGGCAGACTCGCTTCAAGTCGACAGTTGCTGATCACGATGTTCGCGCTTAAATCGGCCGGTTACCTGCCTGCGCGCGAATGACCCATAAAGGCGTTGTTATTCATGTCGACGCGTCCTTACCGTAAATATCGCGATAGAAGTACACGGTGCCGGCTTCGTCCACTACGGCCGTCAGGTAAGCGAGGATCACGGGCAGCGGTTCGGCAAGGTTGATCGTCCGGGTCTCTGCGGACTCCAGCTGGATGTCGATCTGCTGCCGGGTCCATCCTTCCTGTTCGAGCAACTGCTCGGCAAAGTCGAGCGGATTTTCCATGCGGATGCAGCCGTGGCTGAATGCCCTCGAATATTGCGAGAAGAGAAACTTTTTGGGGGTGTCGTGCATGCAGACGTCGTATCGATTCGGGAACAGGAATTTCACCTTGCCGAGTTCGTTCAGCGTGCCTGGCTGTTGCACGAGTTTGAAGGGAAAATTGTTCTTGTGTAACGCCGTCCAGTCGACAGTCGTCGGGTCGACCGGATCGCCATCCGCAGTAATTAGATCGTAACCGCCGCGAGCAAGAAAACTCGAATCCTGCTGAATCCTGGGCAGCAGCTCCTCGCTGGCGATGCGGTGCGGCACCGACCAGGTCGGGTTCAGTACCACCTGCTTCATCTGCGCTTCGAAAATAGGCGTCTCTGATTCCACCTCGCCGACTATGACGTTGGTCGCCCAGGTCCTCTTCCCGCCTCGAAAAAGGTAAGCCTCGAAAGCGGGGATGTTGATGAGCACGAAGTCCTCGCGAGTGTTATCGAATACCTGGCTCGTGCGTTCGAGGTTGACGTGAAGCTGGTCGATACGCTGTTCGACCGGAACATTCATCGCACGTAAAGTGGCCGGACCGACCAGTGCGTCCGTCTCGAGCCCATGGCGTGCCTGGAAGCGCAGGACGGCAGCCTGTAATTCGTCATCGTAGACAGCAATTACTCGGCCCTCGTTTTCCAGGTCGCCGGTCACGCGCAAGCGCTCCGCCAGCGTCACAACGCGCGGATCGCGGCTGCCGGGCCCGATCGTCGGGCCGGTCGGCACTGACGGCCAGCCGCTGGCCGCGGCAATATGCTGGTACTGCAGTAACGCCTCCTGCAATCGGAGGTATTCTGCTGCGGGCGACGCCCTCTCCTGGGCATGCGCGCCGGGAAATCCCGGCCCGGATACGGCGAGGAATGACAGTAGCAGGGCGAAGCAGGATCCGGAGCGGGGACGAGGCGCGAGGCTCGTCCTTGAAATTTGCGACAGGAGCGGCATATCTTTGCGAATTATTGCATGTGTGCCGCGGCTACGGCGCGGCTTCCAATACGATATGACCAAGCCTCGAAGTAAGAATTTTTTAGCCTCCGCCCTCTTCGGCGCACTCCTGGTGTCGATCGCGACCTTGAGCCAGGAGACCGTTGCGACCGACGAGCGCGAACTGTCCTTCTACCATACCCACACGGGTAAACGACTCGAAGTTGTCTACTGGCAGGATGGCGGGTACAAGGAAGCGGCTCTCGAGGATATCAATCGATTTCTGTCGGATTTCCGGACTGGTGACATCGTTGATATCGACCCGCAGTTACTCGACGTAATCTACGACGTCCGGGCATCGCTCGGCAGCGATGGAACCTACCAGGTCATCTCCGCGTACCGCTCGCCGAAGACCAATGACATGCTGCGCGGCAAAAGCGCGTCGGGCGGTGTTGCGAAGCAAAGCCAGCATCTTCTGGGCAAGGCAATCGATGTTCGCCTCGAGGGAGTATCGACCGCAAAGCTCAGGGATGCGGCAATCAGCTTGCAGCGTGGCGGTGTCGGCTATTACGAAGCATCAGACTTCGTGCACATGGACACGGGCCGCGTCAGGCGCTGGTAATAAAAGTCGGGCGCTGATTGCATTAAGCACATAACTGTGCATGACGATGCACAACTGATTCGTACAGTTGTAACGTATTAACTCAGTTCATGTACCGCGCGGTGCGCTTCTTCGATTGCGGATTCGGTCATCGCGTTGGAGGCAGCGTCGGTATTGGCGAACGCGATATTGCCGACACGCTGACGCGCATCGACCCAGGGGCGGCGTTCGTGTCGCCACCATTTCGGCCACCACGCCACCTCCTTCGACTCCGCATCAATCGAGTATGCGTAGCCGTGCGGCCATCGATTGACGGTGATGCCCGCGATATCGCGTGCCGGATCAAAACCTCCCGGACCCAGCATGCGGCCAAGCTGGTCGCGAACATTGCGCTCGAAGGTCTCGAATGCAGTCCCGAGCAAGAATTGCCCGCCGGCAAGGAACTGCTCGGGTGCCGGCAGTCCCGGCGCCAGCGGGACGTGGTTCATGTGCAGGATGACCGGCTCTTCGGGCGATGTGGAGAAACGGTAATCGCCCATGCTCACCGGGTGCGTCGGCATAACAGTCTGGAAGAAACTGCCGGGGCAATAGGCGCGCCGCATACCGACCTTGGCGAGGCTTTGCCAGTTGCGGATCAGCACGTTGGTGTAAACCAGTGGCGCGCGCACGGAACTGCGATGTGCCGCGACCTGCTCCTCCGGCACATCGGGACAGACATACGGCAGCATCGAGTGGTACGCGGCCCAGACCACCTTGCTTGCCGTCACCGTCCGACCCTCGCCGCCGTTCACGTAAGTGACGTCAATGTCGGCGTCGAGTTTCCCTTCCTGGTGACGCAGATCAACGACCGTACTGCTTAAACGAATGCGCGTGAGGTTCTCGGGCCGATCAAGCACGGAATAGTCGAAGCGTGCGGTGACGATATCCTCCATCGTACTGCCCGGCGCGATTTCGGGAATCAGCTTGCGCACCAGCAAGCGGGCGATCGATGCATTGCCGTCGGGAAAATAAAAGCCGGCATCATCGTGTTCGCCTTCTTCTTCGTGGTAGCCGATGTCCATGCCGGCAAATCCCGGGTAACCCTCCAACCAGGCCATCCAGGCCGGTAATGCATCAGCACCGATTGCCCAGACGCCGTGCGGCCACTTTTGCACGAACGCGAGCACTTCGTCGCCGAAGCCGGCAAACTTCGCGAGGTAATCACGCCAGCTGTGCGACTCGAGCACTGCGCGACGCTCCGCCGGCGACATCCCGGGCAGGTAGTCTCGTTCGTCGGCAAGCAGTCGTTTTAGCTCCGACTTTGCCGATGCCGACAACGGTGCGTCGTTGATCGACTCGCCGAGATCATACTGGCCGGTCGCGAGATAGTCGGCGCCGAAGGTTTCTTTGTCGAAGAAACTGACACGACCGGCACCGTGCGATGCGAACAGGTCTTCGTGGTAGAACTCGCTATGGCGGTCGGTATCGATGCCGAGTTCCCGGATCACCTGTTTGGAGACGGCGGGATAGGTCTTTGGCGCCTCGATGAGCATCGTGCCGCCATAGCCGATGAACGTTCGACCATCGAGCGTGAACTCGTTGCGTTTCGCATGACCGCCGAAGTCGTCGTGGTTGTCGATGATCAGGATGCGTGCATTCGGGTTTACATCGCGACGGTAAATGTACGCCGCCGACAAGCCACTGATGCCCGCACCGACAATGACAAGATCGTAGTGCTCACCGGTTTTCTCGGCCGCCCAGCGCTGGCCCTGAACGGTGGCGTGCGCCACTTCGAACGAACCCGGATGCGAACCGCGCATCCCGGTCTCGGCCGGTGGGTAATACCCTGAAGGAAACTGCACAACCGGCTCACCGTCTTCTGCGCAGGCGGGTAACAGTGAGGCGCCGATCGCAATGCTGACGCCGTTTAAGAAATCACGCCTGGTGATCGCCCGGTCCATGCCCAGGCGCCGGTCACGCGAGTTCATCACACTCCCCGTATACAAGACTGAAGGGTCTGACCAGCGCAACTCCCTGATCGGACTCTAATACTTGGCAGAACACTACTGCGTATGAGCCTTAATCGGGCAATTTGGGCCTGAAAAACTCGATCTAGCGAGGCTTCCGCTATTGCTTCAGCTGAAGCACGCAAAAAGACATGCAAAATGGGCCGATTAGGCGCTCGAATCGGCGCCGTTCAAGCATGCAAGTCTTTTAATACGCAGGGTTATAGAGGTCCGACCCTCAGTTACCTCAGTTATTCCAGCTACTGGCATACTCGAGCGTAGCCGCGGATTTGAGCGAAATTGCCCTGTCGCCCCTGGCTGCGTCGCCGGACATTGACACGGTCCTGGCAATAGAGAACTTTTCCTGCACCTGCATGACTTCGACCGTACCGAGCAGGGTATCGCTGCTGCCAAGGCTGATGCCGGTCTCCGGATCTATGAGTTCCTCGCCCTTGCGCATGATGTTCAGCTGATCGCCGACGGCGACACTGTCCTGGCCCAGGTTCAGCCATACCTGCCCGCTTTCCGCTTTGACGACGCTGCCGGACGCCGACTGGCTCCCCGTCTGTTTAACGAGATCAAAGACGCCCTTGTTGATGCCGGCAATAACGGCTTGGCCAATCGGCGTGCGCGAGTATTCACTCACGAACCCGCCAAGTCCGAAGTCATCCATGCCAGCGATGCCGCCAAAGGTCAGACCCGACTCCTTGATGATCGACTCGATCTGCTTGGTGAACATGACCTCGCTGGTTTCGGCGTTGATGAGGCGAAAGTTGAGCCCGACGCGCCCCTGGCCGGATTTGACGCCGACGCCGCCGAAACTCGGCAGCCCCGTTGCGGTGCTCAGCAAACCGCCTATGCCCTTGCTGGAATCCTTGACGTCGCTCTCATAATCGGTGACGACGACCTGTACGAGGTATTGCGCACCGAGGATGTTGCCGGTCGCCGCGCCGGACGGCTGGGCAACTCTTCCGGACGCTGCCAGGTCCTGTTCGCCAAGAACGTCGGTGAGTACCTGCCGTTCGACGAGCCGGAAGCGCCCGGTCCTGGCGAGAGTGTCGGTGACGATTGCTTCGATGCCATTGACCGGCACCTGGCTTCCGTAACCGCCGTATTCCACCGTCGTGCCGCCCGCGACAATCGTGTAGGAGCCGACAGAACTCGTGTTGTCCACCTCGAGAACGCCGAGACGCGACTTGCCCCCGACGAACTCGCCCCATTCGATGTTGAGCAGGTATTTGGCGTCGATGCCGTCGATGTTTTCCGGCAACGGTTTGCGGCCCTCGTCGGAAACGGAATATGCGAAGTACTCCGCCCAACCGCTTTGAGCGGCGAATAGCAGCAAGCAAATTGTAATGAATCGCATGGTTACCCCCTCGAATGCGTCCTGTGTCGCGCGGCTAGTTTTTTGACGCTTTCAGTTCATTCAGTCTTCCGATGAGTTCCCGGGCAATCGGCGCCGCCGCGTCGCGCCCTTGCTCGGATGCGTTTATCGCGGTGTATTCGATGTTTTGTTGCCATGGCGCGCCGAGATTTCTGCGTTCCGCCGGCAGCATCGCCGTTACCTGAAGTATAGCCGTCAACTGCTGATCCCTGCGCCCGTAAAATTCCAGGTCTCGACGCCCGGTAATAAGAACGTCCCCAATGACGGCGACGTCGGCCCCGTTATCCAGCACGAATTTTCCAAGTCCGGCCAATCGTAAGCCGGGCTGGTAGCCGTCGAAATACTGCTCGTTCATGACGGAGTATGCTGCATCGGCAAGCGCGCCTTCGAGTGCTGCCTCGATCGCCATGGCAACGGCCGGGTCGCCGTTCACGATAACGACGAGTCTTGGATCGCTGTAATCGGGCGCTGGCGGTGCTTCAGTCGCGGCGACGGTAGCCACTTTCGCCGGTTCGTTTTCTACCGGCGCTGCGACGACCTGTTCAGGAACCGGCACCGGTGCTGCATCGTCAGCTGGCGGTCCGTCGACAAGAACAGCATCCTGAGTCAAATCTTCGGGAGCGACGGCATCCTCGCGCGGCATGACGGGCTCTTCTTGGCTGTCCGTTGTGCCCGTGAGCACTTCCGCGCTTGCAACGCCTTCTTCCTGCAACTCGGAATCCTGCTGCAGGTACCACCAGCCGACGACAACTGTGGCAAGGCCGAGAAGCACCAGCGCAACGATCAGCGGAACCCGGCTACCCGTCACCGTCTGTGGCGGCGGCGCCGACTCGACTAGCGTTTCTTCAACGGGCGGCTTCGTTACCTTAATCGTCGACTGGCCCGGAGCGCTGGAGGCGTGGGGCGGCTTCTGTCCCGCGTTATACGAGACGATGTCCGTGATGACTTCGCGGAAGTCCTGGTAGCGGTCTTCCAGGTTTTTCTCCAGCATGTGGTAGAGAATCATGCGGATATTCTCGTCGATCTCCGGGTTCAGCGCCGTAACGTCGGGAATCTCCTCCTTGACGATGTTGTTCATCAGCTCGAGCGGGCTATCGGCGGAGAAAGGTGCGTCGCCGATCAGCATTTCATAGAAAACGATACCCATCGAGAATATGTCGGTGCGCTTGTCGACGCCTAGCCCCTTGCAGACCTCCGGGGAAAAGTATTTCGGCGTCCCGATAGCCATGCCGGACTGCGTCAACTTCGTGAACTGGTCATCGACACGGGCGATGCCGAAGTCGACGACCTTCACGCCACCGTGCTTGGTCAGCATGATGTTGTCGGGCTTGATGTCGCGATGCACGACGCCTTTGTCGTGGGCGGCGCTGAGCCCTGTCGCGACTTCCTTGACGAGCGTCAGCGCCCGTTGCGGATCGATCTTGCGCGAGGTGTGAATGAGTTCCTTCAGGGACTCACCCTCGACGAACTCCATAGCGAAATACGGTCGCCCCTCGTACGTGTCGACGGCGAACACCTGGACGACGTTCGGATGATTCAGGTCAGCAACGGAACGAGCTTCGCGCAGGAAGCGGGCAACGAGGTTTTCGTCGTTGATGAGCTGATCGCCCAGCATCTTGATCGCGACAAAACGCTGCAGGCTCTCTTCCCAGGCCTTGTAGACAACACCCATCCCACCGCGGCCGAGCTCAGCAACGATCTCGTATTTGCCGATGGTTGTCGTCTGTTCCCCCATTCCGTTCGGCTCCATTCTTGGCGTGGAATTCCCGAAGGGTAGAACGGACACGATACCACAATAGCCTGCTCGGCCGGCTTTCCGCAGCTATTTGCGCGGCGAAACGGCTTGGCACGGTCCTGCTTCACAACGC
>JABAOE010007931.1_pt1 | contig 19931 bp, 21 predicted proteins | sample 7062141 | NCBI WGS metagenome assembly JABAOE01 (sample SAMN14538627, study PRJNA623070) | marine sediment metagenome | biome: marine biome [ENVO:00000428]; feature: marine pelagic biome [ENVO:01000023]; material: deep marine sediment [ENVO:00002113] | place: India: Gulf of Khambhat ... | reverse complement strand
GCGGCAACTGACCGGCCAATTCGCGCCGTTTAAGGTGACCGGCACCGGCCTGATCCTGTGGCGCTATCTCGGCGGGCCGTGGCGACTGGATCAGGAGTTCCGCTTCAAGCGATAGCTCAGCCGTCGATCGACAGCGCCAAGGTCCGGCTGATCTGCGTGAGCGGCCGCCCCGATTCCGCCATCCAGACGTTGAAGGCCTCCTGCACGGCGCTGAGCGCCTTGGCCGATGTCGGCGGCTTGTCGATGACGCCTGCGGCAATCAGCGCCGCCGTCACATCGCGCGACAGAATGAAGGCGTCCTTGCCGACAAGGCGCAGGAAATATTGCGCTGTCGTGCCGCCGAGCCGGCTGCCGCGTTTTTTCAGAATATCCAGAAGGCCAACATAATCGTCGGTCGGATAATCGGCGAAAAACCGCGCCGCCGAGCCGTGCTCTTTCGCCAGATCGGCAAGGAAAACGGCGTTTTCACGAACTGTGCGGATCTTTTGCGGGTTGCGCACGATCCGCGTATCGCGCGCCAGCCGGTCGAGATCGTCATCGCTGGCCATTGCCCAGCGGCCGACATCAAAGCCCTTAAAGGCCGCCTCGAAGCCGTCCCACTTGTTGTCGATCACCGACCAGTTGAAGCCAGCCTGGAAGATGCGCCGGGTCATCTCCGCCAGCAACCGGTCGTCGGGCATGGCAGCAAGCTGCTCTGCCGATTTGGGCTGGCTTTCCGTCAGCTTTGCCTCAAGCGCTGCAGCGCCGCCGTGACGTTTGGCGGCGCGCTCAAAGATCGCCTGATAGGATTGCACCGGCCGCTCCGTTACTCCGCCGCCTCTTCATAGGGTTCCGGCGGCGTCCATTTCAGCACCGGCTGCCGTGCCGCCCTGGTCTCGTCGAGCCGCCGCCGTGGCGAAAAACGCGGCGCCTGCTCAAAGCGCTCCTTTTCGCCGTTCTGCGCCGCCATGGCGAGATCGCGCAAGGTGGCGATGAACAGATCGAGGCTGGCCCGCGATTCCGATTCCGTCGGCTCGATCAGCATGGCGCCGTGCACGACCAGCGGGAAATACATGGTCATGGGATGATAGCCCTCGTCGATCATCGCCTTGGCGAAATCCAGCGTCGTGACGCCGGTCTCCTCCAGGAAGCGGTCGTCGAACAGCACCTCGTGCATGGCCGGATGGTCGGGATAGGAAAGGCTCATCAGGTCCTTCAGGCCGGCGCGGATGTAATTGGCGTTGAGCACCGCGTCCTCCGCCGCCTGGCGGATACCGTCGGTGCCATGCGACAGCATCCAGGCATAGGCCCGCACGAACATGCCCATCTGGCCGTGAAACGCCGTCATCCGCCCGAATGGCTGATCGCCCTCCGCTTCGCCGGCGGCGCGTTTTTCCACCAGCCGGCAGGTGTCGCCGTCCATCTTGACGGTGGGCAGCGGCGCAAACGGCGCCAGCGCCTTTGACAGCACCGTCGGTCCGGCGCCCGGCCCGCCGCCGCCGTGCGGCGTGGAGAAGGTCTTGTGCAGGTTGATGTGCATGACGTCGACGCCGAGATCGCCCGGCCGCACCTTGCCCATGATGGCGTTGAGATTGGCGCCGTCACAGTAGAAATAGGCGTGCGCCTCGTGGATTGCCTCGGCGATCTCGACGATATCGGGCTCAAACAGGCCGCAGGTGTTGGGATTGGTCAGCATGATGGCGGCGATCTCGCCGTCATGCTCGGCAATCAGCGCTTTGACGTCGTCGGCCGCCACCCGTCCGTCGGAGCGCGCCGGCACCGGCACGACGGCATATTCAAGCAAAGCCGCCGTCGCCGGATTGGTGCCGTGCGCCGATTCCGGCACCAGCACCTTGCCGCGGCTTTCGCCACGCGCCAGATGCGCCGCCTTAATCGCCATCATGCCGCACAATTCGCCGTGCGCGCCGGCCTTCGGGCTCATGGCGACGGACTCCATGCCGGTCAACTCGGTGAGCCAGCGGCCACATTCGTGGATCAGCGCCAGCGCGCCCTGCACGCTCGATTGCGGTTGCAGGGGATGGATGTCGGCAAAGCCCGGCAGCCGCGCCATCGCCTCGTTGAGCCGCGGATTGTGCTTCATGGTGCACGAGCCGAGCGGATAAAGCCCCATATCGATGGCGTAGTTCTTCTGCGACAGCCGCACATAATGCCGCATCGCCTCCGGTTCGGAGAGAGCCGGCAGGTCAAGTGGCGCCTGCCGCTCATGGCCGCCGAGCCGCGGCGTGTAATCAGCCGGTTCGTCAAGATCGACGCCCGACATGTCGGTGCGACCGGCTTCAAAGATGAGCGGCTCCTCAATCATCAGCGCCCGGTTGCCGGTAAAGGTCGGCCGCTCGGAAGCGACCGGTTCGTTTGGCCGCGTCGGGCGGCCCTGTTCGTTGAGCATCTAGAGAACCTCCCGCAGCGCCACCGCATAGGCGGTGATATCGGCGTCGCTGACCGTTTCCGTCGCCGCCACCACCATCAGCTCGGTCAGCTCCGGCCGCTCCGGCTCCAGCCGCGACACCGGCACGCCGGCCAGCACGCCGCGTTCCGCCAGCTTTTCCACGATCTCCTCCGCCGGTCCCGGCAGGCGCACGGTGAATTCGTTGAAGAAGGCGTCGTTGAGGACGGCAACGCCCGGCACCGCCGCCAGCGCATCGGCGAGCTTGCAGGCCGTGGCGTGGTTGATGCGCGCCAGCCGCCTCACGCCTTCTTCGCCCAGCAGCGTCATGTGCACAGTAAAGGCCAGCGCACACAGTCCGGAATTGGTGCAGATGTTCGACGTCGCCTTGTCGCGCCGGATGTGCTGCTCGCGCGTCGACAGGGTCAGCACGAAGCCGCGCCGGCCTTCGGCGTCCAGGGTCTGGCCGGTAACGCGGCCGGGCATCTGCCTGACATATTTCTGTTTGGTCGCGAAAAGCCCGACATAGGGTCCGCCGAAGGTCAGCGGATTGCCCAGCGACTGGCCTTCGCCGACGACGATGTCGGCGCCCTGAGCGCCCGGCGGCTCCAGCAGTCCCAGCGACACCGCCTCGGTGAAGACGGCAATCAGCAGGGCGTCCTTTTCGTGGGCCTTTTCGGCGATCGGCTTCAGATCGACGATATGGCCGTAAAACGACGGCGACTGCACCACGACGCAGGACGTCTCCTCGTCGATGGCTGCAAGGATGTCCTCTGTGCCGGCCGGGTCGGGCTGGAGCGTTTCGACGACGCCTTCAGCCAGCCGGTCCAGCGTCTCCACCACGGCGCGATATTGCGGATGCAGACCGCCTGAGAGCACCGCCTTGTCCCTGCGGGTGACGCGATGCGCCATCAGCACCGCCTCGCCGCAGCCGGTGGAGCCGTCATACATGGAGGCGTTGGCGACATCCATCGCCGTCAGATTGGCCACCTGGGTCTGGAACTCGAACAGATACTGCAGCGTGCCCTGGCTGATCTCCGGCTGATAGGGCGTATAGGAGGTGAGGAATTCCGACCGCTGGATGATGTGATCGACGGTCGCCGGCACATGGTGCCGGTAGGCGCCGGCACCGATGAAGAAAGGCCCGTCGCCGGCCGCCCGGTTGCGACCGGCAAGCTCGCCCATGATCCGGGCGACCTCCATTTCCGGTTTATGCCCCGGCAGGTCCGGCAGGTCCTTTAAGAGCTTGTCTGCCGGGACGTCGGCGAACAGCGCGTCGATATCAGCCACGCCGATCCGCTTGAGCATGTCGGCGCGGTCCTGATCGGTATGCGGGAGATAACGCATGATACGCCTCACAGATTTGCAACAAAGTCCTTGTAGGCGGCTTCGTCCATCAGGCCGGCGACTTCGCCCTTGTCGGTGATCGTCATCTTGACGATCCAGCCATCGCCTTCCGGCGCCTCGTTGACCGTCTGCGGCGCGTCGGTCAGCGCTTCGTTGACCTCGCTCACCGTGCCGGAAACCGGAGCATTTATCTCACCAGCCGCCTNNGCATTGATCTCACCAGCCGCCTTGACCGATTCCACCACGGCGGCCTCGGTTCCCTTGCCGACCTGTTTGCCGACCTGCGGCAGCTCGACAAACACCACGTCGCCGAGCTGTTCGGCGGCATATTGGGTGATGCCGATCGTCGCCGTGTCGCCTTCGACGCGGACCCATTCATGGTCTTCGGTAAAATGCATGCTCATCGCTGTCCCCTATTTTGCTGTTCGAACGTAATTGTGCGGCACGAAGGGCAGGGCTGCGATCACCGCCGATTCCGGCCCGCGCCGGCCTGCCAGTTGAACGTTCGTGCCCGGTTCGGCAAAGGCCGGCTCGACATAGCCCATGGCCACCGGGCCGCCGACCGTCGGGCCGAAGCCGCCGGAGGTGACGACGCCGATCGCCGCACCGTCGGGCGAGGTGATTTCAGCGCCCTCGCGCACCGGTGCCCGGCCGGCCGGGCGAATGCCGGCCAGTTTGCGGGCCGGGCCGTCGGCCAGTTCATTCAATATCCGCTCAGCGCCGGGAAAATCGCCGGCCTCGCGCCGCGCCTTGGAGATGGCGAAGGTCAGCCCGGCTTCCACCGGCGAGGTGGTCTTGTTGAGGTCATGCCCATAGAGCGGCAGCCCGGCCTCCAGCCTGAGCGAATCGCGAGCGCCCAGGCCGATCGGTCTGACCATCTCGTGCTGCAGCAGCGTCCGCGCCACCGCCTCGGCCTCGCCGGCAGGAACGGAAATCTCAAAGCCGTCCTCGCCGGTATAGCCCGACCGCGAGACATGGCAGTCGATGCGGCGGCCGTCCGGCAGGGCGAATTCGGCACTTGTCGCCGTCATGAAGGTCAGGCCGGCGCTCTTGGCACAGGGGCCGGCCAAAACGGCGGCCGCCGCCGGTCCCTGCAGCGCCAGCAAGGCCCGGTCCTCCACGGTGATGTAATCGATGTCGCCGGGCAGATGCGCCCGAATATGCGCGTCGTCCGTCTCCTTGCACGCCGCATTGACGACCAGCATCAGCCTGCCGTCGTCGTCCGGCGCGGCAGAGCGCGTGACGATCAGGTCGTCGAGAATGCCGCCGGTCTCGTTGAGCAGCAGCGTATAGCGCATGCGCCCGGCGCCGAGGCTTTGGAAGGCCCCCGGCGTCAGCGCCTCCAGCGCCTTTGCCGTGGTCTCATGGTCGGGGCCGGCAACGAAGCGCTGGCCCATATGCGAGACGTCGAACAGGCCAGCCTTTTCACGCGTCCAGGCATGTTCGGCGATAATGCCTTCAAACTGCACCGGCATGGCATAGCCGGCAAACGGCACCAGCCGGCCGCCGAGCGATTCGTGCAACGCTGTCAGCGGTGTTTTCTTGAGACCGCCGGCTTGCGGGCTTGTCGCTGTCATTTCGGCCCCCGTGTCAAGGCGTGCGACGCGGATCGCGGGCCAACGGCCCGTCCGCGCCCCCTCTGTCACGGAACCTGAGAGATTCCCGGCCGACCCCGTCACACGGGCCTGTCATTTCGCCGGTTACTCCTTCGGTGAGCCGCCGGTCAAATCCGGCAACCGCTTTCCAGAGCGTCGCTCGCCTGCCACGGTCCAAGGGCCTGAGAGTTTCCGGGGCGGTTGCTCCTTCGGCGGCCTGCTGCGGCAGGCACTCTCCCGTGCGGCTTCAACACCATCGGGTCGCGACTGGGCCCGACACGCCATCTATTGCCGCATGCCGCGCAATGTCAACCATTGGCGGCGGCCGGTGCGGCTTGGTTTGCCGGCAGCCATCGCCACCATCGCCCGGGGGCGGCGATGTTGATAATGCGTCAAACGCGGTTCACATTGAAAAAGCCTGCCTGGCGCATACGACAGGGCAGCCGCCCGCTCCGGCATGCCGATGACGTGCCGATCCGGGCCGCCCGGCGGCATCCACGAAAAGGAGGCTCATATGGCGATTGATCGGCGCTCGATCCTTCAGGCAGGATTGGCGACGGCAGCCGCGGCGCTGGCGCCGCTGAATGCTTCGGCTCAGGCTCCACAGCTCATCACCAAGCCCGTTCCCTCCAGTGGCGAACAGCTCCCCGTCGTCGGTCTCGGCTCGTGGATCACCTTCAATGTCGGCAACGACCCGGCCCTGCTTGACGAATGCGCTGCCGTAATGGCCGCCTTTTTTGAGGACGGCGGCAGGATGATCGACTCCTCGCCCATGTATGGCTCTTCACAGCCGACGATCGGCTATGGTCTGCGAAAGCTCAGCTTTCCGCAAAGCCTGTTCTCCGCCGAAAAGGTCTGGATTGCAAAACCCGACAGGGGGCCGGCGCAGATGGAGAGGTCGCGGGCATACTGGGGCGTGCCGCGCTTCGATCTCATGCAGGTGCACAACCTGGTCTCCTGGCGCAGGCACCTGGAAACGCTTTTCGCAATGAAAGCGGCGCAGAAGATTCGCTATGTCGGCATCACCACATCGCATGGTCGCCGCCACGACGAACTCGAGAAGGTCATGGCGAGCCAGCCCCTCGACTTCGTTCAGGTGACTTACAATGTGCTCGACCGGCAGGTGGAGCAGCGCATCCTGCCGCTGGCGCGCGAGCGCGGGATCGCGGTCATCGTCAACCGGCCGTTCCGGCGGGGCCATCTGATCAGGCAGGTCGAGCGCTTTCCCCTGCCGGCCTGGGCCGCCGAAACAGGAGCCGGCAGCTGGCCGCAGTTTCTTCTGAAGTTCATCGTTTCGCACGACGCCGTGACCTGCGCCATTCCCGCCACCAGCCGGGTGGATCATGTGCGCGAGAACATGGCCGCGGCGACCGGGCCGACGCCGGACGAAGCGTTGCGACGGCGAATGGCCGCCTATGTGCGGCAACTGTGATGGCGCAGTGGTGGACCTACGGCTCCGCCGACTTCCTCTTGTTCTCCGCACGTGCCTATTACCGCCTGTTCGTGCTGCATAATCAGGCGCTCTGGCCGGCGCAGATCATTGCCCTCGGTGTCGGCGCCACCCTGTTTTTGCTCGTGCTGCGCCCGTCGCCGGCGCGCAGTCGCGTCGTCGTCGCCGCATTGGGCGCGTTGTGGTTGTGGGTAGGCTGGAGCTTTATCTGGCAGCGCTACGCCACGATCAACTGGGCCGCCGCCTATGCCTTGCCGCTTTTCATCCTGCAAGGGGCGTTGCTTCTTGTCGCCGCCGCAACGCGCAACGGCCTCAATCTTGAGCAAGAGCGCAGCGTGCTTCGAGCATTCGCTCTTTCATTGCTTGTCTTTGCCTTGGCGTTCTATCCGCTGCTCGCTCCGCTGTCGGGCAGATCCTGGCAGGCGGCGGAAATCTTCGCGATTGCCCCCGACCCGACAGCGCTGGCGACGCTCGCGGTGCTTGTTCTGTCGCGCTCAAGGATCATGGGGGTTGCCATGGTCGTTCCGCTGCTGTGGTGCGCAATTTCCGCCGCCACGCAGTGGGCGATGGCGGCCCCGGATTTCTGGGTTGTTCCCCTCGGCGCGCTTGCGGCGACCGCTGCCAGATGGACGGGGCGCTGACGTCACTCAGCAATCAGCGCATCTCTGCCTCCGCCCGGCGAACGGCCTTGTCTCTCGCAGCAATCGTCTTGGCTGCCTTGCCGGCGACTTTAGCCGGGCGCCGCCGCCGGTCGTTTGCCCTGCTCGTCGAAGCCGATATAGACCAGATAGTTGCGGTCGCGGCCGGGCGACGGCACCGTGACTTCGTAGACGTTGCGGAAAACGGTGGAATTTTCCGCCGGGATGGTGATCGTCAGCTGTTTCAGATCGGAATAGAGCACCTCCTGCTGGTGTTTGACGACGGCGATCCGCAGCGGCAGATTGACGGTGCCCGGCCCGCCTTTCGGCCCGGCCAGCACCCGGCCGGAGACGCCGATCCGCATGGTTAGGTTGCCTTCAAGATCGTACAGGCATTCGCGTGCCGTATCGCCGATCGAGGCCTGCCAGACGATGGCGCCCGGATCATCCTGCTTGCCGCGCTCAAACTGCCGCACCATCTCCGTGCCCTCCCGCACGCGCAGATCGGGGCAGTAGTCGGGACCGAGATAGCGGCGGATATCGATCTGGTCGCCACCGGCCGCGACGTCGCCACCGCCTGCGGCGTCGGCGGCGACCGTCGCCGGTTCGGCAGAACGCTTGCCGAAGCCCGGCAGCTGCACGCTGGTGCAGGCGGCAAGCGCGACCGTCGCCAGACCCAGGACGAGGCCTGTCGCGGTGCGGCGGGAAATGCGTGGAATCGGCAAAAACGATGACGGCATGACGGAGCCCCGAACTGGTCAGGCCTGTCTATAGCAGCGCCCCAGCCGCAATTAAAAGTGTCGCTTTGCAGGTGGCGCCGCGCAAGCGGGCCCTGACCAGCCGCTGCCAGCGCGGCGCGCCGCCTTTACCGGCCGTTTACCCTGTTTGCTAACGGCGTCTTCACCCTGTTCGGTAACCATGATGGCGGGATGAGTTCAGGAGTACCGCGTATCATGCCGCCTGCCGCCAGCCCGTCGCCGGGCGCCGAAACGGCCAGCCTTAAAGACACGATATTGCAGGGCGACTGCGTTGCCACGCTGGAGAAGCTGCCGGCCGCCAGCGTCGATCTGGTCTTTGCCGATCCGCCCTACAACCTGCAACTGGCCGGCGACTTGCACCGCCCCGACCAGTCGCGCGTGGATGCCGTCGACGACGACTGGGATCGCTTCGACACCTTTGCCGCCTATGACGCCTTTACCCGCGCCTGGCTGATGGCCTGCAAGCGCGTGCTCAAACCCACCGGCACGCTGTGGGTGATCGGCTCCTACCACAACATCTTCCGGGTCGGCGCGGCCTTGCAGGATCTCGGCTTCTGGATCCTCAACGACGTGGTCTGGCGCAAGACCAACCCGATGCCGAATTTCCGCGGCCGCCGCTTCACCAACGCCCATGAGACGCTGATCTGGGCGTCACCGGCCGCCGACGCCAAGGGCTATACCTTCAATTATGATGCGCTCAAGGCCTTCAACGACGATCTGCAGATGCGCTCCGACTGGCTCTTGCCGATCTGCACCGGCGAGGAACGGCTGAAGGATGAGGCCGGGCGAAAGGTCCATCCGACCCAGAAGCCCGAGGCCTTGCTCTACCGGGTGCTGCTGGGCACCACCAGGCCCGGCGATCTGGTGCTCGATCCGTTCTTCGGCACCGGCACCACCGGCGCCGTCGCCAAGCGTCTCGGCCGCCACTATGTCGGCATTGAGCGCCAAGCCGACTATATCGCCGCGGCGCGACGGCGCCTCGCCGCCACCGAGCCGGTGGCGCGTGATCATCTCAAAGTCGTGCAGGGCAAGCGGGCGGCGCCGCGCGTGCCGTTCGGCGCGCTGCTTGAAGCCGGGCTGGTCAGGGTCGGCGATATTTTGACTGACAGAAAGGCGCGGCATCGCGCCGTCATCCGCGCCGATGGCTCGCTGGTCTGCGAATCCGGCGGAACAAGCCATGAAGGCTCCATTCACCGCGTCGGCGCTGCCGTTCAGGGGCTCGACGCCTGCAATGGCTGGACCTTCTGGCACATTGAGCAAAACGGCGGTCGCGCGCCGATCGATGCCTTGCGCGAGAAGGTCCGGCAGACCATGGCGGCCTGACGCCGCGACCGGCGCTGTCTCACACGGTAATCCCGAAGGCCGCAAGGTCGGCCCGCAACCGCGCTGCGTCATGAAACAGCACCGCCTGCCAGCCGGCGGCGCGCGCGCCTGCCACATTGGCCGGGCTGTCGTCGATAAAAAGCGTCGCGCCGGCATCAAGGCCGAAGGCCCGCGCATGGTGCTCGAAGATTGCCCGCTCCGGCTTTACAAGGCCGACCAGCGCCGAAACCGTCGCGCCGCGCGTCAGGTCGAGGAACGGGTAGCGGGAGCGCGCCTCCGCATAGGTCTCGTCGTTGAAATTGGTCAGCAGCGTCACGTCGCGACCGTCCGCCAGCAACCGTTTAAGAATGGCGACACTGCCGGCCACGGCATGCGGAATCATCTCCGGCCAGCGTTTGCGGTAGGCGCGGATCAGCGTTTCCTCCGCCGGAAAGCGGGCGATCAGTTCGGCTTCGCCGGCGGCCCAGGAGCGGCCGCGGTCCTGCTCGGCGTTCCATTGCGGCGAACAGACCTCGCTCAGGAACCAGCGCCGCCGCGTCTCGTCGGCAACGAGATCGCGATAGGGGATTTCCGGGTCCCAGTGGATCAGCACGCGGCCGACATCAAAGACGACGTGGCCGATGGCCGATGCGCCCCTTGCGCCGCTCATTGCGGTTTCCGTGTGGCGCCGGGCAGCGCCGCCTCGATGGCTTTTTTCATCACTGACGGCAGCGGTTCAAACGGCAGCGAATCGACCGGCGACCACCAGGCGCCGTCCGGCGCGCCGGTCGTCACGGCAAAGGCTGACCGGCGGACGCTGAGCCGCAGATGGAAATGCGTAAACGTGTGCGCCACCTCGCCGGCAACGGCGCTCCACTGGCCCGGCAGCGGCGGTGCGTCGGCGGCCTTTTGCGTCCCCCAGTGCGTGCCGGGCACTTCCGCCATGCCGCCGAGCAGGCCCCTGGGCGGGCGCTTGCGCAACAGCACCGCACCGTCCTCGCGCACCGCGACATAAGCCACGCCATAACGCGTCGGCCGCTGCTTTTTCGCCGGCCTGACCGGCAATTTGCTCTGTCGGCCGCTCGCTCGTGCCCGGCAGTGCCCGGCCAGCGGGCACCGCGAGCAGGCCGGGGTGCGCGGCGTGCATAATGTGGCGCCCAGATCCATCAGGGCCTCGGCGAATTCGCCGGCGCCAGCCGCCGGCACCAGCGGTGCAAGCCGTGCTCGGATTTCCGGCTTCGCCGCCGGCAATGGGGTGGCGATGGCGAAATAGCGGGCCATCACCCTTTCCACATTGCCGTCGATGGCGGCGACCGGCTCGTCAAAGGCGATCGCCGCAATGGCGGCTGAGGTATAGGCGCCGATGCCCGGCAGCTTGGCCAGTTCCGCTGCGCTGCCGGGAAACCGGCCGCCGTGATGCCGGTGGATTTGCCGGGCACAGGCGATCAGATTGCGGGCACGCGAATAATAGCCAAGCCCCGCCCAGGCGGCCATGACGGCATCGTCGCCGGCCCTGGCCAGCGCCGTGACGTCCGGCCAGCGGCTAAGGAAGGCCTGGTAGTAGGGCAAAACGGCTCTCACCGTCGTCTGTTGCAGCATGATTTCCGACAGCCAGACCCGGTAGGGATCCGGCCGTTCGCCATGCCGCCGCGCCGCCGGTCCGACCCGCCACGGCAGCGGCCGCGCGTGCCGCTCGTACCAGGCCAGCAAGGGCTGGCTGAGCAGGCGTTTTCCCGGTGATTGCTCCTGGCCCTTCCGGACTGGCCCGTGCTTGGCTAAACTGTCGCAAATCACCCGATCGGTCATCGGGCCACTGTCGGCCACTGGCGGCCGAAATCAAGGGTCGACCGGCAAATCCAAGGACGATTCCCCCAGATGAGCGCCCGCCGCCGACCGCAAGAAACGCCGCCCACCCGGCCGGCCGCCAGGCCGCAAGCCCGGCCGATCGGCGAATTGGTGGCGCCGACGCTTGATCCGGTCATCCGCAAACGCGGTCTGGCCAAGGCCGATATCCTGGCCTGGTGGCCGGACATTGTCGGCCAGGCCTATGCCGGCAAGACCCGGCCGGAGCGCATCCGCTGGCCGCGCGCTTCCGATCCCGGTGGCGGCGCGGCGACGCTGGTCATCCGCTGCGACCCGTCGGTGGCGCTGCAACTGGCGCACGAAACCGAGCAGGTGCGCGAACGGCTCAACCGCTTTCTCGGATTTCAGGCGGTCGGCGCTGTCCGCATCGTCCAGCATCCGGTCGCCGCCGGGCAGCAAAACTTGCCGCAGGCCCCCCGGCAAGGCCGCGCCGCCGATGCCGCTCGCCTGGCCATGCTGGAGGCCCGGCTGAAGCCTTTCGATAAACCCCTGGCTGAGGCCTTGCAGGCTCTCGGCCGCAATGTGCTTGGCCGGCCATGACGAAGGCGTGACCGCACGGACACACCACTGCCACAGGTTTTGCATGTAATATCCGGCCTTGATAGTGGCCGGTCACGGCGATCTGGATTATCGGTCCATTCAGCCTCGGTTCAAGGCCGCTAAGCGACGACGGCATGATCCGCAAGATCGCACAGGCAGGACCGCAATGGCCCGCTGGAAGAGGAGTCTTGATATGAATGCATTGAACCGCAGGGCAGTTCTGGCCGGCGCGGCCGCTCTGCCGGCATTGACCCTGCCGCAATTGGCACTTGCGCAGGATGTCGTTTCTGAGGACGAGCTTCTCGTTGCCGGGCCGCTCGGCGACAAGGCTTTGGGCGATGCCAACGCGCCCGTCACTGTTGTCGAATACGCCTCCATGACCTGCCCGTATTGCGGCCGGTTCCATCGCCAGACCTGGGCGGCGCTCAAGGAGAAATACATCGACACAGGCCAGGTCCGCTTCATCTTCAGGGAATACCCCCTCGATCCCTCCGCCTACGCCATCGCCATGCTCGCCCGCTGCGCGCCGGCCGATCGCTTTTTCGATATCATCGATCTTTATTTCACCACCCAAGATGCCTGGCTGGCCACACAGGACCGCTACAACGCACTGCTCGATCTGGCCAAACAGGCCGGTTTTTCGAAAGAAAGCTTTGATGCATGCCTGGCGAATCAGGCACTGTTTGAAGGATTGGACGAGGTGAAGGAGCGCGGCTTCCGGAAATTCGGGGTAACCGGGACGCCGACATTTTTCATCAACGGGACGAAAGCGGTCGGGGCTTTGACGCTTGAAGAAATGGAATCCTACATCCAGCCGCGGCTTTAGGGGCAACGGCCGCCTGGCTTGGTCCCGGCCGGCGGCGAGACATGCGGAGGGCGGTCGTTGAAAATCAACCGCCTTCGTCTGCTCGGCTTCAAATCCTTCGTTGAGCCGATCGATGTGGTGATCGAAGACGGCCTGACGGGCATTGTCGGGCCGAATGGCTGCGGCAAGTCGAATCTTGTCGAAGCGTTGCGTTTCGTCATGGGCGAGAGCTCCTACAAGGCGATGCGCGGCGCTGCCATGGAGGACGTGATCTTTTCCGGCGCCGCCAGCCGGCCGGCCCGCAATGCCGCCGAAGTCACGGTATTTGCCGATCCTGCCGGCTCGCCGCTGCCATCGGGAATTGCCGCCGGCGAGGATCTGCAGATCAGCCGCCGCATTGAGCGCGACGCCGGCTCCGCCTATCGCATCAACGGCAAGGATGTGCGGGCCCGCGATGTCCAGTTGCTGTTTGCCGACGCCGCCACCGGCGCCCATTCATCGGCGCTTGTGCGGCAGGGGCAGATCGGCGAGATCATTGCCGCCAAGCCGATCCAGCGGCGCCAGATCCTGGAAGACGCGGCCGGCATTTCCGGCCTGCATTCGCGTCGCCATGAGGCGGAGCTCAAGCTCAGGGCGGCGGAGCAGAATCTCGAAAGGCTCGATGACGTCATGGCCGAGATCGCCGGCCAGTTCGACGCGCTCAAGCGCCAGGCCCGCCAGGCCGTGCGCTACCGCAACATTTCCGGCGATATCCGCAAGGCCGAGGCGACGCTTTTCCTGATCCGCTGGCAGGCTGCCGGGCAGCGGCTCGCCGAGGCTGAAAAGGCACTGACCGCCGCCGCCGCTTGCTTGGGCGAGGCCGCCGAAGGGCAGGCGAAATCGGCGCGTCAGGAGGCGGTTGCAGCCGACCGTTTGCCCGATTTGCGCCAGCGCGCCGCCGAAGCCGGCGCGGCGCTGCAGCGTATGCGGCTTTTGGCCGACGAGCTCGACAAGGAAGAACAACGCCATCAGGCCCGCAAGGCGGAAATCGCCGGCCGCTGCGAACAGACCCGCGCCGATCTCGCCCATGAGCGCGAGATCGTGGAGGAAAGCCGCGCCGCCCTGGCCCGCCTGGCGGCCGAAGAGGTCGATCTGGCCGGCGCAAAGGGCGCCGGCACCGACAAGGCCGAAGACGCCCGCCATCGCGCCGCGCAGGCGGCCGCCATCGTTACCGAAACCGAGGCGCAGCTGTCGGCCGTCGCAAGCCGGCTTGCCGCTGTTTTTGCCGAGCGCAACGCCCTGGATCGAGCCGTTGCCGACGCCGAGACCCGGCTTGCCCGGTTTGAGCGCGATGCCGCCGGGCTGCGTGACGAACGCCGCACGCTTGCGAGCGAACGCGCCGCCGATGAGGCGCTGGAAAGCAGCCGTAATGCGGTCGCGGAGGCGGAGCGGGCGCTTGCCGCGCATGAGGCGGCGGCCGAAACCGCCGAGGCGGCCCTTGCCGATGCCCGCAGGGACGAAATCGCCACGCGCGCGCCACACGACGAGGCCAGCCGCGCTGTTGCCGCGCTTGCCAGCGAGGCCGACACTCTGACGCGTATTCTCGCTGTCGAGAAAGCCGATCTTTTCTCGCCGGTCATCGATGCGCTGAAGGTTGAGACCGGCCTGGAACTGGCTCTCGCCGCGGCCCTTGGCGACGACCTGGAAGGCTCGCTTGATGTCGGCGCGCCACGCCGCTGGGACCGGTCGGGCAACGACAGTGACGACCCGGCGCTGCCGGCCGCCGCCATCTGTCTTGCCGACCATGTGCGCGGGCCCGATGCGCTTTGCCGCCGCTTGCGCCAGATCGGCATCGTTTCAGCGACCGACGGTCGGAGGCTGGCCGATCAGTTGAAGCCTGGTCAAAGGCTCGTCTCTACGGCCGGCGATCTTTGGCGCTGGGACGGTTTCACCGTCCAGGCCGGCGCGCCGACGGCCGCGGCCATGCGGCTGGAGCAGAAGAACCGGCTCGCCGCCCTCAACGGCGAGATTGCCGGCGCTCGGGCCGAGCTTGGCGAGCGATCGGCGGCCGTGGAAAGCGCTACTGAGCAGCTGCGAGAGACCGAGAGCCGGGACCAGGCGGCGCGCGCCGCCTTACGCGAGGCGCGCAGCGCCAGCGATCGGGCGAGCGCTGCGCTGGCTGAGGCCGAACGACGGGCCGGCCGCTACGGCGAACGGATTTCGGCGATCGACGAGGCGGTGTCGCGCATTGAGACGGAAAGCAGGGCCTGTTCCGACGGACTTGCAGCAGACCGCCAGAGCCGCGCGGCGCTGCCTGAGGCCGAGCCGCTGGAAGGCGAGCGCGCCGCAATCGAGCGGCGTCTGGTGGAGGAGCGGGCGCACGCCGCCGAAACACGCGCGGCGGCTGACGTCCTGATCAATGAGGAAACGGTCCGCGCCCGGCGCCTTGTCGCGCTGGCGGAGGAAAAAAGCGCCTGGACGACGCGCGCCGAACGGGCTGCCGGCCGCGTTGCGGAACTTGAGAATCGGCTGGCGGAGCTGGACAGGCAAATGGCGGCGCTTGCGACCGAGCCGGCAACCATTGATCAGCGCCGCCGCGCATTGATGGACGAGACGGCCGGCGCCGAAGTCGCCGCCGGGGATGCCGCCGATGCCCTGACTGAGGCCGAAGCCGCCCACCGCAACGCCGCAGCCGCCGCCCGCCAGGACCTGGAGCGTCTCGCCGCCGTCCGCGAGACCCGTGCGCGCGAGGAGGAGAGGGTGGAATCGGCGCGCCGCAGCCGGACGGAGCTGGCGCGCCAGATCGAGGATGCCTTCAGTCGCCCGCCAACGGCACTGCGCGAAATCGCCGGCCTGGCCGATGATGCGCCGCTGCCGTCTGCCGAGGCCACCGAATCGCGGATCGAGCGGCTGAAGCGCGAACGCGAACGGCTGGGCAGCGTCAATCTGCGCGCCGAGGACGAGGCCCGCGAAATCGAGACCCGCCTGACGGCACTGACGGAGGAGCGCGAAGATCTGGAGGCGGCCATTCGCCGCCTCAGGCAGGGCATCCAGACGCTGAACCGGGAAGGCCGCGAGAGGCTTGTTTCGGCCTTCGACGTCGTCAACGGTCATTTCCAGAGCCTGTTCACCCATCTTTTCGGCGGTGGCGCAGCGGAGCTGATGCTGACGGAATCCGACGATCCGCTGGAGGCCGGTCTGGAGATCATGGCCCGGCCGCCCGGCAAGAAGCCGCAGACCATGTCGCTGTTGTCCGGCGGCGAGCAGGCGTTGACGGCGATGGCGCTGATTTTCGCGGTGTTCCTGACCAACCCGGCGCCGATCTGCGTGCTCGACGAGGTCGACGCGCCGCTCGACGATGCCAATGTGGAGCGCTTCTGCGCGCTGCTTGAGGACATGCGAAGCCGCGCCGAGACGCGCTTCCTCGTCGTCACCCATCATCCGATCACCATGGCCCGCATGGATCGGCTGTTCGGCGTCACCATGGCCGAGCGCGGCGTCTCGCAGCTGGTTTCGGTGGATCTGCAGACAGCCGAGCAATATCGCCAGGCAGTCTGACCCGCGGCCGGCAAGGCCGATTGCCGGAGGGGTCGGGAAACTTAAAAATAGCGAAAAATCAATAACTTAATCGTATCGCGGCTATTCTTGACAGTGCCCGGGCCCAAAACTATGGTGCGCCCGGTTTCGGCCCAGAGTCACCGGTGTCGGAAACGGCATTGCGGTGTCACTTTTCACGTCCGTATTAGGACACCTTTTGCGATGGAGAATGATCGGCGCGCCGACGCCAAGGGGCAGCCGGGTGCGGGCTCCGGGTCGAATTCCGATGCCGATCTGACCCGGCGGCTGGACAGGCTTGCCAGGTCGCTGGATGCTGAGCGGCGCGAGCGGGCGGCGGCGACGGCGCCGCGCCGGTCGGACATGAAAGGCTATTCGCTGGCCTTCCGGCTGGCGAGCGAGTTTGTCGCCGGCGTTCTGGTCGGCGCGGCGATCGGCTGGGGGCTGGACTGGCTGGCGGGAACGACGCCCTGGGGCATGATCGTTTTCCTGCTGCTCGGCTTTGCCGCAGGGGTTGTCAACGTCGTGCGCTCAGCGGAGTGGATGGCGACGACTGAAACCAAGCCGGGCCCCGGTCCGGACGAGGATCGAGACGACGATTGACACGGCGGCCGAAGGTCGTCATGGCAGACAGCGCCGCCGGTGATGGTGGCCTTTGAAGGACGAGGGAAGGACGAGGGGCGTGGCTGAGCCTGACAAAGTAGATCCGATCCACCAGTTCGTCATCAACGATATCGTCACCTTTGGCGAGATCGGCGGCGTCACGATCGCCTTCACCAATTCCGCCTTGTTCATGGTCGCCGCGGTGGCGTCGGTCGCCGGCTTTTTGCTGCTGACGACCAACGGGCGCGGCCTGGTGCCCTCGCGGGCGCAGTCGATGGCCGAGATTTCCTATGAATTTGTCGCCAATATGCTGCGAGAAAGCGCCGGCACGGAGGGCATGCGATTCTTCCCCTTCGTCTTCTCGCTGTTCATGTTTGTACTGTTTGCCAATTTGATCGGCCTGGTGCCCTACTTTTTGACGGTCACCAGCCACATCATCATCACTTTCGCGTTGGCCATGGCGGTCTTCCTGACCGTTATCGTCTATGGCTTCTGGCGCAACGGCCTGGGTTTTCTGAAACTGTTCGTGCCTGAAGGTGTGCCGGGCGCTCTTTTGCCGCTGATCGTGGTGATTGAGGTGCTGTCGTTTCTATCGCGCCCGATCAGCCTGTCGGTGCGCCTGTTCGCCAACATGCTGGCCGGCCACATCACCTTGAAGGTCTTTGCCGGCTTCGTCTTCAGCCTCAGCGCCTTCGGCGTTGCCGGCTATCTGGGCGCGATCATCCCGCTGGCCCTGACGGTGGCGCTGACGGCGCTGGAGTTTCTTGTTGCATTTCTGCAGGCTTACGTGTTTGCCATCCTCACCTGCCTGTATCTCAACGATGCGATTCATCCATCGCATTAGGCCTTTATCCTCAACCCGGACAATCCGTTTTATCAAAGGAGCAATTCGTCATGGAAGCAGATGCTGCAAAGCTGATCGGCGCGGGCCTGGCCTGCATCGGAATGGGTGGCGCGGGCGTCGGTCTCGGTTCGCTTTTCGGTAATTTTCTCTCCGGTGCCCTGCGCAATCCCGCCGCTGCCGACGGCCAGTTCGGCCGCTTGATCTTCGGCTTCGCCGTCACCGAAGCGATGGGCATCTTCTCGCTGCTGATCGCTCTTTTGCTGATCTTCGCCGTCTGACGCCGCGGCGCTCGCCAAGGCGGGTTGGTGGAAGCCTGTTTTGCGGCGGGCTGGCGGCGTCATCTGGTGACGGCCCGCAATAGGCGACCTGATAGGACGCGATAGGCAGGAAGGCACGACATGGCCGAAAAAGCGGATCCTGAAACAACCGCAATGACGGAAGCCCCCGGTGCCGAGGCGCCTGATGTTTTTCCGCCGTTCGATACGCAGACCTTCGGTTCGCAACTGTTCTGGCTCGCCATTACCTTCGGCCTTCTCTACTACCTGATGGCCAAGGTGGCGCTGCCGCGGATCGGCACGATTCTTGAGGAGCGCAACGACCGCATCGCCGACGATCTTGCCGAAGCGGAGAAGCTGAAACGGGAAACCGACGAGGCGATCGCCACCTATGAGCAGGCGCTCGGTGAGGCACGGCAAAACGCCCATGCCATTGCCCAGACCGCCCGCGACAAGGCCAAGGCGAAGGTCGAAGCCGACCGCGTCCGGCTCGAGGCCGAGCTGGGCGACAAGATCGTCGCTGCGGAGACCGAGATTGCCGCGGTGACGACCGCTGCCCTCGCCGAAGTCGACGCCATTGCCCGCGATGCGGCGGAGGCGCTGGTGGAGGCGCTGGTCGGCGGCGCCGGCAAGGCGGAAATTGCCGCCGCGGTCGACGCGGCGATGAAGGAAGGGCTTTCACCATGACCGCAACAAGCTGGGCAACGCTCTGGATCTTCATCAGCCTCCTCATCTTTCTCGGCATCCTCGCTTATCTGAAAGTGCCGGCCATGCTGCTGGGAGCCCTCGACAGGCGATCGGAAAAGATCCGCGCCGATCTGGAGAATGCCCGTCAGCTGCGCGAGGAGGCGCAGGCGCTGCTGGCGGAATATCAGCGCAAGTTTAGCGGCGCCGAAGAAGAGGCGCAGGCCATCATCGACCAGGCCAAACGCGAGGCCGACGTCATGGCGGAGGATGCCAAGGCGCGCATGGAGGAATACGTCGCCCGGCGCACCAAGGCCGTCGAACAGCGGATCGCTCAGGCTGAAGCCGATGCGATTTCTCAGGTCAAGGCGCGCGCCGTCGATGTCGCCGCCGCCGCCGCCGCCCGTATTGCCGCGGCAAGATCGCAGGACGAGGTCGGCGACAGGCTCGTCGACGAGGCGATCAAGGGCCTGAAATCGCGGCTCAACTGAGCGCCCACCGGCCGCCGGTCACTTCAAGCAGGCCTTCACCGGCGCAAACGTCTTGCGGTGCAGCCGTGTCGGACCGAGGCGACTGAGCGCGGCGCGGTGGGCCGCCGTCGGATAGCCCTTATGGGCGGCCAGGCCGTAGCCGGCAAAGGCCGTCTCGCATCGCGCCATCAGCCGGTCACGGGTCACCTTGGCGACGATCGATGCGGCCGCCACCGACAGCGATCGGGCGTCACCGCCGATCACCCCGTCGGCCGGCAGCGGTAGCCCGGCCGGCACGTCGCGGCCGTCAATCAGCACCGCATCTGCCGCCGTCGCCAGCCCGGATATCGCCCGCCGCATCGCCGCAAGACTGGCCAGGCGGATATCGGTTTGATCCACGGTGCTGACGGAAGCGAAAGCGACGGCCAGTTCGGCCGATGCGCAGATCGCATCATAAAGACGCTCGCGCATCGCCGCCGAAAGCAGCTTGGAATCGGCAAGACCGGCGGGAATGGCCGCCGCGTCCAGAACCACCGCCGCCGCCACGACCGGCCCGGCCAGCGGCCCGCGCCCGGCCTCGTCGACGCCGGCGATCCGCCGGTGGCCGGCCTTCATCAGCGCCGCCTCCAGCGTGAAGTCGGCCTGCCGCCGACGATTATCTTGCTGCGCTGCCCGGCCTGCCATGGCATTTGCGATAGCCGGCAGACCGTCTGCCGGCAACAGGCCGGCCGGCTTATTCCCTGTTAAATCAGTGGCAATTGCCCGCCGACCGGCACCGGCGGCGTGAACAGGTCGGTTCTGAGCGGCCGCCGCTGTGCATTGAGGCCGAGCCGGCGCGTT